>Ga0302206_1000581_pt1 | contig 14246 bp, 8 predicted proteins | sample II_Fen_E2_1_FD_194581 | JGI IMG/M metagenome (GOLD analysis project Ga0302206, IMG submission 194581) | Peat permafrost microbial communities from Stordalen Mire near Abisko, Sweden - II_Fen_E2_1 | ecosystem: Environmental > Terrestrial > Soil > Wetlands > Permafrost | place: Sweden: Abisko...
GGTGGTATAGACTGGGAGTCACCGGATCCAAATGATCCCTGGGCAAGTATTGGTTACTGGGGAGATCACCAGGTAATTTATTTACTCAAATTGCTGGAGATTTCAAAAAAATATCATCCGGGCGAGCTGGATAAAATGCTTTCAGAGAATATTTTCGCCTATGCCGATGTACCATACAGGATTAAACCATATAAAGACCTGGTAAAAAACCCATTTGAAACAATTGAGTTTGACTATCAGGCTGAAAAAGCAGCACTGGGGAGGGTAAAATCAATTGGAAGCGATGGGAAGCTTATTCAGGATAGTAATGATGAGGTTTTGCTTGTCAACTTTACTGAAAAGATCCTTGTGAGCATTCTAACTAAACTTTCAAATTTTATACCTGAGGCAGGTATTTGGATGAATACTCAGCGTCCTGAATGGAACGACGCTAATAATGCACTCGTTGGATTTGGTTCCTCAATGGTAACTTTGTGTTATCTGAGAAAGCTCCAGCATTTTCTTAGGGAATTGTTTATTGAAAACTCAGATAGTAAATTCAAGGTATCAGAAGAGATCATTTCATTTTTCAAATCAATAAATGATACTTTTATTCATTACAAACCATCATTAGAAAGAGAAATTTCTGACAAAGAACGGAAATCGATCATCGATGCCCTTGGTACAGCCGGAAGTGAATACAGAGAAAAAATTTATAAAGCTGGTTTCTCCGGGGAAAAGAATTTTATATCAGCAAATGAGCTTGTAAAGTTTCTTGACTTAAGCATGGAATTCATCGATAAATCGATCCGGAGAAATAAACGCAGTGATAATCTCTACCATGCTTACAACCTGATTTCATTCAATGACAATGGGGTCACAATTCGTCGTCTTTATGAAATGCTCGAAGGACAGGTGGCTGTATTATCTTCTGGTTTGATGCAACCCAACGAGGTTAATGAGGTCCTTGATGCACTAAAAAGCAGCGCGATGTTTCGTGAAGATCAATATAGCTACATGCTCTATCCCGACAGGCAGCTTCCACGGTTTACAGAAAAGAATATCATCCCCTCTTCTTTGGTAGCTACGTCCAAACTTCTTACAGATTTGGTAAGGAAGGGAAATATTAGCATCTTGTATAAAGACATGGATGGTCTTTTTCACTTTAATAGTAGCTTCAGAAATGCATCATATCTGAAAAAATCTCTGGATCTTCTGGAGGCTGATTACAAGATTGAGCAAGATGAAAAGGATTATATAGTTGATCTTTATGAAAAAGTATTTGACCACCAGTCTTTTACTGGCAGGTCAGGAACGTTCTATGGCTATGAAGGACTTGGCTGTATATACTGGCATATGGTTTCCAAACTAATGCTGGCAGTAAGTGAAAACTATTTTGATGCGCTTAAGTCTGAGGCAGGGAATGTTCAATTAGGAAAGATGGTCCGGCATTATTACGATGTACGTGCCGGACTAGGTTTAAACAAGGAACCGGAAGTATATGGTGCTTTTCCCACAGATGCTTATTCACATACCCCGGGGCATGGTGGCGCAAAACAACCAGGTATGACAGGTCAGGTAAAAGAAGATATAATTTCCAGGTTCGGCGAACTCGGAGTTATTGTCGAATCGGGTAAGATTACCTTTACTCCGGGCCTCCTGCGTCGTTCCGAGTTCCTGCAGTCTCCGGATAACTTTCACTCTATCTCTATCGGAAATATTGAAAAGATTATAGCTGTAGGAATTGATAGTCTTGCATTTACAATATGTCAGGTACCGGTAATATACCACATCTCGTCAAAGAATTTCATAAGAATTTCAACTGAGGATAGAAATTCTGAAATAGAGGGACTTACGCTAAATGCTGCTACTTGTACTTCGATTTTTAACAGGAATGGATATGTCAGACAGCTTGATGTCTACCTGACTCCTGCCCTTAAGTGAAACTATCTCAAAATGCAAAAAGCGAAATGCGGACAAATATGAAAAGATCAGGATTATTATTAGTGATGCTGGCGTTGTTTCTTAAGATACAGGGTCAGGATGGGGAAATGAATTTATTTATCAGTGATCTGATGAATAAAATGACGCTTGAAGAAAAAATAGGACAGCTCAATCTTAACAATGCCGGTGGATTTGTAACTGGTTCTACCGCAAATGAACAAACACCCAGGAAAATTCAGGAAGGAAAGATCGGAGGGATAATTAATGCATCCTCCATGGCTGTAATAAAAGCTTGCATGGATGTAGCGGTTAAGGAATCACCGCATCATATTCCTATCTTATTTGGAATGGATGTAATTAACGGATTTCAGACAATATTCCCTATACCACTGGCAATGAGTTGCTCATGGGATATGACACTGATTGGGAAAAGTGCCAGGATCGCAGCCCAGGAAGCAACAGCTAATGGCATTGCATGGACATACTCACCAATGGTAGATATTGCCCGCGATCCACGCTGGGGAAGAATTGCCGAAGGTGCTGGTGAAGATCCTTGGCTCGGATCTCAGGTTGCCAGGGCAATGGTAAAAGGATATCAGGGGGATAATCTTTCACTCAATAATACCATGATGGCCTGTGTAAAACACTTTGCTTTATATGGTGCTGTTGAGGCAGGACGTGATTATAATACAGTGGATATGAGTAAAGTAACCATGTATAATGATTATCTTCCTCCTTATAAAGCTGCCGTGGACGCAGGTACAGGAAGTGTAATGACTTCTTTCAATCTTGTTGACGGGATCCCATCATCGGGTAATCACTGGCTGCTTACCGAATTGTTACGGAATCAGTGGGGCTTTAAGGGTTTTGTAGTGACTGATTATACTGCAATAAACGAAATGATCAGTCATGGGATGGGTGATCTTCAGACAGTTTCAGCTCTCGCTCTCAAGGCTGGAACAGATATGGATATGATTGGCGAAGGATTCCTCTCCACCCTCGAAAAATCTCTTAAGGAAGGAAAAATAACTGTTAAAGATATAGATATTGCATGCAGGCGTGTACTTGAGGCAAAATATAAACTTGGACTATTTGATGATCCTTATCGTTACCTGAATGCAGAAAGAGCCAAAACTGATGTGCTGACACCTGAAAATCTGAAGACTGCACAGGAGATAGCCACAAGATCTATAGTTCTTCTTAAAAATGATAATCATATTCTTCCATTGAAAAAATCCGGAACTATCGCTGTTATAGGTCCACTTGGGAACAGCGGGAAAGATGTGAGAGGCTCATGGGCATTTGGCGGAGGTCAGGGTAAGGAAATGTCAGTTGTGGACGGTTTGAAGGATATCGGAGGGAGTTCAGTGAATGTGATTTATGCAAAGGGTTCTGAACTTACTGATAATCCAATTCTTGTAAAAAATGAGTCACCATTTGGAATGCCTCTTAAAAAGCAATCACCAGACTCTGCCATCACTTGTCGGGAGTTACTGAAAGAGGCGCTTTTAACTGCTGACAAAGCTGATGTTATTGTTGCTGTACTTGGCGAATCTTCCTCCTGGTCAGGAGAGGCATCAAGTATGACTGATATTGGAATTCAAAGTGTACAACAGAATCTTTTAAAAGAACTTCTGGCGACAGGAAAACCTGTTGTTCTTGTTCTAATAAATGGTCGTCCGATGACTTTGCCATGGGAGAATGCTCATGTCAGTGCAATACTTGAAGCATGGAAAGGAGGTACTGAAGCAGGAAATGCTATTGCCAATGTTCTGTTCGGTGATTATAATCCGTCGGCTAAGTTAACTACGACCTTCCCGGCTTCTGTAGGACAGATACCCCTTTATTACAACCATAAGAATACCGGAAGACCCATGGATCCTAATAATAAATTCACTTCAAAATATCTTGACAGCTCTAATGATCCGGTATATCCGTTTGGCTATGGACTAAGTTATACAACTTTCGAATACGGCGACATTAAATTAAGTAAGATGCAGCTTAAAGGAGATGAAACACTTACAGCTTCTGTTATTTTAGCAAATACAGGTAAATTAGCAGGAGAAGAAATTGTTCAATTATATATTCAGGACCCTGTGGCATCAATTTCCCGCCCGGTGAAAGAACTGAAAAACTTCAGAAAGGTTATGATTCAGCCCGGGGAGAAAAAAGAGGTCAACTTTAACATTACTACCAGCGACCTGATGTTTTATAACAGTGATCTTAAATACGATTGGGAACCAGGTGATTTTATCATTTATATTGGCACTAATTCACGCGATGTAAAATCAGTGAAAGTTAATTGGGTAAAGTGATTTTTCCTTTGCGTTACTTAGTGATGAACTTCGTGTTCCTTTGTGGTAAAAAAAATAAACACAAAGTATCACAAAGGTCCCGATAGCTATCGGGAGCACGAAGGCTCACAAAGTAAAAACCCAGACATGTTGTGAAAAATGAATTCTAACTAAAAATGAAGCTAAAATTACTTGCGATTAATATATTCTGCCTGATTCAGTGTTCATGTTTATTTAAAAATTCCGAACCTGTTGATCTGGTAAATCCAAATATCGGAGGGATCAGTCCATTATTAGAAACTACAGTCCCGCTTGTGAATTTACCTAACAGTATGATGCGGATATACCGGATGCCCGGTAATTATCAGGCTGAAAAGATCAGTGGATTCCCATTCATTCTTTGTGGTCACCGTAATGGTACTGCCGGATTGCTTATGCCAACAAGTGGAAGAAGATCAGCAAACGCTGAGATGTGGAAAAGTTATTATGATCACGATTACGAAGTATGTACTCCCTATTACTATTCTGTATGGCTTGAAGATCCGGATATAAATCTGGAGTTTACTGTAAGTGAAAAATCCTCTTTTTACAGGATCTTATGGAATAAAAAGGAACAGAAGAACCTCATGCTGGCAATAACCACCAAAGGTTCTATAAATGTCATCGATAATAATACAGTTAAGGGATATGAACTCTACCATGACAAGATAAAGGTTTTCTTTTATCTGAAAACTGAAAAGAGTTTTGTATCTGATTCCATTTGGGACTCAGCCAATAATTCTTTTTCAGGTATTGCCTTCCTTGAAGGTATCAGGCCAAATGTTTCTTTGACATTTCAGGCTCGGGAAAAAGAAAAAATCGGAATAAAAATGGGTGTTTCATTTGTTGATGAGGAACAGGCAAAGAAAAACCTTGAAAAGGACATTCCTGACTGGAATTTTGAAGTGGTAAAAGAGAAAGGCAAGGAGAAATGGAACGAAGCTCTTGGAAAGATTGAGGTTAAAGGAGGGACTCAGGATCAAAAAACAGTTTTTTATACTGCTTTGTACCGCACCTATGAAAGAATGGTGAATATATCTGAAGATGGTCGTTATTATAGCGGCTTTGATAATGCTGTTCACAGAGACAATGATACTTCTTTTTACGTTGATGACTGGATGTGGGACACTTATCGTGCTGCCCATCCTCTTCAGGCAATGATTAATCCAAAAATTGAAGGGCTGAAAATCCAGTCATATGTGAGGATGTTTGAACAGAGCGGTTGGATGCCTTCTTTTCCGATTCTGTTTGGCGATAATCCATGCATGAATGGTCATCATTCAGCAGCAATTATTGCTGATGCATATTTTAAAGGAATAAGGAACTTTGATATTGAGAAAGCATACGCAGGGCTTAAAAAGAATGCAATGGAGGCCACAATGCTGCCATGGCGTAACGGTCCAATGTGCTCACTCGATACTTTCTATCTAGAAAAGGGATATTTTCCAGCTTTGAACCCTGGTGAAAAGGAGCCTGTTGCCCTTGTTCATCCGTTCGAGAAAAGGCAGTCAGTAGCCCTGACTCTTGGACATAGCTATGATGACTGGTGTCTTTCACAGCTTGCAAAAGCGCTTGGCAAAAACAATGATTATGAATATTTTCTGAAACGCTCCCATAACTTTGAGAACCTCTTTAATCCGGAAACTGGATTCTTTGCCCCACGCACCGCTGATGGAAAATGGGTAAAGGATTTTGATCCGAAGTTCTCCGGAGGATTGGGTAACCGCGATTATTATGATGAAAATAACGGATGGACATATTTATGGGATGTCCAGCATGATATTTCAGGATTAATTAATCTGCTTGGAGGGAGGGAGAAGTTTGTAAACAGACTCGATCAGTTGTTCATCGAACCACTGGGTAAGTGGAAACCCGATTACCTTCAGCAGATGCCGGATGCAACCGGGCAGGTAGGGCAGTTTGTGATGGGAAATGAACCCAGTTTACATATACCATATTTATATAACTATGCAGGTGCCCCATGGAAGACACAGCAGAGAGTACGCATGCTGCTGGACACCTGGTTTACAAATTCACCTTTTGGAATTCCCGGCGATGAAGATGGTGGAGGACTCTCATCATTTGTGGTTTTTTCAAGTATTGGATTTTATCCAGTGACTCCAGGAATACAGGCTTTTAATATCGCGAGTCCGGTTTTTACAGATGTTTATGTTAAATTGCAAAATAATAAGATTTTCAGAATCTTGGCAAAAGGAAGCAACAGGCAAAATAAATACATTCAGTTAGCAGTATTGAACGGACAACAATGGAATAAACCATGGTTTTCCTGGGATGATATTAAAAACGGAGGAGAACTGATCCTTGAAATGGGTCCAAGACCCAATTATTTGTGGGGATCAGGAGCAAGTGATGCACCACCTTCGAAGCTATAGAATTGTTGGTATCAATTGTTGATATCTGTTGTTTATATATGAGGTTATTAATCAAGATGTACAATAATGAATGATAAGGCTAAAAGCAAGGAGCAGCTGATCAAAGAATTATCAGAATTACGTCTGGAAAATAATTCACTCAAATTAAAAGTCGCTGATGTAAATATGACTGCCGGCGATGTTGACAAATTGACGGTAACTGAGGAAACTCTGCCGGAGACCAGGCGTCGTTACCACGAGCTTATGGAACAAATCCGGGATGTCATTTTTGTACTTTCAAATCAGGGGATAATAATTTCACTGAATAAGGCTTTTGAGCGTATTACAGGTTGGGAGGTTAAAGAATGGATTGGAAAACCGTTCACCGGTCTGCTGAATCCGGAAGATGTTCCGCTTACAATAGAGAGAATATCGAATTTGTTGAAAGGGGGCATAAATCAGGAGCTTGAGCTCCGTATACTAAAAAAATCAGGAGACTATCTCTATAGTGAAATACTCTCCTCTCCACAGGTGGATGATGGGAGGATCATTGGTATCCTTGGTATTGGCCGAGACATTACTGACCGAAAATTGACAGAGAGTGCTTTGCAGGAGAGTGAAGAGCGATTTAAAGCATTATCTAAGATAGGTAATGAAGGCCTTATGATTCACAAAAATGGGATAATATTAGATGCAAATTTAGCTTTTGCTCGTTTAACAGGTAGCTCAAGTCCTGATGAATTAATTGGAAAAAATGGGCTTGAGGTTGTTCGGTTTACACCTGAATCGAAAGAGATTGTTATTAATAGTATGCTCAGTCAATCATCTGATTCTTTTGATGTTGAAATATCAGGTGCGAATGAAAGAATAATTCCTGTTGAGACTGGAAGTACAGAAATATTTTACAGGGGAAATACAGCGAGACTTGTTTACATGCGGGATATAACTGAGCGAAAGCATACTGAGGAAGCGCTTGCCAGTGAACGCACACTGCTTCGTACATTAGTGGATCTTTTACCTGCCTTGATCTACGTTAAAGATCGGGAAAGCCGTTTCCAGCTTGTTAACACAGCATGTTCTCTATTCATGGGTGCCTCCTCATCTCAGGAGTTAATAGGGAAAACAGATAAGGATTTTTACGAGGTTGATGTTGCTGCCGGTTTCAGATCTGACGAATTGAGAGTTTTAGCCGGTGTTCCTATAATTAATAAAGAAGAGCAAAGTGTTTCAAATGGAATCCAGAAGATCCTTCTCACGACTAAGGTGCCATTGAGAGACATCGATGGTAAGATCATCGGTATCGTTGGAACAAGCAGCGATATTACAGAGAACAGAATTGCTGAGGAATCACTGCGTACCAGCGAGGAAAATTTCAGGGTCCTTTTCAATGAAAACCCATTGCCGACTATTCTGTCGGAAATACCTTCCGGGAAGATAGCGTTTGCTAACAAGAGACTGGCAGCTTTAATGAATAAGGAACCTAAAGAAATCATAGGCAAAACAGCAAATGATTTGGGCCTGCTGAATGACCCGAATGACCTGCAAAAGCTTACAAAGCTAATCACTAGTCAGGGATTTGTTAATAATGTGGAAGTTGACAAGCTCTATGCTGATGGCCAGCATGGTACAGATCTGATATTCATGCGGATTGTCACGATTAATGGGAAACTATATTGTCTTACAGTTGTTCAGGACATAACCGAACGCAAACAAGCTGAAATGGCTATTATTAAAGCCAGAGAAAAGGCAGAGGAAAGTGATCGTCTGAAATCTGCATTTCTTGCTAATATGGGTCATGAAATTCGTACACCAATGAATGGCATTCTGGGTTTCTCAGAGCTTTTGAAAAATCCGACTCTTACAGGCAAGGAACAGCAGGAGTATGTTAATATTATCGAGAAAAGCGGTGCCCGTATGCTCAATATTATTAATGATCTGATTGACGTCTCGAAAATTGAATCAGGACAGATGAATGTTAATATTTCAAAATGGAATATAAACGAGCATGCGAAATATATCTATGATTTTTTTAACCCTGAAGTTGAATCAAAGGGATTGGCGTTTTCTTTTCGTTTTAAGTTAGCAGCTGATGGAGCAATTATTACTACAGATAAGGAAAAAGTTAATGCCATTCTGGTAAACCTTATAAAAAATGCTATCAAATTTACTGAAAAAGGTTCCATTGAATTCGGATATATGAAAAAAGGAGAATATCTGGAGTTTTTTGTAAAGGATACAGGAGTAGGTATTTCGCATGATCAGAAGGAGATTATTTTTGAGAGGTTCAGGCAGGGTAGTGAATCGCTTAGCCGGAATTATGAGGGTGCCGGTTTAGGCCTGTCAATATCTAAATCATTCGCAGAAATGCTTGATGGAAAAATCTGGGTAGTAAGTGAACCTGGTGAAGGTTCAACATTCTATTTTACGATTCCTTATAAAACTGATAATGATGTAAAAACCTTTCATGACAATGATGCTAAGGTTGAAGCACATAACAATGACAAAAAGTTGAAAATATTAATTGCTGAAGATGATGCCATAGCAGAATTATATATTTCGCATATAATACATGATTTCAGTAAAGAAGTTTTAAAAGCCAGAACAGGTACAGAAGCAGTTGAAATCTGCAGGAATAATCCAGAATTGGATTTAATTTTAATGGATATAAAAATGCCTGAGATGGATGGTTATGAAGCAACAATGAAAATCAGGGAGTTTAATAAAAAAATAGTGATTATTGCTCAAACAGCTTATGCGCAAACTGGTGATAAACAGAAGGCTGAAAAGGCAGGTTGTAATGATTATATTTCAAAACCAATTGTGCCGCATGAATTACTTTCATTAATAAAGAAATATTTTAAAAATTAGAAAATAACCGCTAATAAATAATCCATTCAGTTGCCTTATAAAACAATAGTCTCAGGAATTTCATAAATTGAATAATACAAACTTTCTATCCTTTCAGGGTAGACTTTTATAATCCGGATCCCTGAAGGGGAATCTCCTAGCGGCTTTCCTAAAGCACTGGTAGTAACCATTGAAATATTCCCATATTTTGCGGATGAATTATAATGAAGATGTCCGGCAAAAATTGCCTCTACTTTATATTCTTTAATTAAGGTGAAGTATTTGTTCCTGGTTTCAATTGGTATATTAGAGTAGGACTCAGGCTCTTCAAATGAATTAATGAAGAAAGGAATATGGCAGAATAGTATAATATGCTCTGCACTTCCCGCTTTTGCAAGTTCTTTTGAAAGCCAATCGAATTGTAGCTCTTCTAAAACGGGAGTATTTGCTTTAATGATACACGAATTAAGTCCTATGAAAATGCTCTTTTTATGCTGAAATGAGAACTTGTCGTGACCATAGTCAGATATGAATGAATCAATATCTTGCCTGGTTGGAGGCAGTCCGATATCGTGATTTCCAGGAGAATAGTAGACTGGTATCTTTTTATTGATTATTGCTGTAATTCTTTTAAACTCCGCTTTCTGCGAATTGTCATCTTTGTTGTTGACCAGATCACCTGTAATCACCACAAAGTCAGGATTCAATCTGTTTATCGCATTTACAGCTTTCTCATACAACTCTGTCTCTTTACTGAATCCTTTATTATCTTCATAGAAGCCGAATTGTGGATCTGTTATCTGGATGAAAAAGTAGGGCTTGATGTTGTCATTTTTCTGTCCATTGGCCATTCCTGTGATCAGAGACAACAAGAATACAGCAATTATTATTTTGACTGTCTTCATAATTTAGAAAAGTGAAATTTCTATTTAATAAAAATCAAAGGACTGGTTTTCCTTCCTCCATTAATACATTATAAAAATATCCGTATCCGAAATCTTTATCCAGTACTATCTTTCCCTCGAAAGTGACAGTATCGCCAAGCGAGACTTTCTTATCAGTTGTGATAGTCAGATCAAATCCACCCTGAAACTCAGAACCATCCTGTATGTGGACCCAGTTCTTTCCCATTATTTCAGGATTAAACTTTGTAACCTGACCTTTAACCCTGATGACTTTTCCGGAGAATGATTTTTTATTTGACAGAAGACTGGAAATTGAAATGCAACCATCGCCTGGTTCAATCTTTATATCCATCTTCTTCACGACTACTGCGGATTTTTTGTCATCAGCTATCGTCTTGTGATTCATATCTGAATTGTTTGAAGTCTGTCTGACCAGCGGTCCTGAACCCGGACCTTTGCAGGAAACTATTAAAAGAATTGCTGCGAGAAAAATAATTAATTTCTTCATCCTTAAATTTTTATTTAATTGTTTAATAATATTTCCTTCCTGGAAGCTTCAAAAGATCCGCTTCCCGAAATGCACTGTTAAGTGATGCAAATTTAGTAAAATAGGATTGAGAGATCAATTTTATTGTGAATAGCATTGAAATTCTATCAGTATCCTTCATACGAAAACCTTACAGAAGTAAATTAGTTTGTTCCGGTACGATTCTCTTTCGAATTCCGGATTTTCCTATTTTTTACTACTTTTGTGCCATCAATTAAATTAATCCCGAATAATCAGAGTTCATGTTATCAGACAACTTGTGAACGACAGGCATTTTTACACTATGGATTTAAAAAGCGAAATAAAGAAAAGAAGGACATTTGCAATTATAAGCCACCCTGATGCAGGTAAGACAACCTTAACTGAAAAATTACTATTATTTGGTGGTGCTATACAGACTGCTGGTGCAGTAAGGAGTAATAAAATAAGAAAAACAACCACTTCCGATTTTATGGAGATTGAAAAACAAAGAGGAATTTCTGTTTCAACTTCTGTTATGGCATTTGATTACAATAATATCAGAGTCAATATACTTGATACTCCGGGGCATAAAGATTTCGCAGAAGATACCTACAGAACTCTGTCTGCTGTTGATAGTGTTATCCTAGTAGTCGATTGTGTAAAAGGGGTAGAAGAACAGACCCGTAAACTGATGGAGGTATGCAGGATGCGAAATACTCCGGTTATGATCTTTGTAAATAAAATGGACAGGGAGGGTATCTATCCTTATGATCTGCTTGATGAGCTTGAACGTGAACTCAAGATTGCTGTTTGTCCTTATACATGGCCTATCGGAAATGGAAAGCAGTTCAAAGGTGTTTATAATCTTCATAAGAAAGAAGTTCAGATCTTTGAACCTGATAAAACCAGCATTTCCGAGAGTATTATCAGCACAAAGGATATTAAAGATCCTAAATTGAAAGAATATGTTGGCAGTGAAAGTATAAGCAAGCTAGGGGAGGAGATTGAATTTATTAACGATATGTTTGAATCCTTTAATATGTCGTTGTACCGCGAAGGGTATCTGGCTCCATTGTTTTTTGGAAGCGCTTTAAATAATTTTGGTGTGTTGGAATTGCTGGAAACATTCCTCGAAATTGCGCCTTGTCCCGGAACTATTCAGGCAACTGAACGCATTGTAGAGCCTGATGAAGAGCAACTAACTGGTTTTATTTTTAAAATCCATGCCAACCTCGACCCGAAGCACCACGACAGAATAGCCTTTATGCGAATCAGTTCAGGGAAATTTGAGAGGAATAAATTCTATTTTCATACGAGGTCAGAAAAGAAAATCAGGTTTTCTTCTCCGACTAGTTTTATGGCAAATAATAAAAGCATTGTGGATGAGGCTTATCCGGGAGATGTTGTTGGGCTGTATGATAGTGGTAATTTTAAAATTGGTGATACACTTACAGAAGGAGAATTATTGCATTTTAAGGGGGTCCCCAGTTTTTCGCCGGAGATTCTTCGTGAAGTAAATAACCTCGATCCAATGAAGACTAAACAGCTCGACAAAGGTGTCAGACAGATGACGGATGAAGGCGTTGCCCAACTCTTCGTTCAGCAGCCAGGTAACAGAAAGATTATAGGAACTGTTGGAGAGCTTCAGTACGAGGTTATTAAATTCAGACTGGAACATGAGTATGGAGCCCGATGCAGCTTTTCACATCTTCCTTTTATTAAAGCTTGCTGGATCACTACAGATAATAAAAAAGATCTGGAAGAATTTCTGAAAAGAAAATCGGGGGCTATAGCTTTCGATAAGGAACATAACCCTGTTTTTTTTGCTGAAAGTGACTGGATGCTCAAACTTGCAAGAGAAAATTTTCCATCTCTGACTTTTCATAACACATCTGATTTTAAAACCGGCAAGGCTAAGAAGGGTCTAATTTTAAATAAGTAAGAACTATCATTCAATCGGGTCGGGGTATCAAAGGTTTTGATATTAGAAGAGTTGATCCATGTCTGTACACGTCTCATTTCTGTAGTGGGTCGGAACATTTTAAAACCATGGCTTGTTTATATTCAGACAGATGTTTACCTTAAACAAATTTTTCTTTTCTGATGGGATATCTTCTCAATGCAATAGGTGTGATACTGATCATTATATGGGCAATCAGATTTGTAAGCTACATTGCCGCAAGAATTATACTTGCTTTACAGATTTATTACATCTTTGCTATACAGCTTAGAATTCTAAAAGGACAAACATTCTCTGATATTGGTACAATCAATTAATTACTAAAAAAGATAGTTATGAGTAAAAGAAAAGTATTATTAGGAGTATTGGCCGGAGTTGCCATCGGGGCTGCATTTGGAGTTTTATTTGCTCCTGATAAAGGATGGAATACGAGAAAGAGGATCTCAAAGAAAGCTGAAGACCTGACAGAGAATTTAAAGGAAAAGCTTGATGAGTTTCTAGACGGTATTTCAGAAAAAGTTGATGAGGTAAAAGAAGAAGCTGCTGATTTTTCCAGAAAAGGCAAAGCAAAAGAAGCTAAAAAAGAGTCAAAAGCTGCAACCACCTGAAATGGTGATCAAATTGTGGCAGATATAAATTCAAAAATAGTTTTGATTTTTTAATACAGAACATATGGAGGACAACAGTAATTTATTTGAATCGTTGCTGGACAGAGCAACAGAATATGGTAAAACAAGTTTTGAATTAGTTAAACTTAAAGCACTTGACAAAACAACAGACATTGTGTCTTCTTTAGTACCGTTTTCTGTTGTTTTAATACTTATTACAACATTTCTTCTCTTTCTGAATCTGGGAATTGCCTTCTGGCTTGGTGAACTCCTGGGGAAGATATTCTATGGATTCTTTGCAGTAGCTGCATTTTATATTCTTACTGGTATTCTCATTCATTTTTTTCTTCATAAATGGATAAAAAGACTTGTCGGTGATTATTTTATTAAAAGGGTGCTTAAATAGTAATATTATATGGATAATATAAATTCCGTTGCAGGACTTAAAAATGCAATTCAATTGTTAGAAGTTAAACAAAGTGCTGATGGACAGCTTTTAAAGGAACAGTTAATTGTAGTATACGAAAGTTTAAAGCCAATAAATCTTCTCAGGAATACTCTGAAAAAAGTTTTTTCAACACCGGATCTGATTGAAAATATCTCAGGCTCTGCAATAGGAGCTGCAGGTGGTTTACTTTTAAAGAAATTATTTATTGGGAAATCAGGTAATATTTTCAGAAAACTTATTGGATCCGTTCTTCAGATGAGTGCAACAAATATTGTTGCCAAAAATTCTGATTTAATTAAATCAGTAGGACATTTCATAATCCAATATCTTTTCGGCAGGAAA
>Ga0302206_1000587_pt1 | contig 14210 bp, 10 predicted proteins | sample II_Fen_E2_1_FD_194581 | JGI IMG/M metagenome (GOLD analysis project Ga0302206, IMG submission 194581) | Peat permafrost microbial communities from Stordalen Mire near Abisko, Sweden - II_Fen_E2_1 | ecosystem: Environmental > Terrestrial > Soil > Wetlands > Permafrost | place: Sweden: Abisko...
AAGCTTCTGAAGCTACTCGATAAAAAACTTTTTAAATTTAAATATGCCTGAGAAGAATGAAGCGTAATATTTTCCAGAAACAGGACGACAGCGAAATAACCGAACCTGTCGAAAATCAACAGGAGCAGGCAACCAAAGGTGAAGGAAAGAATGAAAATCCGGATCATCATTTTACCGATAGTCATACAACAGATATAATAAACCTTGTTAAGATCAGCCAGGTATATTCTGAGAGCGATCCCCCGAATGTAGTGTTTAAGGACTTCGATCTTAATATAAAGGACATCAAAGACAAAGGCCAGTTTATCACTATCATGGGAAAATCGGGATGTGGTAAATCTACTCTGCTCCGATATATTTCCGGACTGCAGGAACCTACTTCAGGAGATGTTTATATTTATGGGAAGAAGAGAACCAGCAAAGACAGGATCCCCATGGTTTTTCAGCAGTATACTTCTTTCGAATGGAAGACCGTACTGCAAAATGTTGCTCTTCCCCTGATATTAAAAGGTGTTCCTAAGGCAGAGGCTAATGAGAAGGCTATGGAGATGATAAAGGTTGTCGGATTAGCCGGGCATGAATACAAATGGGCAAAATATCCAATACTGTCGGGAGGTCAACTTCAAAGAGTTGCGATTGCCCGTAACCTGGTTGTAAATCCCCAGATATTGTTAATGGATGAACCATTTGGAGCTCTGGATACTCTGACAAGAAAACAGATACAACTATTTCTTCGCTCAATATTTGAACATGCTAAACTTGATCCTACAGTGGTCTTCGTAACCCATTCGGAAAGTGAAGCTGTTTTTCTTTCTTCTGATATCATTATTCTTGATTCAGGTCCGGCATCCATAAGGCATGAAATTAAAATTGATTTGCCGGATATACGTGATGAGGCAGTCAGATATTCAACAGAGTTTACAGAATATGTGAACAAGCTGGGATCTCTTTTGGAGGATCTGAAGAAAGAGAGAAAATAATATATCAAAATATGCAGAATAATATGTAGAGACGCCCAATTTGGGCGTCTCACATTATAAATCAGAGCGTTCCCATTGCTAAATCATCTTCGTTTAAAAGTCATTTTAAGATCGGGTTCAGGAATATTAATAGATTGCCTTTCCTGGTCACAGTTGCGGTGCCTTGCATCCAATATTACTCACTGTTTTCCATTTTCAGATATTTTCTATTCAGACCTGTCCTCATTCAGACATTCATGGCGCGTCAGGCATAAACGTTTTTGCATGAGAACCAATTTCCATCATGTTTCACTACTGTTATTTCTCTTTCCTTAAGAGAACGTACGTCCCCATTTAATCAATGTTTCATTAGAAATACCAGGATCTTTTTGCGTGAAATTCCCCGCAAATGTATAAGTATTCATACCTGATTATTATAGGTAATCCCAAGTGACAAACAGGTACTTCATCGTTTTCACGGCTAACGGCACACGATAATTTTGCATCACGGGTTTACATCCTTTATTGATTAAAATTCATTATTTATTTGGCAGTCCTTTTAGATGATATATAAAAATGACAAAGAAGTGAAAAGGGCAAAGAGCATTATATCATTGACAAGGTAATTATTGAAAAGATAGATACGGAATTTTATATGGCATTTAAAGATTGGTATAAGTTTGATTAAACATTGAAGCAAATGGCTGATAAAAAGAGAATTATTATTGTTGACGATCAGGATTTCTTTAGAGAAGGATTAATGGTTCTGTTTGACAAATCTAAATCCATCGAAGTAGTTGCTGAAGCAAAAAATGGTAAGGAATTTCTCGAAATCGTCAGTAAACACAAACCGGATGCTGTAATTATGGATATTAACATGCCTGTAATGGATGGGATAGAGGCCACCAGACTAGCATTAAAAGAGAATCCAGATCTTAATATTATTGTTCTTTCAATGTTTTGTGACTACGAGCAATATTTTAAAATATTAGGTAGCGGAGCAAAAGGTTTTATCCTTAAATCATCAGCTTACACAGAGCTCGAAAAAGCCATTATGGAAGTTTCTGAAAACAGGAATTATTTTTCTGGAGAAGTACGTAGTCAGATTCTTATGGGAATAAATAATATGATACAAAGTTCCATGAAAGACCTATTGGTAGTGGAATCTTTAACCATGCAGGAGATTGATATTTTAAAACTTATTGTTGCCGGCCTTCCTAAAGACCAGATAGCAAAAAAAATGAATTTAAGTATCACTTCAGTAGAACAGAATCATGCATCCATTATTACTAAAACATTGTGCAACAACTCGGCAAGCCTGGTAATGTTTGCAATTAGTAACAAATTAGTTGAGGTTGAATAATTATTGATAGCAATAGAATTTCAATTATGGACGACAGTATATTTCAAAAATTCAGGGATAAGTTTTTTGAAGAAGCAAATATGCTTCTTGACAGGTTTGAAAATGAGATTCTTCAACTTGAAATTAACCCTGATGATCGCGCTCTGAATGAATCCGTTTTCAGGGCTATGCATACAATTAAAGGTATAAGTGCGATGTATGGATTTGAATATATAAGTGAGTTAACACATTTACTTGAAAGTATTTTCCAGAATATGAATGAAGGGAAGATATGTTTCTCTAAAGAAATATCTGATATTTCACTCCGTTCTATTGATCATATCCATAAATTATTAAATGATGAAAAGCTTCTAAGTCAAGAGCTTAAGGTCAACCATCAAAATTTGCTTGAAGAGGTTAACCAGATTGCCAATTTTAATAAGAATGAATTCCGGACCTCTTCTTCTGAAAAGATACATGAGCAAGCTAAACTTCAGACATGGATCATCATAATCAATACAAGTGAACAAATGTATTTCAGGGGTATCAATCTAATGGGAATATGTGCTGAATTGTTTGCTATGGGTGAATGCAAGATCTTAAATATGAAGGCTCTGAATACTGAGAGAAGTGACAGCTGGGGCATTGTACTAATTTCTGACACTTCCCTGGCAAGAATCCTTGACGTGTTGATGTTTATAGAAGATGAATGTTCAGTATTCAGCATTGCTGATTATGATATACTCCGTTCCGGTACAGATATCAGCAGACAAACGAAATCAATAGCTCAAAATGGTTCCCCTGATCAATCGATCACTGGTTTAATTGAAAAGAAAGATGATGGAAAGTCTTATAATGAAACCAATACAATACTAGCTGATAATGAGATTGAAAAACAGACTACAACAAAGCAAATCATAAAACGCATTTCAGTCGAAACTGTCAAGCTTGATGATCTTATGTATCTTGTTAGTCAGCTTATTACAATAAATTCACTTTTAATCGTGGCTAACCGTGAAGGTGATCAATTGAAACAGCGGGATTATATTGAAATGCTCGATTCCCTTTCAAAACAGTTCCGAAATAATGCACTTGAAATCAGACTGGTTCCTCTTAGTGATGTAGCGTTGAGATTTCAGCGTCTTACCCGTGATCTTGCCAAAATGATGGGAAAGAAAATCGATTTTATGTCAGAAGGCATTGATGCTGAGCTTGATAAGAATACAATTGACACGTTGGTTGAACCTATTATGCATATAATCAGGAATTGTGCAGACCATGGAATTGAAGAACCTGAATCCAGAAAGAAACTGGGTAAATCTGAAACTGGCACAATAAAACTTTCGGCAGCATATTCAGGGAGTTATATAATAATTAAGATTGAGGACGATGGCAATGGTATTGATCTGGCGAAGGTTCAAACTAAGGCAGTTGAAAGAGGTATCCTGAAGAAATCAGATAAACCCTCTGAACAGGAACTGTTAGATTTAATTTTTCTTCCGGGATTTTCTACAGCAAAAGACCTGTCTGAAGTATCTGGTCGCGGAGTAGGAATGGATATAGTTAAAAAACGTATATCCGAATTGCGGGGAACGGTTACAGTTGAATCAAAAACCGGCAAGGGTACAAGCTTCATAATTAAATTAAGCCAGTCAATGTCTATAGTTGACACACTTCTCTTTCAGGTTCAGAGCAGTTTCTTTATTTTACCTCTTTCTGAAATAATTACCTGTGATCAGATAAGTATGTCAGAGATCAGGAAAAGAAACCACACGGCTACAATTCCATACAATAACCAACTGATCCCCTTTGTGGACCTTCGAAATTTTCTGAATCTTGAAGGGAACTATAATGAGAATTCTAAACTGGTAATAGTACATAGTGGAATGCAGTCAGTCGCTATTATTGCAGATCTCATCTTAGGAGAGCATCAGGCAGTTCTAAAACCATTGAACAAGACCTTCGATTCTGAAACAATTATTTCTTCTGTTAGTCAGCTTGGCAATGGAAAGATCGCCTTTCTGATCAATACAGGTATATTAATTAAAAATATAGCCTCTTGAAAAAATTCCTGATAAAAAGATTACTAAGTTATCCGAATAAGCATAAGATAAAATAACACGCAGATAATCAATAAAATAACTAAAAATGACAAGCACATATCTATCATTTACCATATATGGTGATTTGTACGCCGTGCCGGTAGAAAAAGTTCTTGAAGTTCTTGAAAAACAAGAATTTACAATTGTCCCAAATGCTCCGCCTGTAATTAAGGGAATTCTAAATTTCAGGGGGAATGCAATACCTCTTTATGACAGCCGGACCAGGTTTAACCTGCCTGAACGTGAGGCGGATTCAAATTTTGTCATTATTGTAATTGACCTTGTTGTCGGTAACGATTCCTACCAGGTTGGAGCAATTGTTGACAAAGTTCAGGATGTTCTTCTACTGAAAGAAAATGAAATAGAACCCGTACCTCCTATGAGTAAGGAATTTAACGCAGAATATCTGAAAGGTATTGCCAAAATCGATGACAAATATATTTTGCTGATCGACGTCGATAAAATTTTCAGCAGCAGTGAGAAAAAAGAAATAAGAAAAGTTGCAACAATAAAAAACTAAATAAAATTGAAAACAATGAAACTCTTTAAACAGATCATTCTGATATTAATTCTTACGAAAAGTGCAACATTATTTGCAAATGATTCCTTAAAAGTTGACTTATCGGTAGGTGCTGATGTAGTCAATCACTACATATGGCGTGGGTTAATGTTGAGCAATTCTCCTTCTATTCAACCGACAATGAGTGTAACCCTGGGTAGATTTTCGCTTGGGTCATGGGCTTCTTATTCAGTTAATCCATCTGCATTTCAGGAAGTTGACCTGTTCCTTACATACTCCGTAGGAACAGTTACCATTGGTTTAAATGATTATTATAATCCAGTTGATTCGCTGGGTTTTAATGATAGTTATTTTAACTATGGAAAGAGCACAACCTTACATACACTGGAATCCTTCCTTACCATTTCAAAAATCGGAGAAACAAATTTTTCAGCTACCGGTGCACTATTTGTCTACGGTAACGACAAGGATGAGGCTTTGAAAAATATGTATTCCAGTTATCTTGAACTTAGTTATGCAACAAAGGTGAAGGATTATGGCTTAAATTTCTTCTGCGGGGCAACTTTAAAAAAAGGATTTTATGCAGAAAATGCTGCAATTGTTAATCTTGGGGCAAGTATCGCTAAAGATATAAAGGTTTCAGATACCTTTTCTGTCCCTTGTAAAGGTTCATTTATTCTAAATCCTGATAAACAGAATGTATTTCTGGTGTTAGGATTTACTTTCTGATGCTATTAATAATGTGATATGAAATAAGTAAACATTTAAACAAATAGAGATGAATATTTTATCAAAATTGAAATTTAAACTTGCCGGACGTATGATGCTGGCTGTATTGGGATCAGTATTTATCATGATGCTGTTGATCCTTGTAATAATTGGCATAAGCTCATCACGGCAGGCAAAGAAAGCAGGTATTGAACTCGCTGTTTCGAAATCACAGGGAGTTGCATCAAAGGTCGAGATTTACCTCAACCAGGCTGTAGAAGGTCTGAATTCTCTTTCCGGCACCATGAGAGCGGTAAAATCAGGAAACAATCCTAAACGTGAGGATGTTAACCGGATCATTAATGAGAGTGTGAGAGGAAATAAAAACTATCTGGCCGTCTGGCATATGTGGGAAAAGAATTGCTTTGACAAAAGAGATGACGATTTCAGGAATGATCCTTTGTACAAAGGGGCAAATGGTTTGTTCGGCCTTACATATTACAGAAGTAAAAATGAGTTTTTTTCGGAATTGTGTGAAGCAGCGGATTATGGAGAAGACTACTATACTACTCCTAAACAGAATAGAAAACTGACCATTGTCGAGCCCTATATGTATACATATACAGGTGACTCCTCAGTCATGGTTTATGAAACTTCAATTGCAATGCCGCTTGTCTATAATGGAAAAGTCGATGGAGTTGTGGGTATTGACATAAGCCTGGAATCTCTTAAAGAAATAGTCTCAAGCGAAAAAATATATAGTACTGGTTTTGCAGCAATTGTATCGAACAAACTCCAGATTGCAGCACATCCCGATAGTACTTTGAGAGGCAAACAGTTGTCGTCGATATTAAATGATAATATTGAAAACATAAAGAGTTCTGTTCAAAAAGGGTCTGTATACTATTATACCGGAAAATCATCAAAGAACAATAACGAAGTTCTAAGATGTTTCTCCCCTATTAAGATAGGGGACTCATTGACTCCCTGGTCAGTAATGGTGGAAATACCTATGCGTGAAGTTTCATCAGCAGCAAGGAATATGGTAATTTTTATTTCATTAATCGGTTTTTTTGGTATGATATTGCTTTCACTGGTAATTTATATTATTTCCCGTGCAATTACCCGGCCTATTCGTAACAGTTCGGATTTTGCGAAGGAGATAGCTCTGGGTAACCTTGATGCGAAGATACATATAACCGAAAGAAATGATGAAATCGGAGAAATGACCCGGGCACAAAAAGATATGGCAGATAAGCTTAAAGATGTGTTAATGAAGATCTGGCTCAGCGCTGAAAATATCTACTCAGCAAGCCAGTATTTAAATGCAACATCGCTCAGTTTATCTGAAGGAGCCAACGAGCAGGCTGCATCTACGGAAGAAGTTACAGCGAGTATGGAAGAGATGGTTTCAAGCATAAACCAAAACGCAGAGAATGCCCGTCAGACAGAAGTCATTGCCGGAAAGGCGTCTAAAGATATTGAACAGGGCAGCATAGCAGTTATCACAGCAGTAGAGGCAATGAAACAGATTGCGGAAAAAATTTCAATAATCGGCGTTATAGCTGAAAAAACAGACCTTCTGGCAATTAATGCGGCAATTGAAGCAGCAAGGGCAGGGGAGCATGGAAAAGGATTTGCAGTTGTTGCATCAGAAATACGTAAGCTTGCTGAACGCAGTCAGGATGCAGCCAAACAGATTGACGAGCTTACAAAGTCAACAGTCAAAATTGCTGACAGATCAGGTAGCGATCTTAAGATCATTGTCCCTGATATACAAAAAACAGCTCTTCTTGTGCAGGAAATATCGGGTGCGAGCATGGAACAGAATGAGGGCGCAAATCAAATCATCAACGCAGTTACTCAATTAAATGCAGTAACACAGGCAAATGCTTCAGTAAGTGAAGAAATGGCTTCAAGTTCTGAAGAGCTATACGCCCAGGTTGAACAGCTTAAGGATCTTATATCCTTTTACAAATGGACAGATATCAATGTACTTGCGGAAACTGCATCGAAAAATAAATCAAACACGGTGAAAGATTCAATTACTGAAAGCTTAAAAAGAACAAAAGATACAACTAAATTAAAATCTATGGCATTGATAAATATGAATGATGAAATTGAAAAGAAATTTGAGAAGTTCTAATCCTGCGACTTGAAAAGCTGGATTAGTCTCAGAGTAAGATAAAATGAGAGAAGGTAGTCTTAAATTCACGATTACCTTCCTTATCTTATCCGCAGAAGTACTGGCTTCTTTTAATATGGAAGTTAATGAAATTGCCTTCTGATGATACAATTCTATGTCTCCAGGAAAATCAGAACTGAACAGACATAAATCATTTTAGATTCTTTTGTTTTTTTATTTATCTTTATTTATGATAAAATAATCTTTTCATGAAGAATATAAATAACATACTAATTGTTGATGATCACAAAATATTTCGTGAAGGTCTGGAATATGTGGTATCTCAAATGGAAGGATTCAAACTAGTGGGTGAAGCCTCAGATGGAAAAGTCTTCCTTGAAATGATCGATGAACTGGATGTAGATATTGTTCTCATGGATATTAGTATGCCTGGTATTGATGGTATCGAAGCTACTGTTAAAGCCCTGGAAAAAAAACCAAACCTGAAAATTGTTGCTCTGACGATGTTCTGTGATGAAGGATACTTACTTAAAATGATCCAGGCAGGGGTATATGGATATGTACTAAAAGAATCGGGAAAAAATGAACTAACTACTGCATTAAAGGCTGTGGCCGAAGGAGAGAATTATTTTTCGCATAAACTGCTTAGTAATATATTAGTCGATCTGGGGAATAGCAAATCATTCAAAGTACCGGCAAAACACAAGGAAACCAAATTGACAGTCAGAGAACTGGAAGTATTAAATCTAATTTGTCAGGGAATGACAAATTCAGAGATCTCTGATAAACTTTGCCTTAGTCCAAGAACAGTTGAAGGTCATAAAGCTAATCTTATCAGCAAAACAGGGTCTAAAAATTCCGTAAGCCTTGTGATGTTTGCTATGAAGAACAAACTTGTTGAATGACAACATTTCCATCCTGCAACATCTGATAATTATTGTACATATAAAATACGAAGGATCAATTGGCTCCTTTCAATTTCCTTTGATATTCAAATGTTTCAAATATCAAAGCTTTTACCTGCTTAAACATACCTGTTAAAAAAAGGTGATTTTATCGCATAAAATGCAAGGGTCGCTTTAAAGAATACAGTAAAATAGCGTAATTCTTTTTAACATATCAGGAATAAATTTGCTGAATAATTTATAGCAGAAACTATTTTCTACTGACTTTAAACTTAATACAATTAGATCTGGTACTCCAAATGAATCAAATTAACAATCTACTAGTCACAACCACTGAGCTGATCAGTACTTTTTCTGAAATTAATATCAGGATCAAAAATCTTTATCATAGGTCAAATACAGATTTTCTGGAACTTAACGACTACCTCAAAGATTATCATAAAAAAACCCGCATTATTTCAGAGAATGCATTTCGGGTAATTGATACCATTGCCGGAAACAGTGAGATGGACCTTATCGGTGACCTTGAGAAGATCTACAAGAGATTTGAAGAGTGTAGTATAGAAATTGAAAATGAAAAACTCATCAAACTGGATATAATCAAAAAATTAAATGGGAAATCAAATTATTTTAACGTTGTTTTGAGAAATTACAGACAAGACTTCACGACACTGAGATATCTGATAACTAACTTCAGCCTGTTATCCAACTATGAAGACTTTGGAATATCCTGGAAAGAACTATTCGATACCTGGCACAATGTAATTGAAGCTGTACAAATGGAGCTGACCTCCGTTCTAAATAAAGCTGGTAGCTATAAGACACAGATTTCATCTGTTCTAGTAAATTTTGAATCTAAAACTGAAAGATCTCTTAAGTCTCTTAATGAGCTTTCCAGGGCTCTGCAGGCTAACATTGATTCAGTTATTAAAAAGAGCCAGGAATCTAATACAAAGGTTCCTCTTCTTAAGGAGAAAACTATTAACTCTTCAGGCAGCATTAACAATATTGTTACCCATCTTCAGTACCATGATCTTATCAGTCAAAAGATTGAACATATTCAAAAAACTCACTTTTCAATTATCGATGACCTGAAAAAATCGGAAAAAAGAAATGAAACCGGATTACAGAATAATACAGATAATTACTTCAGGATCGGAGATATTAGTGATCTGCAGGCAGCACAATTACTTCTTGTCAGCAAAGAATATCAGAATGCAATTGATGTTATTTTGAAAAACTTCCAGGGAATAGCTCATGATATTTCGGTCATATCTGATATATCAAATGAGTTTTCATACAGTGACAATACATCTGATACAACTCTTCTGGCTCAAATAAAAAATCAGTTGGATGAGGGAATTATTCTATTGGATCTGAATGATTTTCGTGAGATTAATACTGAATATTTCATTGCAGGTAAAATGATTGACGAAATCTCCGTACAATTAACTCAAGCAGTTCATATCCCGATAAAGAACCTCTCAAATTTTGATAATCTGACCATCAACTCAAAACATGATCCTGATCAAAGACCAGGCGTAGTAAAGCAGATATTATCCCTGACAGATGATATGGAGGTCAAACACAGGATCTTATGTTATATGTTAAATGAGACAAAGGAATTGTCTGAGAATTTTTTCTCTTTTAATGAAATGGAATCCCTGGGAAGTCAATTGGAGGAGGACCGTATCAATCTGATGGTTGTGATTTCCAGAATACTTAATGCCCTCGACAAGGACAGCGATGATCTTGATAATGTTCTCAACGAGAACTTCGTTCTTAACAAAGACATTGCTGAAAAAATTGAAAAGATAATAAGCAAGGTTGATTATTATAACTATTTCGAAGAGATTGTTGAGAAGGTAATCGGAAAGCTGAATGAAATCAATATTAAGGTAAAACCACAATTCTGCCAAAATACACTAGAAAACAAAGCCGTAAATCTTGGAGAAGTAAGATCATCTTACACAATGGAAAGTGAAAGAATTATACACGATAAAGTGGTTTTCGGAACAGATGATTCAGTAACTCAGATCCTACAGAAAGCAGCAGAAGAAGAAATAGAATTTTTTTGAAAAAACATTCACTGATATATCAAGACATAAAATGGAGCCGTTTGCAAATGAAGTTATGAAGTATAAAATGACTGATGAAGATTTTGGAAAACTCAGTTCTTTTGTCTCGGAGGAATTAGGCATAAAGATGCCTTATCCGAAAAAGCTAATGCTTCAGGGACGGCTTCAAAAAAGAGTTGCTGATCTTAAGCTATCTTCCTTTAAAGAGTACCTTGATTTTGTCTTCAGCAAAAAAGGCATGGAAAATGAGCTAATTACAATGATAGATCAGATAACTACAAATAAAACGGACTTTTTTAGGGAAGCAACACATTTTGATTTTATCGCGAAATATATACTTCCTGAACTTGTTTCAGGAAAGTATGCCAAAAGAACTATCAGGATCTTGAGTGCAGGATGTTCCAGCGGAGAGGAGCCATATTCTATAGCAATTGTTCTTAAAGAGTTTTTACTTGATCATCCTGAAACTGACTTTGAGATTGTTGGGACAGATATTTCTTTAAGAATCCTTAAAAAGGCTGCCATGGCTATTTATTCTAATGACAAAATAGCTTGTATATCTGATGATTTAAAGAAAAAATATTTTCTAAAAAGCAAGGATCCTTCGGAAAAATCAGTCAGGCTTACATCAGAGATAAGATCAAAGGTCATCTTCAAGCGAATGAACCTGATGGATACGTCATATGATGTAGACAAGGAATTTGATATAATTTTTTGTAGAAATGTACTCATATATTTCAATCACGAAAATCAACAAAATGTTATTACAAAACTTGCGTCAAAACTTAAACAAAATGGATTTTTCTTTCTTGGTCATTCTGAATCTATTATCAATATGAATGTGCCATTGAGCCAGATAAAACCGACTATTTTCCGCAAAAACTGAAGTTGTATTAATATTACTTAACACCTTATAATACTGAGTTTATTTGAATTAATTATCGTATAAATAATTAGTCAGAATTGTTGCGCAAGATTGTTGCAGCTGAAAGGGTTTAATATAATGACAATACCATCCAGAACTTCCAAAATGAATAAGAATCTGATAGAAAAGAATTTGATAAGTTGAGAATCGATAATTGCTTTGAAATTAAAACTGATATAAATTGACTAATTTTGAAGTAAAGCAGAAGAAAAATTGGCTCAAGTAACTTATCTTATAAAATGGATAAATTAACTCAAATTCTGAATTACATATATAATCAGGACTTTAACGAATCGGGTATTACCCTTCAAAATTCTGTATTGAAGGATTTTGGAGACATAATAGGTAAAGACCATTTTATCGTTAGCCGGGTCAAAAATACAAATGCAAATGAAGCGACATCGGTCGTCTTTTACTCTAAAGGAGAGTTTTTACCCGAATTGACATACAGATTAAAAAATAGCCCCATCAAAAATATTGCTACAAATAGTCTGAGTATCTATAAAGAAAATGTCCGAAAGCTTTTTCCTGATGATGAAATGCTGGCACAATTAAACGTTGAGAGTTACATAGCGGCGCCATTAATCAAACCCGGGGGGGGTGTTTTTGGATTAATAACGGTTATGGATGGAATGCCATTGACTGATGCGGAGGCTGAAGAGATCTCGGTACTTCTGAAAGTAATTTCGGTCACTATAATAAATACAATTGATGAGCAAAGTATATTAACAAAAAACCTTCTGCTCAGGCAGAGATATAAAAGATTGTTCGAGAATGCCCCTGTATCTATTTTATTAATGGATCCAACTAATATTTTTGAGTGTAATTCCTATACGCTTAAGATGTTTGAATGTGTAAATGAAGATTTACTAGGAAAGTCATTGTTGGATTTTTCACCCTCATCACAACCTGACGGATCGCTCTCTTCAGAAAAAGTTTGCGAACATATATATTCAACTCTGAATGGTGATCTTAATACCTTTGAATGGAGTTTTCATAGAAAAAAAGGAAAAGAATTTTATGCTGAAGTAACATTGTCAAAAATAGACATCGGCACTAAAACCTATGTTCAGGCTATTGTACATGATATTACAGAGAGAAAAAAGTCAGAAAGTATGATTCAGCATGAACGCGACTTTGCTGAAATGATAATCAACATTCTGCCTGGTTTATTTTTTCTCTATGATATTACCGGAGGTATTGATAATGCCGTACTGGTTAAACGAAACAGATGGTTTGTAGAAAAACTTGACTACAGTGAGGGTGAATTAAAAGGAATGCAATTGGAATCTTTCTTTTCTGAAACTGAGCGCGTTAAGTTAAAGAATGCGATGCATGAATTAATCAGGAGTAAGTATTGTGAAGTAGAATTAAATATACAACATAAAGAAGGATATGAATTGCTATATTTTTTCCATGCTTATATGTTTGAACAGGAAAACCATACTTACTTTGTGGGATTTGGTTTTGACATGTCTGAAAGAAAAGACGTAGAACAGGCGCTTAGAATAGGGGAACAAAGATTCAAAAATATCTTCAATTCAAGCTCAGATGGAATTCTTGTGCTTGATAAAAACCTCAGAATACTAAACGCTAATCCTCCGATATTAAAAATGTTTGACTACAAATTTGAAGAAGTCGTTTTTCACAATATACTTGATTATGTTCCTGAACAATCTTTACAGGTTTTGAAAAACCGTACAGAATTAATGTATAAATATGAACAATTAAATCCGCTTGAGATTATGATCCTTAGCCGTACAGGGAATATTATTCCGGTGGAAATAAATAGCAAAATGATTCAATATGACGATGAAGAAGGAATTATTACAGTAGTACGTGACATTTCGGAGCGAAAAGTATATGAGAAAAAATTATTCTATGCTGAAATCAATGCAGAGGAAAATGAGAGAGAACGATTTGCCAAGGAGCTCCATGATGGTCTTGGCCCCATCCTTTCTACATGCAAAATCTATATGGCCTCACTAGCCGAGAAACTGGAAGCAGATAAGGATCTTTTGCATCTTTCAAACCGTTCACTCGCTCTTATCGACAATTCACTCAGGACTATTAAGGAAATTGCAAATAATCTGAGTCCTCATATACTACGTAATTTTGGTCTGGTTCAGGCACTGTTTTCGTTTACACATAATCTGGAATCTATGTGTGATCTGAAATTCGAAATAAACTATAATTTTAATGAGAGACTTGATGATAATATAGAATTTGGACTATACAGGATACTTACTGAACTGATTAATAACACTCTGAAATATGCTGAAGCTTCACTGGTCAAAATTGATCTTAATCTGAAAAGTCCACGGCTAAAAGTGTGTTTTACCGATAATGGTAAAGGGTTTGATCTGAATGAGGTAACGTTTCAAAAAAAAGGATTTGGCCTTATTAATATTGAAAGCAGGATCACAAAATTAAATGGGACTTTATTGTATAATACCTCCCCTGGAGAGGGAATAAATGTTGAAATAGATCTGAATTCTGATTATTTTTTTAAATAAAAAGAATTA
>Ga0302206_1000589_pt1 | contig 14182 bp, 9 predicted proteins | sample II_Fen_E2_1_FD_194581 | JGI IMG/M metagenome (GOLD analysis project Ga0302206, IMG submission 194581) | Peat permafrost microbial communities from Stordalen Mire near Abisko, Sweden - II_Fen_E2_1 | ecosystem: Environmental > Terrestrial > Soil > Wetlands > Permafrost | place: Sweden: Abisko...
AATAGTTTTGTAATGATTGTTCTGTTTATGGCCGGTTTGGTTTTTCTGAAAGTTGTCGCCAGCAGTTCAACTAACGGAGCAGGAGGAATTGGAGGAATATTTGCTCCTACATTATTCATCGGAGGAATCAACGGATATCTTGTTGCAAGTTTGTTAAAGAAGTTTGTAAATGTAGATCTGCCTGATTCGAGGTTTGTCCTTGTCGGAATGGCAGGTATGATGGCAGGAGTAATGCATTCACCACTGACAGCAATATTCCTTATAGCAGAGATAACCGGAGGCTACAATCTTCTTATCCCGCTTATAATAACATCTACAGCAGCCTTTATCACGACCAGGAGTTTTGAAAAACATTCAATTTATCATGTTCAGCTGGCCAAGAGCGGCGATCTTATTACGCATGATAAAGATAAAGCTGTACTTACACGTATGAACTGGAAACGGGAAATAGATACTGATTTACTGAAAGTTAAACCATCTGACACCCTGGCGGACCTGGTTAAAATAATTGCAAGATCAAAAAGAAATATTTTCCCCGTGGTTGATGAATATAATATTCTGGAAGGAGTTGTGCAGTTGGACGATGTGAGAGAGATAATGTTCCGTCAGGATCTATACGAGATCACTTTTGTAAAGGATCTGATGACAATACCTCCTTCCTATATAGATAAAAAAGAAAATATTGATTCTGTTATGGAGGCATTCAGGCATACGGGAGCCTGGAACCTGCCCGTTCTGGATGACGGATACTATGTCGGATTTATTTCAAAATCAAGAATTTATTCAACATACCGAGAATTACTTAAAGAATTTTCCGATGAATAACTGTTTTAAAATTATATAAAATGAAAAGAGATTCGATAATTTTTGACCTGATTGAGAAAGAGCGTCAGCGACAGATAAATGGTATTGAGTTAATTGCGTCTGAGAATTTTGTAAGTCCTCAGGTACTTGAGGCAATGGGTTCTGTTATGACAAACAAGTATGCTGAAGGATATCCTGGCAATCGTTATTATGGCGGATGCGAGATTGTGGACCAGAGTGAACTTATTGCCATTGACAGGCTAAAACAGCTTTTTGATGCAGAGTATGCAAATGTCCAGCCACATTCCGGTGCTCAGGCAAACATGGCAGTCTTTTTAACTACTCTTAAACCAGGAGATACCTTCATGGGATTAAATCTTGCTCATGGCGGGCATCTCTCTCATGGATCACCTGTAAATTCTTCCGGACTTTTCTACAGACCGGTTGCATATAGCGTTAAGGAGGAAGACGGACTGGTAGATTATGAAATGATGGAGGCAATTGCCCTTAAGGAAAAGCCTAAGGTAATAGTAGGAGGGGCGTCTGCATATTCACGTGAATGGGATTATGCAAGAATGAGAAAAATTGCTGACATGATAGGCGCCATATTAATGGTGGATATGGCACATCCTGCAGGGCTGATTGCAGCAGGGCTGCTAAGTAATCCATTAAAATATGCTCATATAGTTACCTCAACAACACATAAGACACTTCGTGGTCCCAGAGGCGGAATAATCCTTATGGGTAAGGACTTTGTCAATCCCTGGGGGATAACTACTACAAAAGGTGAAGTAAGAATGATGTCTTCATTACTAAATTCTGCAGTATTTCCTGGAATCCAGGGAGGCCCGCTTGAACATGTAATTGCTTCAAAAGCAGTCTCTTTTGCTGAAGCTCTTTCTCCTGAATTCAATGAATACCAGAAAAGGGTTAAAAACAATGCCGCTGTTATGGCTAAAGCTTTTATGGAAAAGGGTTATAAAGTAATCTCAGACGGAACTGATAATCATCTGATGTTAATTGATCTCAGGACAAAATTTCCTGATATTTCAGGTAAAAAAGTTGAAAATACACTTGTTCATGCTCATATTACAGTAAATAAAAACATGGTGCCTTTCGACAGCCGCTCACCGTTCCTGACTTCCGGCTTAAGAGTTGGAACTCCTGCTGTCACTACCAGAGGGCTTAATGAAGAACATATGGGTATTATTGTCGATCTGATCGATGAGGTTATTTCAAACATTGATAATGAAGCTGTTATAGCCGGGGTGGGGGAGAAAGTAGTTAAAATGATGAAAGCATATCCGTTATTCCCTATGTAATTGTAAAGCCTCCTTAAATCATTTAGTTCTGTCTGATATAGATTTTTATTTTAACTTTGTAAATACCCGTTATCCAGTTTTTATAGATGAATGACCAGAAACTTATTTTTATCGTTGACGACGATCCGTTTATTAACATGTTGGTCGTTAAAAGATTTACATCCGAGGGTTACCGGCTTGAGGCTTTCGCGTATGGTGAAGAATGTTTAAGTTCATTAAACAAAAATCCGGATCTTATTATACTTGATTACTATTTTGTGAATAATGATCATAAAGTCATGAACGGAATGGAGGTCTTTGACAAAATAAAAGAGTTAAAACCAGAAATTCCGGTCATTATGTTATCAGGTCAGGAAAAGGGTGAAATTGTTCTCGAACTTGCAAGGAAAGGTATAGATGACTATATTATTAAGGATAATAATCTCATTGATAACCTTAATGTTGCAATCAGCGAATTATTTGGCAGAAAATAATATTATTTATTTTATGCCATAGCAGGGCAGTGTAGCGATTCTGTCTTGCAATCAGAATACCAATTATTTCAGAATAAAATTATATGTGATCGTTCCCTTCTGGATTGCAGGTGCATCATTCTTGACCTCAAAACTGGCGCGAAGGGCAGCTTCTTTAGCTACTTTAAGAAGAGAAGCATCAAGGGTTGTTGATCCTTTAGCGCCGGGTGTTGCCTGAACCACTTTCCCTGACCTGTCGACACTGACTTCGACTACCACTTTTCCTCCTTCCTGAAGATCATACTTAGGCAGTGGAAGATCCCTATATCCACGACCCTCAAGACTATATGAAATAGCTCCCTTGCCTCCTGCGCCTCCTGTACCATTACCCTGGGTACCAAGTCCGCTTCCGGCACCCCGAACCTTTGAATTTATCGATCCGTTAGGATCTCCCTGGTTGCCAGGACCGCCTGCAACACCTTCTCCTGTGGAACTGGTTCCTCTGTTCTGTGAGTTGGCCAGCGCATTTTTTGTACGATTCTTTATATCCGACTCGCGCTGTTGTTCTGCTGCGATTCTCTTCTGTTCAGCCTCTTCTTTTCTTTTTACTTCTCTTTCGGCTTCGAGCTCTTCTTTTATTTTTTTGTCAGCTTCAATCTTTTCAAGTCTTTTCTTAGCAGCCTCCGGGTCAGGTTTTTTAAGAGTGGGTACTACTTTCTTCACGACAGGAGCCTCTTCGGTATTTTGAGAAAGAAGAGGGTCTTCTTTCGTTTTCGCTTCTGGCTTTGAAGCAGTATGTTTAGGTGTAACTATTTCCTTTATGGGCGGAGCAGTACTCTCTTCCTTAAATGCAGGTGGAGATGGTTCAATATCCCCGATACCTGTCTCCCCGGTTCCGAAATTGACTAGGATCCCTTCTTCCGTATCGGGAGGAGGGGGAGTGGAAAAACCGACAAGGATAAGCATGCCAAACAACAATAAATGCACCAGGAAAGTCCCCAGTAATCCTTTTCTTTTCCCGGCAGCAGAATTCCGCAGTTCAATATTTAATTTTTGTTGCAATTATTTACTTTTAATAATTTGAAAGTATGGTTATCGAAAAACTATTTAGCAGTTCAGTCTTTTCGAATGGGTAAAAAAACCTCTGCGAAGTTATAAATAAACGATTGGATATCATCTTCTATTATGTTTGGTTAATAACATTGACGAAAAATTATTAACTATTTACACTTGAACCGTGTAAGACTTATAAACTATTTTTTCTTTATTTTTGTTTCATCCTCTTTTTTCATATCAGTTTTATTCTTTTTTCTGAACAGATCAGAAAATCTGTTAAAATCCTGTTTATAGAAGATCCCGACACCCTGGGTATAGGGACTCAGACCGGTAGCATATGTATCATTATAGCGGTTAAAGACCTTAAAACGCAGTTTTTCCGTTAGCTTTAATTCAGCGTCAAAATCACCGGTCATCTGATTGGTATTATTTGTAGTGTTGTTGGTATACCCTGTTCCTCTTACATCAAAATTGCCATTAAGAACTATTTTATTATGAAGAAGCTGGGTGGATAATGCAAGTTGTGCCTCCTGCGGTGTTATTGTATTGGATCCTGGTCTTATATTTAATCCTATATCAACGTTCTTTGCAACCTGGGATAACATATTGCTCATCTGATTTGAAATCATCTCCATAGATGTACCAGAAATTGCTGAACCTGTGGTCGTTGAACTCGCAAGAGAAGGACCTGCACTGGATATAAAATTATTTATTAATAGCAGTGCTGTTACCTGTCTGGTCATTTCTTCCTGTGTTGATATGGCATTTCTCAGGCGTGTTCTTACTTCCTCATCAGCATCAGGCAGATAGATATCAAATCCAACAACTGGATTAAAAAGCTTACCCGATAAATTAAGCTGAGGTTCAACACGTATGCGTTCACTATATTTATCATCCTCCAGTATCGAGGCAAGTGAAACTCTCATGTTTAAATAGGATGCCTTCAGCTCAATTTCTGCATCTTTCATATCTCCGCTGAACATTATCCTGCCTCCATTCTCAACACTAAATGGTTTGTTTATAATTGGTCCCAGGGTAAAGGTGTATTCCCCGTCTTCAATAATATAGTCACCAAATATTTTGAACTCCCCCTTTTTATTAAGACTGACATTAAGATTCTCGCTTGATCCGTGACCTTTCATGACATCGCCGACTTTAGCATCGAAAATTATCTGAATCTCTGCATCGGGAGTGATTTCAAGATTCATATTCAGGTCCATTCCAAGCTGTTTGGCAAAAGCAGGAACATTTCCATTCGACTGGTTTAACTTTTTTGTGGTGCTTGTATCTTTAAAGGAAATATAAGAATATTCCGATATTGAAAGACCTTTGCTCATAGGTATGGAAAGCTTGGAATTTTTACCGGTTTTGGCTATGATATCAAATGATAATGAATTCTGATCACTTTTGATTTTTGCAACTCCTGATGCATAAGCCGTGCCATAAAACAGTGGATTGTCCTTTGGCATAGTATTCAATACCTGGAAACTGCTTGAATTTATATTAATTCTAAGATCAGCTGAATAGTCACGGAAGTTCTTATGGTTAACAGAACCAGATAGAGTGGCAGAGTTGCCTTTTATGTCATTAAGCTTGATATTATTGAACTTGAACCCGTTATTATCGAATCTTACAGTATCATTCATGGAGTATTTTGTCTGAAGATAATTGATCTTCATTGAAGCATTCTCCGCAAGTACTGCTCCGGTAAGAATAAGATTACCGCTTTCACCGGTAAAGTGTAATCTGCCTGATGCAGTACCGCTTATTTCAGATGCAAATGTTTTTAGTAAAGGATTTAAAAAACCAATAGGCAATTTCGTTGCTGTAGTGCTGAGATCTATTTTTCTTATTGCAGGGTTATAGTATCCTGTAATATCAAACATTTTTACAGACTTGAGATTATTACTGGCTCTTATATTGACAATTTTTTTAGCATTGTCGAGATCTGAATTGATAACTATATTTCCAAACTCGCTGCCGAGTAAAGAAAAATTGGATATAACAATATTCCCGGCAAGCAACAGGCTTTTATAAACATTTGTCAGAAGTATTTTACCGTTCAGCTGACCCTTAAAATTAAGAGGAACAGTATTTTGATCATTATCCTTTTTCCGGTTTAAAAGATAATTTAACGGGTCAATATCAATTCCCCTGAACTCAAGATGCAATGTATCGGCAGGATTTTCTGAAACTGAACCATCCACGAGATATGACCTGTCATTGCTTGTAATACTTAATTTATTGATAGTTATTGCATTTGAATCTATCAGAGCTGATGAATTATTTAATTTCCACAGATTATTATCGGTATAAATACGGGAGGAATCAATATCAACCTTGAGAATGGTTTTTCCTTTTCCGTTTGTATTTTTTGCAACGGAACCTCTGGCTATAAAGTTCCCGGTGTTAAGAATCTTATCTTTATTATCCCAGTTAATTTTGAATATGAAGTTATCGGGTTTTGTCTTAAGACCTACCGAAAAAGCCTTTAGTTCTGATTGTCCGAGCAGTGAGAATGATTCACTATTAATTCCAAATGATAATTCCGAACCGGCAACATCTGTATTAAATGAAAAGTTTTTAAATACATTATTCTTTATTGAAAGTTGGTCTGCTTTTCCGGTTATGTGAATCAAACTATCTGCAAATACCGAACCTTTTATAAAACTGTTCTCAGATATTAATGTTCCGGTTCTGAAAAAGTTATTGATTTTATCAGTATTCTTCAGATGAACATCAAACGAAAACTTGTTTTTTATAAAATCACTCTTTATTCCGGTGAAATGGAACTGAGAAGGCATAAGTGTTATAAGAGTTGATTTAAAGAGACTCCCAAGTGTTGCAAAATTATAATAGCCCTTAATATCTGCATCAGCAAAATCTGTCCGAAGACTTAAAACCGGTACATTATTTTCTTTAAAAGTCTTGATTGAAAAGTCATAAAGTTCCAGATTATTGCTATACTTTCTGAACCTTGAATTAATAAGTTTTATCTCTCCGTCAAGATTGTCAATACTATTTCCTTTAAAATTTGAAGTCAGTAATAAAGTGACCGAAGCTGAAGAATCGAGCTTATCAAAATTCAATTTATAAAGGTTTGCATCAGAAACATTCAGTGTAAAATCAAATTCAGGCAGATCGTTATTAAAATTCAGTAGCCCGAGAAGATCCAGCTTGATATTTTTGTCATAAATATTGATGCTGCCGTCCCATGTTTTCTCTGTGAAAGAGCCATTCAGTGTTATGTTCCGGTAAATATATTTGTTAACTTCTATACTGTCAATTTTGCCAGTGAGGTTGCCGGCAAATTTTTTCAGTGAATAGGCGAAACCATCAACATTTGCCTGAATGCTTACATGACCCAGAATATCTGTTTTTCCTGTTAGTTCTCCCAGGTTAATGTCACTGCCGGTCAAAAGACCTTTAATCCTGTACTTTCCGGCTGCTTCAGGTCTGAGAGATATATCAGTTCTGATATTTCCTTCACTTGTTCTGATTTCTCCATATGTGACAAAATCAGTTGTAAAGCCAGTGAAGCTGCCATTAAATGAAAAGTTACCCAGCTTTCTGATTGATTCGGGGAAAACTATTGGACTCTTTCCGGGCAGATTGATCTTCTCCAGATCTCTCGCGTTTGATCTGAGACTGTTAACTCCGATATAGAGAAATGTATTTTCAATTTTCGGAAGTCCGGAAAAATCAAAATCGCAATCCAGTGACGTGGAATTCCTGTAATAAAGCTTTATATCACGGCCTCTGAGTTCCGAAATTGTACCCATGATTTTGCCAGAGAGCCATACTGATTCATTTATACTGTCCGCAAATGGGATAAAATATCCAAGATCTTTTGTGCTTATAAGTGATTTATTCAGGAGAATATTAAGTTTTACATTTTCGGTAAAATTTTTAAATGATCCGGAGGAGTCGGCATTCAAGGAAAATTTTGGAATATTAAAAATGCTGCTGTCGCAATTAATGAAAGCAGAACTAAGAAGAAAGTTCTGTTTTGCAATTATTACGGAGCTGTTCATCTTTTTTATTGTGAACCCGTTTGATTCTTTGAGTCCCAGACTATAGATGCTGAAAGTGGTGGTGTCATTTAATGTTTTAAAATCTTCAATGATGCCGTTAATTTCAGCCAGTTTAAGGTTGTTGAAGTCAATTTTTGTTTTGCCTTTTGTTCCGATGCGGTTGATAAGAGAGAATCTGGCGCTATTGATATCAATCTGATCAACTGCAAACCGGCTTCCTCCTTTTATTGTTGAGTCAGAAGGAGTTTTAAGCAAGTTTAGATACCACGTAAGATTCATCATTCCACTGGAATCTGTAATCAGTGATATAACCGGACTAAACAAACTTACTTTTCCAAGCCTGTATGATTTGTTTTTAAAATCCAGGCTCCTGATGCTTACAACAATTTTTTTGGAATATATCAGAGTATCATTATTCTGGTCCTTTATCAGTATATCTTTTATTGACAATTTATTAAAGAATTTGTAGTCGATGGAACCAACAGAAATAGTAGACTTAATCTGACTTGAAAAATGGTTTGTTATCCTTTTAACCAGAAATGTCTGTACCCTGGAGGTCTGCAATAAAAGATAAAGAACAGTTGGAAGCAATATTATTACTCCAAAAAATATAATCAGATACTTAAATGATCTTTTAATATGTTTTAGCATACCAATATAAAAGTTCTTAAAATATCAATTCCTTCTACAGAAAATTCATTGGCTCAAAGATAGCGAAACTCAGAGATATTGTCGGATTTAACATTCCTAATATTAGGATATCCCCTGCAAAATTGAATTAGAAACATCTTTTTTGGCAGATGTGCTAATTGCAGGAATATTTTTTGGAAATTTGCGGATTGAAACATATAAAGAAAAAATTCAAAATTATTTTTAATGGCAGTAACAATATTAGCAATAGAGTCGTCATGTGATGATACTTCTGTAGCAGTCATCAGGGATGGATATGTTCTTTCCAATCTGATTGCTAACCAGGAAGTCCATATGTCGTATGGAGGCGTTGTACCAGAACTTGCATCAAGGGCTCACCAGGCTAATATAGTACCTGTAACACATCAGGCGTTATTAAAGGCAGGAATTAAGGCTGAAGAGATCAATGCCGTTGCTTTTACCCGCGGACCCGGGCTTCTTGGTTCACTTCTTGTAGGAACCTCATTTGCAAAAGGATTTGCACTTGCACAAAATATCCCGTTGATTGAAGTAAACCATCTTCAGGCTCATGTGCTGGCCCATTTTATACTCGAAAAAGACAAAATTAACCGTCTCCCGGCATTTCCATTCTTGTGTCTGCTTGTCTCCGGAGGACATACAAGGATAATAATAATGAAAAGTCAATTGGAGATGGAGGTAATCGGAAACACAATTGATGATGCTGCCGGAGAGGCTTTTGATAAGTGCGGCAAAGTAATGGGTTTTACATATCCTGCCGGTCCCCTGATTGATAAGCTGGCAAAAGAGGGTAATATACTTGCTTTCAGGTTTGCAAAACCACGCATTAATGGATTGGACTTCAGTTTTAGCGGTTTAAAAACAAGCTTTCTGTATTTTCTCCGCGACAAGCTGAAAGAAGATCCTGAATTCATAGAAAATAATAAGGCAGATCTGTGTGCTTCTCTTCAGCATACTATCGTAAGTATTCTTTTAGCGAAGGTCATCACTGCTTCTCATCAGACAGGAATTACCGAGATTGGCATAGCCGGCGGAGTGTCTGCAAACTCTGGCCTAAGGAATGAAATGAAAAAAGAAGCTGATAAACGAAACTGGAATCTGTTTATTCCTGAATTCAGGTTTACTACGGATAATGCTGCAATGATAGGAATAACAGGCTATTATAAATATCTCAGGGGAGAGTTTTCATCACACGATATTATCCCCCTTGCAAGATATTAATTGATTGCTGATTTCACATCATGAAAAGAACGGGTTTGAAGTATCAGATGTTTATGACAGATTCACTTGATGAAATATGTTATTTATGATAAAATTTGTAATTTCGGGACAAATATTATGAGATGGAGGAGTTGAGGATTTCACCTACAAAAAATACGCCTGAGATAATTTTAAATCCAGAGGGGATAATTCGTATTAAAGGCAGGTCAATTCACGAGAATGTAACTGAATTTTTTGAGCCGGTTGAGGATTGGATCAGCGAATATATAACTGTCCCAGCTGATATTACCAGTGTTGATATGAATCTTGAATACTTTAACAGTGCAAGCGCAAAAGTCTTCATACATATTTTACAAAAGGTCACCTATGTTACTCTGAAACATAAAAAATTTGTTTTCAACTGGTACTATGAGGAGGGTGACGATGATATCCTGGAAAGAGGAGAGTACTTTGCCTCTGTACTCGATGTCAGAATCAATTTCATCAAACTTAAGTGATACTCATTTAATTGGAAAGCGGATCTGCAACTCTTCCCATAAACAGTATGGAATTGGTAGTTGTTTCCCTGATTACATAGAGGAATGAATGGTCAATATTCAGAATAAATGGACCTGCTGGCATCGAAGTGGTTCCGACTCCAACGATTGTGGCAGCGGCGGCTTCAGTGCCTTCTTCATTTGTTTCTATCATTGCCTGGTGTTTTACAAAACTGAGCTGGAGACTAATATCTGATATATTTGAAAAATCGGCATTATCAGAAAATGCAATTCCCATTCCCATATCAGATAAGATCTCCTTTAGCTCCTTCTTGTAAACGTATTTAAACCGCGGAAATGAAAGTTCCGTTTTTATTTTGCTCATCTGGCTTATCCAGCTTTTAAAACTGGTGTCGTTAATTAACGGCAATACATTCTTCAATCCATTATTATCAGTTGGTAGAATTACGTCCATAACGAAATTGGCCTGGCCATAAGGGAATTCTGCAAGAGTAAATCCCGTTGCTTTATAAATATTAAACTCAGAAGTCTGTTTCATCATTGGAACCTGGCTGACAGTTCCATCCGGCTTGTAAAATGAACTTTGCACTGTGCTACCTTTGTCAAATTGGGATTGCCACTTCCCTTTAAAGTAAATTGCGTTTATCAGAAGCATTACTGTATTTTGATCGAGTTGGTCGATCATATTTTTAATAAGACCGTTTGTTTTACTCTCTATCCAGCTGTTTACCTGGCTGGGTACAAGCGGGTCAGTTATGTTGAATGCTTTCGCTTCAGCATTATAGTACTGTGTAAGAATATCGGTAAATGGTTTTTTTACCACAAAATTATTCTCTGTCCAGACTGAATTGGCAATTGTGATCAAAACACGTTGATCAACCTTTAAAAGTGCTTCTGTAAGATCTTTATAGGCATTGTTAATAACCTCAGGAGTCAACCCAGTCTGTCTTAAAGCAGTCAGCATTGCATTGCGGGTGTCACCATTGGCCCCGTTCAATGTCATCGACAGGGCAGAAGAGATGCTGAGAGGTGAAATAATGATATTCTCCGGCTCAGTGGAATTATCAATAACTTTTTTAAAGATATCAAGAGCAAAAGAATTTTCTGAAGCTATTAAAGAAACCTGATCGGAAGTAAGATTAATTGGAACGGGTTCAGTCGGATAAATTGGCGAAGAAGCTTTATGACAGGCAATAAATGTCAATGGGAATGACAATAAACCTAAAAACAGGACTCTGAAACTACTTTTTTTCATACTCCATTTATTTTATGGATAATTGGGAAAGAATTACAATAATTCTGTCACATTTAGTCCGGGTTATCAGATGAAAATGTTCAAAAATCATGCCATTGAGCTAAGAATTCTTTTTCCTTTTTTTAGATGTCTCCTGATATGCCCTCAAATAAATAAAAGATACTACAAAAAAGATCATACCCAGAAAGAGAAGCATAACAAAAGCAAAAACAGAAGGTTTGTCCAGTCCGGCGATAGGATGCTTTAACCTGTAAGTATATCCGTAGATTGTATAAATCAATACCATTATGGAAACTATAAAACTGAATATTATCGTGGTTCCGTCAAAGATTCTTGTGGTTTTATAAAACTTTGTATTTTTAAAAGTTCCATAAGAGGTTCGTGCGTAAGCGGTTGCCCTTTTTCGTGAGCGATTCTGCCGGTATTTTCTCCAGTCTTCCATTGCCTCATTGTAAGCCTGTTCATTTGCTTTAATTTTGTCGTGATTTGCAATCAGGAACTCATAAGCTTCAGTTATAAGGATGAAATGGTCTTTAGCCTCAGGAGCCGGATTTATATCGGGGTGGTACATCCGGGCCATTTTTCTGTATGCCTTTTTTATCTCATCAGTTGAGGAGTTTAAAGGTATCCCTAGTATTTCATAATAGTCTGTAATAGTCATTTTTTAGCTGATATTGCTCCATGTTTGCCTTTGACTGAACAGCCTTTTTAGTTCTGATCTGAAAATCATATTCTTTGTGTTTTCGAGTAAAGGATCGCCATTCAGTATCTCCTCAGCAATATGTCGCACATACTCGATCAATTGACCATCCTTGCCGAGATCAGCAATTTTCAGATCAAATGGGATGCCACTCTGGAGTGTGCCTTCAATATCGCCGGGTCCTCTCAGCTGCAGATCTGTCTCGGCAATTTCAAAACCGTCATTTGTTCTTATCATCACCTCAATCCGTTTTGCAGCTTCTTTTGACAGTTTATCCGTGCTCATGAGGATGCAATAAGACTGATCAGCTCCCCTGCCAACTCGTCCCCTCAGCTGATGTAACTGTGAAAGTCCGAATCGTTCAGCACTTTCAATAATCATCACTGTTGCATTCGGTATATCAACACCAACTTCGATAACGGTTGTTGCAATTAGAATCTGAGCCACACCATCTTTAAACAGTTTCATAGACTCTTCTTTAATTGCAGGAGTCATTTTTCCATGTACCACGCTTATACAGTATTTTGGAGCCGGAAAGACTCTTGATATTGTGTCCCAGCCATCCTCAAGGTCTTTATAGTCCATTGTTTCAGACTCTTTTATAAGAGGATATACCACGTAAATCTGACGGTGTTCAGCTATCTGATTTCTGATAAATCCAAAAACCTTATTTCTTTCAGAATCAGTAAAGTGCATAGTTTTAATAGGTACCCTGCCCGGAGGCAATTCATCTATCACTGAAACATCAAGGTCGCCGTATACGGTCATTGCAAGCGTTCTTGGAATAGGGGTTGCCGTCATTACAAGTATATGCGGAGGATTAAGGTTTTTCTGCCAAAGCTTTGACCTTTGTTCAACACCAAAACGGTGTTGTTCATCGATGATTACCAGACCCAGGTTTGCAAACTGGACATTTTCTTCCAGCAGGGCATGAGTGCCAATAAGTATATTCAGTGACCGGTCCATCAGAGAATCAGCTATTGACTTGCGTGATGTTTTTTTTGAGGAGCCTGTGAGCAGCCGGATTTGAATGTCAATTCCTTTCAGAAATTTACTGATAGTCTGAAAATGCTGGTTTGCAAGTATTTCGGTAGGAGCCATTATACAGGCCTGATAACCATTATCAATGGCAATAAGCATACTCATCAGAGCAACAAGGGTCTTACCGCTTCCGACATCTCCCTGCAGCAAACGGTTCATTTGCCTGCCGGAACCAAGATCTTTCCTGATCTCTTTCATTACCCGTTTCTGTGCCTCAGTTAAAGTAAAATGAAGATTGTTAAAATAGAAATTATTAAAATTTTCTCCTACACTTGAAAATACGAATCCCTTTAATTTGATGTTCCTGCTTGTTTTGTATCTCAGAAGGTTAAGTTGTATATAAAATAATTCCTCGAATTTCAGTCTGTGTCTTGCTTTTTCAAGCTCATCCGGATTTGCAGGGAAATGGATCTTATGGAGTGCTTCATGAAGCTCCATAAGTTTATATTGAGTCACAAGGTATGAAGGCAGAGTTTCAGATAATCTGACCTTGATCTGTTTAAGCATATTCCCTAAAAGCTTGCTTATGGTTTTTGATGTAACAAACTGATTTTTAAGTTTTTCAGTAGTACTGTACTGTGCCTGCAATGCGGAATTGAGCCTCTCTGCAAGTTTATCCGCCGATTCAATTTCAGGATGGATAATATTTATAACTCCATTGAATACACTTGGCTTTCCAAAGACAATAAATTCAACCCCGGGAGTAAAATTCCCCGTAATCCATTTAGCTCCTTTGAACCATACAAGTTTTAATGATCCTGTACTGTCATAGAATTCAGCAACGAGTCGTTTTCCGGCTCCCTGACCTTCAGTGGAATAGCCTCTGATAACGCCTCTGATCTGAACAAACGGGAGATCTGGATCAAGTTCAGCGATCCTGTAAAACCTGGTTCTGTCAATATACTTATATGGAAAATAATACAGAAGATCCCTGAATGTAAAAATATTCAATTCTTTATTGAGAAGCTCAGCTCGTTTTGGGCCGACTCCCTGGAGATATGTAATTTCAGTATCTAAGAATTCCTTGCTAATCATTATCCGAAAATACGTATTTTTGAAAAGCTGTCCTAATTAATATATCAGTACTGAAATGGTTTTCTTCCGTATTGGCAAATATCTTAAGTACATCCT
>Ga0302206_1000596_pt1 | contig 14100 bp, 9 predicted proteins | sample II_Fen_E2_1_FD_194581 | JGI IMG/M metagenome (GOLD analysis project Ga0302206, IMG submission 194581) | Peat permafrost microbial communities from Stordalen Mire near Abisko, Sweden - II_Fen_E2_1 | ecosystem: Environmental > Terrestrial > Soil > Wetlands > Permafrost | place: Sweden: Abisko...
AACGAAGTGAGGAATCTCCTGCTAATTACAAGAAATTCAAAATAATATAAACAGATTTTTATAATTTGAAGCACCCTTAAATAAGATGTGTATAAAGATTAGCCCCAAGAGGGAGGGGCTAAGTAGCTGTCACGATTCTTGTTTCCCCCTTCTCTCCTGGGCTACCCTCTATACACATCTTTTCATCTTAGCTTTTAATACTCACCCCCCTGACCCCCTCTCTACTTCGTAAAGAGGGGGCAATTCATTGATATGCTGAAATTTATGAATCATCCCCAAGAAGTCAAAAAGAACTTTCATATTATTGTTTCAGGATGGAAACACCCCTAGTCCTAAATGGTAGAATCTTAATAATCATATTTGAAACTTTATCAACTGCACTCCCCTCTTTACGAAGTAGAGAGGGGATGGGGGTGAGTATGCAAGAGACAAAGGAAATTCGCAATTGAGAAGATGTGTATAAAGGGTAGTCTCCTGGGAAGGGGGCTAGGGGGAAGAGGCAATAAAAACAGAAAGGTTCAAATGATATGGTTATCGTATACTCTGGGACAGAGTGGGTCGAAGAAATTGTAAAAGAGAACATTTTCAATTACTTTTGTCTCCCGCTAAAGTAAATTAAAATTATTATGGCTCAGGAAGATGTTTTTAAAAAGCTGGTTTCTCATTGCAAGGAATATGGATATGTTTTTCCATCGAGTGAGATATATGATGGATTAAGTGCAGTATATGATTATGGTCAGTATGGAGTTGAACTGAAAAACAATATCAAGAAATACTGGTGGGACAGCATGGTTCTGCTCAACGATAATATAGTTGGTCTTGATTCAGCAATATTTATGCATCCGACAATCTGGAAAGCTTCAGGACATGTTGACGCGTTCAATGATCCTCTAATTGATAATAAGGATTCCAAGAAGAGATACAGGGCAGATGTTCTTATTGAAGAGCACCTTGCTAAAATTGAGGATAAAATAACCAAAGAAGTGGATAAGGCCAGAGAGAGATTTGGTGAAGCATTCGATGAAAAAAAATTCAGGGAAACAAATCCACGTGTTGTCGCAAACCAATTAAAGATTGATGAATTAAATGCCCGGTTTTCAAAAGCACTTAATGAGACGAACCTGACTGAACTAAAACAAATTATTATCGACAATGAGATCGTATGCCCCATTTCCGGTACTCGCAACTGGACTGATGTAAGACAATTTAACCTGATGTTCTCCACAGAAATGGGATCAACTTCTGAAGGAGCCAATAAAATATATTTACGTCCTGAAACTGCCCAGGGAATCTTTGTCAACTTTCTGAATGTTCAGAAGACCGGGCGCATGAAGATTCCGTTTGGGATAGCACAGATAGGAAAAGCTTTCCGGAATGAAATAGTTGCCAGACAATTTATTTTCAGGATGCGGGAATTTGAACAGATGGAAATGCAGTTTTTTGTACAGCCCGGCAGTGAGCTTGAATGGTTTGAAAAGTGGAAAACTGTAAGGATGAACTGGCATCAGGCGCTTGGCTTCGGGAATGAGAATTACCGGTTTCACGACCATGTCAAACTTGCACATTACGCTAACGCAGCCACAGATATTGAATACAAATTTCCTTTCGGGTTTAAAGAGGTTGAAGGAATACACTCAAGGACTGATTATGATCTTAAACAGCATCAGGAATATAGTGGTAAAAAGATGCAATATTTCGATCCGGAAAAGGGCGAATCTTATATTCCTTATGTCATTGAAACTTCTATTGGCGTTGACAGGATGTTTCTGCAGGTGATTTCCGCTGCATACCAGGAAGAGGAATTAAAGAAAGAAGATGGAAGCACTGATACCCGGGTAGTCCTGAGATTACCATCCTTTCTTGCTCCGATAAAACTTGCTGTGATGCCTCTTGTGAAGAAAGACGGTCTTCCGGATATTGCTGAGAAAATTGTGCACGACCTTAAATTTGATTTCAACTGCCAGTATGACGATAAAGATTCAATCGGCAGAAGATACAGGCGTCAGGATGCAATTGGCACTCCATATTGTATAACAATCGACCACCAGACCCTTGACGACAATAGTGTCACAATCAGGTATAGGGATTCCATGCAACAGGAGAGAGTTCAGGTTGAAAAATTAGTAGAAATCGTTAAAGAAAAAGTCTCTATTCAAAGCTTATTAAAAAAGCTTTAAGATGAATAAGGTTCTTATTGTAACTTATTACTGGCCGCCGAGTGGAGGTGCAGGAGTGCAGCGTTGGCTCAAATTCTCGAAATACCTTCCCGAATTCGGGTGGGAACCAATTATACTAACGGTTGATCCTGAGTTTGCCGCCTACCCGGTTACAGATTTTTCGCTTAAGTATGATTTGCCCTCTTCAATAAGAGTTTACACAACTCCTTCAATTAACTATTTTAGCATTTATAAGAAGGATAAATCGAATATTCCTTCAGCAGGTTTTGCAAATAATGTAGATAATTCGCTGAAAGGAAAGCTTCTCCGTTTCATAAGAGGTAACTTTTTCCTTCCCGACCCTCGAAGAGGTTGGAACAATTATGCCTTTAGAAAAGCCTGTGGGTTAATTGAATCCGAAGGGATACAACACATTATTACTACCAGCCCGCCTCATTCCACACAGCTAATCGGGTTAAAATTAAAAAAGAAATTTCCCGGAATAAAATGGATAGCGGATCTTCGCGATCCATGGACAGACATCTATTATTATAAACAGTTTTATCCAACAATTATCTCAAGAGCAATTGATCTTAAATACGAAAAAAGTACCTTAAAGAAAGCCGATAAAATAATAACTGTGGGACCATCACTCAAAACTCTTTTTTCATCTAAAATTAAAGGTCTGGAAAAAAAGTGTGAGGTAATAACAAATGGATACGATGAATCTGATTTTAAAGAGTTCTCTGATTCGAGTCCATCCATATTCACTTTAACATATGTCGGGACACTTTCAGATATTTATCCGATTGAAGGTTTGATACCGGCCCTGAAAGCCATGCATACAGCAGGCAAAGATTTCATCCTTCGTTTTGTAGGGACAGTCTCAGAAAAAACCAGAAAGATGCTTGAATCAGAGATCCCGGCAAAATATCTTGAATTTTTACCATACGCTGATCACAATAAGGCTATTCAATATATGACAGGCTCTTCGCTCCTAATATTAATAATCCCGCTCCATCAAAGTAATAAAAGCATAATTACAGGCAAATTATTTGAATATCTGGCTTCCCTGAAACCAGTTCTTTGTATCGGTCCGGTTGATGGTGATGCTGCCGCGATAATAAAGTTATGCAAGGCAGGTGAAACATTTGCGTATTACGATAGCGGTAAAATAATTGACTTCGTTACAAATGCCGGTAATAATAAGGGTGTGCCGGATATATCAGCTATAAAGAATTTTTCCCGTAAAAACCTTGCAAAGCGTATTACTGAGGTTCTGGAATCAAATGATAAAATCGGTTAAGATGAAGATTCTGATGGTTCTTGAGTCGGAGTTTCCTCCAGACGTTAGAGTTGAGAATGAGATGCAGGCTTTAGCAGAGGCAGGACATGAAGTACATCTCGCTTGTTCCACAAGGAAAAATCGTCCTGAAACTGATGTTTTTGGCAAATCAATTGTTCACCGGAAGACAATCACTTCTTTCATATATAAGAGTAGTGTAGGTTGCCTGAAGTTCCCCTTTTATTTTAACTTCTGGAGAAAATTTATTTTCGATTTATGTACTAAAGAAGGATTTGATATTATTCACATAAATGATCTTCCTTTGAGCAAAATAGGAGTTGAAATCAAACGAAAATTTAAAACCCGACTTGTTATAGACCTTCATGAAAACTGGCCTGCCCTTATAAAAACTGCTTCACATACACAGACTATTCCTGGAAGATTGCTTTCTTCAAATAAACAATGGATTGAGTATGAAAGAAAAATGTTGCCTAAAGCTGATAAAGTAATTACCATAATCGAAGAAGCAAGAGACAGGATAATCAGCTTTGGAATTGATCCTGCTAAAATTTGTATCGTATCAAACACTATCAATTTTGAAAACATTTCAATTAAGACCGGCAGGAAAATCAGCGATACTCTTACAATATTTTATGGAGGGGCTATTAACAGGCACCGTGGACTGCAGTTAGTGCTTGAAGCAATAAAGATGTGCGTTTTAAAAAATGTAAAAGTCAGATTCTGGATTGTGGGCGACGGCAGTTTCAGGAAGGAACTGGAAAAAACATCAATGGAGCTGAAGATTGATTCACAGGTACGTTTCTGGGGTTATAAACCATTTAATGAAATGCTTGAGATTCTTGCAGAATCTGATGCAGCTATTATTCCTCATTTAAGAACTGAAAATAATGATGCATCAAGCCCTAATAAACTTTATCAGTACATGTATCTGAATAAGCCAATAATATCTTCTGATTGCATATCGCTTAAAAGAATTATAAACGAGACACATACCGGGTTTATTTATAAAAATGACTCCGCTGAAGATCTTTTTTCACTCCTCAAAAAACTATGTAATGAAAGAAAAATGCTGGAAGAGATAGATGGAAACGGAAGAAAAGCAGTCCTTGAAAAATATAACTGGACGGCTGATAAGAAAAGACTCATTGGAGCATACCGGGAACTAGCCTGAGAAAAAGACTGGTTTTCAAAGTGTTAAAATGGAATATGATTTATTGAAAGATTAAAATGAAAACTCTTGTTTTAGTGACATCACAATTCCCGTTCGGAACAGGCGAATCATTTATTGACTCTGAGTATCCCTCACTCGCTCAATCGTTCGACAGAATATTAATCATATCTCAGAATGTAACGCATAAAATGTCAAGGGTCACATCGGGAAATACAATTGTATACAGGTATAATCCGTCGACATCTATTTTGGGGTTCCTGTACCTTCCAATGCTCCTTTTAGTCAATTTCTCTCTTATCACTAAGCTTATTGAAGAAGAGTCAGATTTCAGGAGAAGTTCAGGGAATAGTCTCTCAATAAAGAAATTTACAATACTGTTTAAAAAAACAATCAAAGCTGTTCAGCTAAGAGACTACATCAGTGAAACGTTGCTGAAAGAGGGGATAAATGAATCAATAGTATTCTATTCATACTGGTTAAAAACTGGTGCACATGCTGTTGCTATGCTTCAATACAACAGTAGTATAAAGATCGCCCGGGCACATGGTAGTGATGTTTATGAAGAGAAAACTGATACAGGGTATCTTCCTTTACTCAGGTTTTGCGGTGTTAAACTTGATGCCATCTTTTTTGCATCTAAAGACGGGAAGGAATATTTTGAGAGAAAAACTAACATGGATAAACCATGTTTCCTGGTTTCATTTTTAGGTGTTAGCAGACCTGATTTTGATATCTCAAAAGCTATGAAATCAAATAAATTCGTAATTGTATCATGCTCGAACATGATACCACTTAAAAGAATTGAGTTAATAATTCATGCCCTGGCAGGCGTCAAATCTGACAAAGAGATTGAATGGCTTCATTTTGGTGAGGGGATCCTGAAAAATGAATTGTCGGTTATTGCAATGAAGATACTTGGGTCCTTGAACAGGCTAACATACAGGTTTATGGGGCATTATCAGAATGAAGATCTGTTGAAATTCTATTCCTCGAATCAGATTGATCTCTTCATCAATACCAGCTCAACTGAAGGAATACCTGTCAGCATAATGGAAGCTCAGTGCTTCGGTATTCCTGTTATTGCTACAGATACCGGGGGAGTGAAGGAAGTTGTGATTGAAGGAACCGGTTCATTGTTACCAGTCAATTTTTCATCTGATGATCTTGCAAAGCTGATAGAATATTATTCTGGCTTAACGAAAGAAGAATCTGAGACAATTGGGTTAAATGCAATGAGGAACTGGGAATCAAATTTCAATGCAACAGCAAACTATAAAGATTTTATAATAAAGGTTAATAGTATCTTAGCTTCTGCTAATTAAAAGATCAATCTCTTTTGTTATGAAGATAGAGCCTGAAGTATTAAAGTATCTTAAAGGAGCGGCCTTTAAAACCAGCCTTTTTGTTGATATCGGAAAATCGAAACACAGGATCATCTCCAGAGAAGCCGCCATAACTGAAATGATCAGAGATAAGGATGTCATTCATATTGGTTGTTCAGATCATATTCCGGTTATTAAACAGAAAATAAGCAATAACAGCTGGCTTCACAAATTAATAACCGATAATGCAAAAAACTGCATTGGAATTGATATTGACAGGGAGAGTATTGAGTTTATAAGAAAGGAAACGGAATATCAGAATGTTTTTCACGGCGACATTCTTACTGACAGTTTTGAAGGAATAGATAAAAAGAATTGGGATTATGTTGTTTTTGGAGAGATTGTCGAGCATCTTGATAATCCTGTAAATTTCCTTAAAGTTTTCAAGGCAAGATATGGAGAAAAAGTAACCAGATTTATAATCACAGTCCCAAGTATTTATAATATTCATCAGTTTAAAAATATGAAGAATTATCTTGAGATAATAAATTCAGATCACAGGTTCTGGTTCACACCATATACAATTGCCAAAGTACTAGTTTCTGCAGGTTACAATCCCGAAAAAATAACTTATGCAAATTTGCAGAGTCTCAATATTAAAGAATTAATAATCAGAAAAATCAAGAGGATTGCCGGAATTAAAGTCGGATATCCTTTTTATTATTTTAATACATTAATTATAACAGGTAATATAAACTGATTTCTTCCAATTCTGAAATGCTTAAGTCCATCAAGATATCATTAAAAGACACCTTTGTTTACGGCCTTGGGAATGTGGCAGTTAAGTTAGTTGGATTGCTGCTGATCCATGTTTATACCGATCCTAAGTATTTTTCTGTTGACGATTTCGGAGTATATGGAATACTTGAGATCTCAGGAATAGTACTAACTGCCATGCTTGCATCAGGCCTGCCACAAAGTCTTACAAGATGGTTCTGGGATAAGGAACACAGGGAAAATCAGAAGGGCATTTTTTTCATGTCTCTTTCAACGCAGGTGATTGTCTCAGTAATGTTTTGCCTGTTACTGATCCCGCTTTCAGGTACATTATCAGTGATGATCTTTTCAAAACCCGACTGGGCAAAAGTACTTTCGCTTGTAATAGTGGCGTCGGCTATTCAGGCAATAAATAATATCGTCAATACACTAATACGGTTGCAATCGAGATCGTTACTATATACAATAACAAACATATTCAAACTTATTTCGGTCCTGGGTCTGACTCTTTATTTTATTCTTTCGAGAAAGATGGGTCTGGAAGGAATTTATCTTGCCCAGGTAATCGGCAATGGTCTGGTTGTATTAATCCTGCTTGGTTATACTGTAAGAAACTCAAAAGTATTTTTTGAGAAAGCCATTTTCCAGTCGATGAATGTTTATGGCTTTCCATTACTGCTTGCCAATATTTCAGCTTCCCTGCTTACAGTAATCGACAGGTTCTCTCTTAATTCCCTTTCGGTTATGAAATCAGTAGCTCTTTATACGATGGCTTTTAAAGTTACAAGTGTACTGAAACTCGTTATTGTTGATTCTATAAGACTTGCCCTGGGTCCAATGATGATAAAACGGATAGATTCGCCCGACAATAAAAGATTCTATTCAAAGGTTCTTCTCTATTCTTCATTTGTAATGATGTTTGCAATAGTAGGAGTCTCTCTGTTTTCATATGAAATAATCAAGGTTCTGGCAGGTTCAAAAGAGTTCTGGGGAGCAGTAATCATTATTCCGATATCAGCTCTGTCAATTTTCTTTGTAAATATGAAGGAGGTTACAGTTTATGGATTACATATTGCCAAGAAAACCAAAATAATAGGAATAATAGTTGTCTTTTCAACCATTTTAAGTCTGGTACTTAACTTTTTGTTAATCCCGATATGGGATATAACCGGTGCTGCGATTGCAACACTTTTGACGCAGTTTATATACTGGTTTGCATGTTACTATTATTCCCAGAAAGTGTTCTTTGTACCCTATGAGATCAGAAAAATAGTTGTGATGCTGATTACCGGAGCTGCGTTATCCTTTTCCAGTTTGTTAATTAATGGGATGGATCTTCTGCCGAGGATGATCATTAAAACAGTATGCCTGGTTAGTTTCCCATTTATACTGTGTCTGTTTAATTTCTACGAACCTATTGAGCTACAGGCAATCAGAGGGTTTATAAGCAAATGGTCAAAACTAAAAGACTTAAGAAACAATCTGAATTCTTTAAAAGGGATTACAGATGAATTATAGAAAATCAAATCCTTTAAACGCAGAGAGACGCCAAACTGATCGCAGAGAACCGCAGAGTATAAGGGATTATGTCTTTTCTCAGAGGTGCTTTGCGCCTCCTCTGCGGAACTCTGCGTTAAAAAGCACCACCGGAAATTCTGCCCTGTATTTAATCACATATATTAAACAGCTTTGTCCATATAATTCAAATTATGGTTTCTCATTAATTATCTAAGCATAATATATATTTTTGTCTTTCATTCAGATAAGTAAATTTAATAATACAACAATGCAATTAAATGATAAGATCAAACCAGCCCTGCCTCATCTGATCGCAGTTCTAATTTTTACTGTAATTTCTTTCGCATATTTCTATCCTGTTCTTGAAGGCAAAGTACTGAAAGCCAACGATTCCACTGTCTCAAAAATCAACTCAAAGGAGATTCAGGATTTTCGGAATAAAAACGGACGGGAACCATTGTGGACCAATTCGATATTCAGCGGAATGCCTGCATATCTTATTTCCACTAAATATCCGGGAAACCTGATAAAACATGCCGATACGTTTCTCAGGATGTTTAAAATGCCTGTTTCTGTATTATTTCTCTCTATGCTGGGATTTTATATTATGTTACTGGCTTTTGGAGTAAGTCCCTGGCTGGCAATTACCGGTTCAATAGCCTACGGGTTTTCCTCGTTTTTCTTTCAGATCCTTGGTGCCGGACATAATACACAGGCAATTGCGTTAGCTTATATGGCACCGATGATAGGAGGAATTTATTATGCTTACAGGCATGATGCCTTAAAAGGAGCATTGCTTACTGCGTTTTTTCTTACCCTTGAGATTCAGGCCAATCATCCTCAAATAACATACTATGCACTGATCTGTCTTATAATATTCGGAATTGTTGAATTTATTTATTCTCTGAAAAACAATTCAGTAGTTAATTTCTTTAAGACATCTGCCTTACTTATTATACCTTTCATAATTGCTGTTGGAATCAACTTTGCGAGCCTTTATACGACATATGAATACGGAAAATATTCGATAAGAGGAAAATCAGATCTGGTGGGTGAAAATAAAAATGTCACATCAGGTTTGAATAAAGATTATATTACTTATTGGAGTTATGGTGTTGATGAAACATTTAACCTTCTTATACCTAATTACAAGGGAGGTTCGAGCCATCCGTTTGACCGCAATTCAGAAACTTATAAAGTATTAAGTAAGAATAATAATCAGGCTGCTGCCAATCAGCTACAGAAATATTGGGGACCTCAGTCAGGTGGTACTGAGGGACCTCACTATGTTGGTGCAATTGTCTTTTTTTTCTTTGTTCTTGGGTTAATCCTGATAAAAGGTCCCGAAAAATGGTGGCTTCTGGCAGCGACTATATTGTCAATAATGCTAGCCTGGGGAAAGAATTTCATGCCTCTTTCAAATCTGTTTATAGAATACTTTCCAGGGTATAATAAGTTCAGGGCAGTTACTATGACTCTTGTTATTGCAGAGTTCTGTATACCATTGCTGGGGGTTCTTGCGCTCAGAGATATTTTCAATGGTACAATCACAAAAAAAGAGATAATCCGGGGATTGAAAATTACTGCAGGGATAACAGGCGGGTTTATCCTACTGGTTATTATATTCCCTGGTATTGCAGGTTCTTTTATCGGACAAGGTGAAAATGATTACCCGGAATGGCTGAAAAGCGCCCTGATAACTGACAGAAAAGGTCTGCTCAGAAATGATTCTATCAGATCTTTTGTATTTATTTTGCTTTCTTCGGGGGTTATTCTTGGCTTCATTCTTGATAAACTAAAGAAGGAGTATGCAATCCTTATAATTGCTTTGCTTATCGTTCTTGATCTGTGGACAGTAGACAAAAGATATCTCGATGCCGACCGCTTTGAACGACCTTCCACAATACAAAAGTCATTCGCACCTACAGTCGCAGATGCATTTATTCTCAAAGATCCAACTCAGCACAGAGTTCTTAATCTTGCAGTTTCTCCCTTTAATGATAATTCGCCGACATCATTTTTTCACAAATCAATTGGTGGTTATCATGGCGCTAAGATGGAGAGATATCAGGAGCTTATTGACTCATGTATATTTCCTGAATTAGCTGCATTTGGAGGAGCTGCCCAAAAGGCCAAATCAGTTGAAGAACTTCAGACAGCACTGAATGACACTCCTGTACCTGTACTTAATATGCTCAATACCAAATATATAATTTACCAGTCCAATGCAATTCCACTGATTAATTCAAACGCACTGGGTAATGCATGGTTTGTTGAGAAACCGGTATTTGCAGAAAATGCCAATAAAGAGATTTCATTAATGAATTCCGTTAATCCTTCAAAAGAAGCAATTATTGGCAATTCATTTAAGAATCAGATTACAAAACCCTCCTTTCCTGTCCTGGAAAACGAAAAAATTGTGCTTATTTCTTATCAGCCCGATGAGTTACGTTATAAATACTCGGCCCGGGAGGAGAAGCTTGCAGTTTTCTCCGAAATCTATTACCCAGCGGGGTGGAAATGCTATATCGACGGAAAAGAGAGCAGGTATTTCCGTGCGGACTGGGTATTGAGAGGAATGGTTGTTCCGGCCGGTGATCATGAAATAATGTTTACATTCAAACCTTCCTCATATTATACAGGGAATAAAGTTTCGCTGGCAAGTTCAGTTTTACTCATCCTTTTATTTGGAGGTTATTTTTTCACTAAATATAACCGGAGACCTAAGTCAGAATAGTATGGTGCATCATGCCGTGTGCCCTCTTTGTTCTTCTGATAAAACAGGATTACTGTTTGCTTGCACAGATCATTTTGTCAGCAGGAAGGAATTCACTGTATTTAAATGTCCAGATTGTGGTTTTCTGTTTACACAAGACTATCCTGAACAGACAGAGATAGGTGGATATTACGAATCGGAAGAATACATTTCGCATAGTGACACTTCGAAAGGTTTTTCCAATAGGCTTTATCAGATTGCCAGGAGTATTATGCTGGGCAGGAAGAAAGTTCTGGTCGAAAAGACCACCGGGCTTAAAAAAGGCAAGATTCTTGACATTGGAAGCGGGACGGGATATTTTGCTGCTACAATGAAAAAAACAGGATGGCAGGTGAAAGGAATTGAAATAAATGAAAAGGCAAAGAATTTCTCCATTGCAAATTTCGGACTTGAAGTCGATTCCCCGGATAAGATAGCATCATATGATTCAAACAGCTTTGATTGTATCACACTGTGGCACGTACTGGAACATTTCCACGATCCATTTAAAAATATTTCTGAAATCTATCGCTTACTGAAACCCGGTGCGGTTTGTTTAGTTGCATTACCTAACTGCAATTCATATGATGCAAACCATTACAAGCGATTCTGGGCTGCATGGGATGTACCGAGGCATTTGTGGCATTTTCAGCCTTCAACATTCAGAATCTTCTCTGAAAAATCGGGATTCATTTTGGAAAATCTTAATATCCTGCCTCTTGATGTTTTCTACATTTCACTTCTCAGTGAAAGATACAAGGGTTCATCTCCGGCATTTTTTAAATCAATGTCAAAGGCATTTATTTTCGCCTTAAGATCGGTTTTTAACAGGAACCGAAGCAGTTCGATAATTTACATTTTAAGAAAACTTTAGGCACTTTAAGCACTTCTCTTGTAATCAGTACCGATCCAGCCAGCGATATCTTCGTGAATTGTCTCCGAACTTGAGTGCAACAGTAATTTCATGTGTCCCGTATGTAATCCTCTGAATTTCCTGCATTGTGAAATCAAAGGCATATCCAAAATACATATTCATATATTTCACGCCAACGTTCGCAATTATTGCTCCACTGGTCCGGTATGCGAGCCCTGCCCAAAATCCCTGGTTGTAAATATATGTAGCACCAATATCAATCTGAGGCTTAAGCTGTTCCGACATTTTCAAAAGAAAGGATGGCTGGATAATTGTATAACTCCCACTGCTAAAATCATAAGATCCGAAAAGATAATATTGCCTGCTCATAGAGAAGTTCTTGTAAGCAGGACCCCCAATCTTTGCAGATGCTTCAGATAGCTGATCTGCAGAAAAACCAAGGCTATATTTAGCATTGAGAAGATAGGCTCCAAAAGAGAGATCAGGAACAAAAATTCCACGCCGGAGATTATTATTCAGCCATGGTTCATTAGGGTCTTCAAAATTTATCTGCTTCTCGTCAATCTTATAATAATATCCTGTAAAAGCAAGTCCAAAAGAGAGTTGTGTGCTTTTCTGAAGCCACATATGATATGCATAAGAAACCTGGAACCCGGTTCTTTGTATTAATCCATTCTTATCGCTGAATACATATCCGCCAAATCCAACCTTTCCGTCTGATTTTGGTCTGAAAACCTGCTTTTTTATACTGGTCTGTTTCAGAATATAGCTTTTTTTGAGCACTCTGGTCTGCCAGCTTACTGAAAAAGTCCTTGGCGCTCCCGAATAACCAACCCATTGCTCCCTGGCAGTCAGACTTACACTTGTATATCCATCACTACCCGCCACCGCAGGATTAATCAGATACTTATTATAGAGGTACTGACTGAATAATGGAAGTTGCTGACCGAAGGTCGTATTGACAATCAGAAATAATAATAATGATATATAGACGAGTCTTTTCACAAAAGCTTTAAAATATCCAAATTTATCTTACTATTGTCACATTACCAATAAGCGGTTTTGACCCATTATGCAAATCAATAATATAGTGATAGGAGTCGATAGGAAGTTCAGAACCATTGCTTTTTCCGTCCCATGGTTTCGGATATCCTTTCTCTGATCTCCAGATTGGCTCACCCCACCTGTTAAAGATTTTCACTTCCATGGACGGATATAGCTCAATCAGTCCTATATTCCAGACATCATTGATCAAGTCGCCGTTAGGTGAAAATGCATTCGGAATAATGAGACAGGTTTCGTTTATCGGATTTACATTCACAGAGTCCTTAATCGAACAACCGTTCATATCAGTGACCGTAACTTTATAATACCCCTTTGGAATATTTGAGAGGTTTTTGTTTGTTGAGTTATCTGACCACTTATATGAATAATCAGTTCCACGAACACCACCGGTTACATCTGTTCTGATTTCGCCATCGGGTTTGTCAGGGCAGAACGGCGGGGATATATCAAAGACAAGTTTCATTGAATCGGGTTCTGTAAGTGTAATTGTACTACTTGCATGACAATTATTTGCATCAGTAATAATTATACTGTAATTGCCAGCCGGAAGATTCATCCTTTCTTTACCAAAGATACCATCGGCCCAGAGGTAATCTACAGTTTTCACCTGATTTACCGGTTCAATTTCAATATAACCTGTACTGTCACCTGCACAATTTATATTAAAACCACCGGCTGTACTTGATGGGACATTGTATGTTATTCCCAATTTACCCGGTTCAGTAAGGTCAAATGTTTCCGAAGCTTTGCATTCATTAACGTCAACTATCAATAACTGATATTGACCGGCTTTTAAGTTTAAAATGTTCTTCGTGGTTGACGTAAACCCACCAGGACCTGTCCATGTGTAAACAAAAGGAGCCATTCCTGTAGTTGGGTCAACATTGATGTAACCATTTGCCAGACCGTTGCAGCTTATGTTATATCCATTATAATCAGATAGGCTTTTAGTATAATTCAGAGCAGGTGGCAGATCAATTCTTGCCGAGTCAGTTTTGATACAACCGTTAAAATCAGTAACAGTGACCTTATAACTACCCTGCGTCAGTCCCACAAGATCTTTAGCTGTTGAACCGTTTGACCACAAATATGAGTATGGTGGAACACCTCCTGAGACTGTCTGAATAATTGAACCATTATTAAAGTCCGCTGATTT
>Ga0302206_1000598_pt1 | contig 14081 bp, 10 predicted proteins | sample II_Fen_E2_1_FD_194581 | JGI IMG/M metagenome (GOLD analysis project Ga0302206, IMG submission 194581) | Peat permafrost microbial communities from Stordalen Mire near Abisko, Sweden - II_Fen_E2_1 | ecosystem: Environmental > Terrestrial > Soil > Wetlands > Permafrost | place: Sweden: Abisko...
AGAAATCCAAAAAAACATAAATCAACAGAAAGATATTTCTCAATTGATGGTTGCATATGGTTAATTACTTCAAGTTGATCAGGATGTTCACCTCTATTGAAAATAATTCTGGGCTGATAGCTTCTGATAATGGTTACTATTTTTGATGCCAGAGCAGTATCAACCTTATAAACTATGTCAATGATGTCATTTATTGTTAAATAATCATCCCCGGTTATATTTTTATAGGCTATATTGATATCTGCATTTATCGTATGATTTTGCTTGATTTCCTTTAATGCAACCCGATGAATAAAATTTTTAATAAATGAAAGTGTATTTAAGATCGCTGGTTTTTCGAATGTGGTAACAACAAGTCCATTATTCGAAAAATCAAAATAATCAAGCGTGTTAAAAGTTGTTCCTGCCCCCAGATCAATTACTATATATTCTGCCGGAATGTTTTTAATTTCATTGATCAATTTAGCTTTTTGTGCATATGTAATGTTTGCCATAAAAGTAGTCCTATGGTCTGCAGCTAAATATTTAAGGTTAGGTATGTTTGTCTGAACAAGATAATCTATGAGCTTACCTTTTTTACTTATAAAATAATCACCAATTCCTGAATAGATGTTTTCAAGGCCTAGATACGAATACAAATTTGAACCACCTAAATCAAGATCAATTGCTACAACTGAATGCCCGGCGGTTGCTAATGCGACTGCCAGGTTTGCTGCCAGTATACTTTTTCCAACCCCGCCTTTGCCGCTGGCAATAGGAATAAAAAAAGGTTTGCTGTCCATAATTAATTGGTTTTTCCTGTATTAAATATACAACATAAAGTAACAGGAAAATATTCTTTAGAAAGTTAGGTGCCAGTTTTGATGCCAGTATTTTCGCCAGATCAGTGTAAAACAATGTAATCTTTTACAGCAATCGTATTACAAAATAAACTGGTACAAACAGATACCGGTCAGTGTAGATCCCTGGAAGCCCCCTCTCACAACAATTTTGGTATGTCTACATCTTAAAATGTAGCAATGGCATGCCATTTACAGGATGCACAAATAATCTTGAAGATAGGATCAAACGCCATAACGAAGGTGAGGTTATAGCCACATAAGATAAACTGCCAGTTGAAATTATAACTTACATTTTATTTACTTTTAAATATAAAGCTTTCTATTTTGAAAAAAATTTAAAAATGGATTCTGGACGTGCTTTTTCAAAAAGACATTTACAGTAACGCTTCAGCAAGACTATAATTCGCAGGCTTGGGTAACATGATATGAATTTTGTTCTATTTCAGGATTCCCTTTAGAAGTAGACAATAGAAGGGAAACAATCCCGGGAGCTTAGAGCCTCAGGAAGCCTGCCTGGACTTCTGAAATCAATTGATTCCTAATTAAATACTGCGCTATGCAAACCCACGTAGGCCGATTAAAATTGGATGACGCAGGCTCGCACTTATTAATAGTGAGGGTTGCGATTTATGTTGCATACCTTAGACCTATGTATTTGATTATGCAACATAAAGAGAGCATACCCGAACACCTATTGCCTGATTAATTATCTTTAAGACAACGTACAGAACAACCACTTACCTTCATTCTGTCATGGATTACTGCCCCACCGGAAATACAAATACATTTGTAAGCAGTACTAGACCAAAAATATGGACTTCCTCCATATAAACTATTTCCCTCAACACTATAAAACCTTGCATTGAAATCACGAAAGCCTGCTGGTAGTGCATTAAATCCACTATGGCCATCTGTTAATAATTCACTACCTCCACTTTGATCATTTATACCAAGAGTATTAAATAGTTTTTCATATTCAGGTTGCGACGGAAGATGCCAACCCGTAGGACAAACAGTTGAAGCGTACTTCCAATTATAATATCTACCATATTGGGGACCATTTGACCAACTACCTCCATCCGTGAAATAGTTTAAGTTTTCTGCCATCCAAGTTTGTGTACCTATTTTTATCCACTTGTAGTTTTTGTTATCACGATAATCAGTAAAAGTACCTGATTCATTGCTGCTTATTCCCTTGCCTCGATTTTCAACAACATTTTTTATCATATTAACAAAAATTGAAGTTTCCTGATCTTGCTTTATATCAAGATCATAATTCAAAGATTTGTTATTCCAGGAAAATACAGCATGGTAGATACCTTCTTGGATTGGATTGGCTGTCCACTCATCCATATTTTTAACATCATTAATATTTAAAGATTTTATTTCAATATTAATTTCAATTGGTAAAGATTGAATCTTTAATTTCCCCATTTTCAACGATAATTGTTCACTATTCGTATTTCCATTTTGTGATATCTTAATAGAAGGTAAAAAGCTTGGACTAACGTAATATTTAAGAACTTCTCCCCGTTTTAGGCTTATTAATTTTTCTTGTGGGACAAATCCTTCCTTCACAGCTTTAATTTTATATTCACCTGCAACGATATTTTCAATGATCATGCCTCCCATTTCTGAAGTTGTTTTTCCTTTAAATTCTCCATTTAAAAATATGGAGATATCGGGTTCTGAGACTATTTGAATGTTAGAACTCTGTGACATTCCATCAATTAGCGTTAAAAAGAAAAAGATTAATGTAAATAATTGTGCTTTCATAGACTATAATTTAACGATAATCAACAATGAAATTTATTAATTCTATGGATATGAAATACATTTTTCAGCTGATATAGTAATTTTTCTTAAAAATATAATATAACCTTTAAGTTTAGTTTCAAATATCGTATTGATTTTACCAACCTTATACATTATTGTGTGAATCTAAATCCTCTAAGTATGGAGCTTATAGTTTGAGTCCCAAAACTTTTACAACATGGGCTTAAGCTAAATCAGGGGTACAACAAAACATTAAAGTGATACCTGAGTATCCCCAAGTATATCTCATCCTACTCCTGTTACAACTTTCAAGTATCTATTAGCAATTTAAATACGTCATGAAGTAACCGATTCACCAAGTCCCCTTTGCAAGGGACCTATTGATTGGCTAGCACTGTTGGTTTTCAGTGGTTCTTGAGTACTTAAAGTCGAGTTGAACCATCTCAAAACAACAATAAAGAAAATGCAGCATAACTCGACTAAAAATCCAGAGTTCGGGTCTTTTCGTCCTGGTCTCTGGAATTCCTTTATTTGCACTCTAATGCTCTGAATTTAAATAAGTAACAGGCTTTGTCACGTATGCTATAGCCCTCATTTAAGCTGATGTCTGATTTTACTGCATTAACAAGTCATATTAGCCCAGCTGGGCCCACACTCAGGCAGTCATTTGACTGCCTTTTTTGTTTTCTAAATGGTCCCGAGCTTTCACAGAAGGCTGTTGCCCTAGCTAAAAATGCCCATATAGCATACAAGGCTGAACTTTAATCAGAGTCAAATTGTTTATATAAGTAATGTATTATTAAAATTAAACAAAAATGAAAAAGTTAATTATTACAAGTTTTGCTTTATTGGCATTTCTGATTCCTTCCATTGCACAGGTCGATCATGATTATAATGCAAATGATCGTGAACCTGAAGTGAAAGCTACAATTCTAAAAGATCAGGTTCCGGAAGCGGTTCGTAAGGCCGTCGCCACTCAGTTTGATAAGAACAATCCACTTACGTGGTCCAAATTCCCATATGCTTTAAAAGAATATGGCTGGGTCTATGATGTGGGTGCAGCCAATCTTAAACTGGATCGCTATGAAGTTACAATGAAAAACGAAAAAGGTAATGATTTGTGGGCAGTATATGCTGCAAATGGAGAACTTATTGAATCAAGAGAAATGTCTGTTAATGTAGCTGTGCCTACATATATCCTTGATGAACTTTCAAAAAGTAAATATAAAGACTGGAAAATTGTAGGAAACAAAGAGATCATTAGATATTATCATGATCATAATAATAGCAGTGTTGAACAGCATATGCGTTTGACTGTTGAAAAAGACAATGTAAAAAGAAGCTTATCTTTTAACTTTCAGGGTACCAATTTCTAAAATGCACAGTGATAAGAGAAATCAGTTAGTTAAAACATAAATAACTATCTGATTTCTTTTCAGTTTTTTATTCACCCCATTAAATATCTTTTCATAATATAATGTTGGAATAATTTTTACCCGTAACTCCCTTTAAAAGAAGCTATTTAAAAAGTATTTAAAATAGATAAAGTCATTGACCTTCTTCGACCACAAAAAAAGTATTTGCTCACAACTTTTAAAATCTATTATAATTTACATAGCCCAATTTTTTAACCAATAAAGAGGTAATGAAATTTTATATTACAAGGCTAAGTATTAAAGCAGTTTTATTGATCTTTGTTTTATTTAGCTCGATTCCGGTTTACAGCCAATCTTTAAAAGGGAAAGTACTCTCAACGTCAACCAATGCGGGTATTGGATTCGTTAATGTTGTAATTGTTGGAAAGAATATCGGCACAGTTTCAGACGAGGATGGTAATTTCACTATAGAACATGTCAATCTCTTTGACAGCGATTCATTGCGCTTTTCAATCATTGGATATGAATCAAAAAACCTTTCTGTACTTCAATTCAAGGAGGATTCAGTAAAAAAGGTGTTTCTGGACCTTAAAATTTATAAATTGCTTGAAGTGAATGTGGTTCATAAAAAAGGAAGGAAACCTAAAGAAATTATAATAGGTACTCCAGTTGTTTCAAATGATCTAAAATCCGGTTTTGAAAATAACGATTTAGGGTCAGAATTGGGGATTAAGGTTCATGTCAAACAACCAGTACTCTTAAAAGACTTAAATCTTAATGTCGCCACCTGCACATTTGATTCAGTGACTTATAGATTAAATATCTATCAGTCAGTAAATCAAATAGAATATAAAAATATTTTAACTGAACCAATTTACATTTCCTTTTCAAAAGATAAAATCATGAATGTTATATCTTATGATTTAAGGAAATATTCCATAATTGTTGAAGGAAATATACTAATAGCTCTTGAATTGTATAAAGATTTGGGCGAAGGTAGTTTATTGTTTCACACAGAATTTTTTACAGGATTTACGTTTCACAGGAAAACAATTGAGGGAAATTGGACCAAATCACCAGGGGTAATAGGAATGTATTTAGATGGTCAGATAATTGAATATTGAAGACCGCCACAAAACACTAGGAGCTGCACATTATATGACTCCTTTGTTTTGTAGACAACTATGCAGGAAGACGCAGAACTTTTACCCCTATTTAAATTGGTTTTCTTTTATTCTGCTCGCTTTATCCATTAGCTTATCTATATATGCTTGCGTAAAGTCATAATAGATAATTGGAGCACTTGTCGAATCATCCGGCTCATGAACATCAGATTTTGTAGTTGGACTATCTGAGGTTGTCAGACTTTTGGGATACCCAAAATCAAAAAATATAATATAGTTTCCCTTCTCCCAAAAATATATCTTATCCATAACCCATCTTCCTTTTGGCCCCAGTGAATAAACATCTGATATTCTTTTTGACAACCAGTCATATTTTTCTCCCTGCCCTAATAAGTCGGGTGATCCATATTTTTCTTTGTATAATTCAAATATTCTTTTAAGATCTTTAACAGCACAATTGTATGAAAACCGTTGGTCAGCTGTTTTTAACCTGTTGCACAGAGTTAATTGAATACTTGTTAACCTTTCATCAATTATATAAGTCCCTCTAAGATTAACTTTTGCATAAAGAAAAGGGCTGATTTCTGAGATATTATTGTATAAACTTTTTTGCTTAGTCCCAAGTAAATCTGTAGTTTCATAATAATGTAAATCATTATTGTTAAGCAAAGAATCCATTGTACTTTTTACTTTTGTATAGTCCATATCAAGATAAAACCCAAGAAGACCAAATTTCCCGCTCTGATGTTCTGAATTGTATGATTTTGTATTACAGGAACTTAAGAAAATTATTTGCAATACGATCAGAGTATAAATAAAATGACAATGTTTGTAACAGATTATTTTCATAATGAAAGGTATATAGTTTGGATTCAAATAGGACTTAAACCAAACCCCGGGCATTTAATGTTATATAATTGTCCGTATTACTATAACAAAAATGATATAGTTATGTTATTATTCTGATAAAAATTAAATGAATTTCCGGCTTGAGTTCTGTCTAATGCATATGACTTTTGAATAATCATACTTAAATTTGAGCATAATTCAGGCTGTGTATTCCAAAATTCATAATGCCATGCTTCAATTGCCCTTTTTCCGGATAAATATTTTCATCATTTGTATTTGCCTTTCTCAGACAGCCGCCGGGCAGAAAGCTCCCGATTATAATTTACAAACTCCACCCCTTCCGGTAATCCATTTGAAGAAGGCTATTGGCTTCCTTATTATTGGTAATCTTAAGATTTACGGAATCCCATTTAATCTCTGCACCGCCCATTCTTATGGAAATATTTCCAAGCTGACAAGCTTCGGTCAATGGGCCGGCAAAGCCAAAATTGGATTCGGTGGTTCCATTACCCTTGCAGGCTTCGATCCATTCTTTATGATGTCCGATTGAACGCGGCAAAGAAGGCTTTGGTGCTTTAAAATCCTTAAACCTCGTATCAGGTATAAATCTCAGGTATCTTGTTCCTTCCCCCCGGGAAAGCAACTTACCTTTATCGCCGACGAAAATCACACCGTTTTCAGTATCCCAATCCGGCAGATCCTTACTGTAAACACCATTAATGGCATCGGCGTCAAGTTCTGAAGGCCTTGCTGGCAGTATTCCGCCATCGTACCAATGGATGGTTACCGGAGGCATTTTCCCCCGTGCCGGAAATTCAAAGTGGATCACCGAAGCCAATGGATATGTTTCAGGGAATACTGGTGAAGAACTTGCCTGGATGAGCGTAGGAGCCGTGAGTTTTAAGGAAGAGAACACCGGGGCGAGGTTATGTATAGCTTCATCGCCAATGGCACCGCTTCCGAAATCGAACCATCCTCGCCAGGCGAAAGGCACATAGGCCGGGTTATAGGGCCGTTCAGGAGAGGGGCCAAGCCATAAGTCCCAATCCAGAGTGCGGGGTACAGCATGAGTATCCAAAGGCCGGTTAATTCCTTGTGGCCAGATCGGCCGGTTTGACCAGGCATGAACTTCGCGCACATCGCCGATAGCGCCCGCCCAAAGCCATTCCTTAAGCTGCCGGTTGGCATCGGCAGCCATGCCCTGGTTTCCCATCTGGGTGGCCACACCGGTTTCTTTCGCTGTCCTGGCCAACGCCCTTGCTTCGAATACGGTATGAGTTAAGGGTTTTTCACAATAGACGTGCTTGCCCATCTTCATGGCCATCATGGCAGCGACTGCATGCGTATGATCCGGTGTGGCAATCACCACTGCATCTATCGATTTTTCCTTTTCAAGCATCTTACGGAAGTCTTTATAGATCTTTGCCTTGGGATAGCCCTTAAAAGTACGGAATGCTCTTTCCTCATCCACATCGCAGAACGCATAAATATTGGCCAGCTTCTCAGGCTTTCTTGGTTCATCATCTTCTTCATAATAGGCCAGGTTATTGTTTGCCTCAGCTGTAGCGTCGTCATAGGTTATCTTTAAAACCTGCCTTTCATCAACTTCCAGAGGACAGATCGCAGTTATATCACTTATTCCGCGGCCGCCAACACCTATGCCTGCAACGTTGAGCAGGTCGCTGGGAGCTGTATATCCGATCCCGCCTAATGTGTGACGCGGGATAATAGTTAATGCAGCTGAAGCTGCACCAAATGTGCCTATAAAACTCCGTCTTGTCAGACTTTTAGCTTTTTGACTTTTTATTTCCCCGTTCTTTTTCATGATAATTAATTTAAAACATTAAAATATGTAACTGAAGATATGAGACTCCCTGCCAATTAAATATTTGAACAAATCAAGGATACTATCAAAATTAACTCTTAGTCATTATTAAAACAATTTTATTTTACATCTGCCTATATCATTATCCTTAACATCATGAAATATATAATCCTTGTCAGAAATTAAGATTTTGATGCAACTAAGGGATAATTTGCCCGTCTTTTAATATGCTTTTATTTTTATAAGAACAACCTTATTTCTTACGAATTAATTCATTATAAAATGAAAAAAACAGTTTCCTTACACAGTCTTATATTCTTGATTCTGTCAATGAGTTTATCATACAGTGGTTATTCACAGAATTTTATTCCCGTGAAAGGCTCAGGACTGTCAATTGAAAAAGAAATAAACATATCAGATTTCAATGCTATCGATGTGTCGGGCGGTTTTGATGTAATTCTTGTTCAGGGAAACACAGAATCGCTTACTCTCACAGCCCAGGAGAATCTATTTGAATACATTATCTCCAGGGTCGAAAATGGAACACTGAAAATTTATACAAATCATAATATCTGGTCGACCAGACCAATGAAAGCGAGGATCTCCTTTAAAGATATAAAAGGTCTGAAGGTCTCCGGCGGTGGAGATATTTATGGTGAAACCCCAATAAACGCTGAAGCTTTGGAAGTATCTGTCAGCGGTGGTGGTGATTTCAAATCTGAAATTAATTCAGAACAACTGAAATGCCACATAACAGGCGGTGGCGATGCGGAAATAAGTGGAAAAATAAATGATTATAATCTTAATATTTCAGGGGGAGGCGATCTTAAATCAAAAGTGAGGGCGGCGGAAATATCCTGCAGAATGGTTGGCGGTGGGGACATCTATTTAATGAATGATGCACAAGCTTCAAAAGGGGATATTGAGATTAATGGTGGCGGTGACCTTGATATGAAGATGAATGCGGAAAGGTTAAAATGTTCAGTTTTCGGTGGCGGTGATGCACTCATTTCAGGACAAGCTTCTGAATTTGAATTAAATATTAGCGGAGGTGGTGATGTAGATGCAAAAAACCTTGCAACCGAAACAACATCGGTAAATGTGGGAGGTGGTTCTGACATTCATGTACAAGTATCAAAAGAATTATCAGGATATATTTCAGGAGGAGGAGATATATATTATTCAGGAAATCCGGCCAGGATTTCAGTTGATACCAGGGGCGGTTCAAAAGTGAATAAGGAGTAATTTCCTTCCGTGCCAGAAAGCTAATTAGTAACTCAGACTAGGTTATGAAAATGACATATTCAATAATTATTGCACTGATAAATTATTAAAAATATCGTATCGCTCGCACTCTTTCTGTGTTAACCTTATCGGTACTTGGCTCGCTACCATCATTGAAGTCAATAATCCTGACAGTTAGCTTATCAGTCTCCGACGAGGTCCAATAGTACTTTTTAACAAATCCACCAATTGCTATGTTATTTAAGTAAAGCTTTTTTAATTCATCTCTGCTTGGTAAAAACCAGTCGTCAAAACCACCTATTACCAAATTGGAGCATGCATTAGCCGCATAATTTCCGTTGCCCTGGTTGTCAACAATCGTCTTTGTATTATCCGACCCGGTTCCTAATGCAGTTGCTGTTGCGCCTGTTATTGTATTCGTTCCATTAAACCACTGAATTCCTTCAGTAGTGCTTAAATCGGTTGGGGCTGCAATTAAACCGTGTATTTCTTCAGATACCATACCAGGGTCACCCCTGACAAAGATATAAGCCACCTTGCCCCCTTTATAACTATCGCCGATGGCTATTATTACATCAATCTGTACTGTTTTACTTATTGTTTCATAATGTATTGCATCTGTTGGGGTAAAAACCACTTTCAAATCCTGATTATAACCAAGATCAAGTTTTGTGTTGATCTCCGGGGTATAAACAAAAGTGCCGGGTACATCGGCAGAGGCATTTAGTTGAGTTTGGCTTAAATTTACTCCGTAGTGAATCGCTGCTGGTTTTGCCCAGGTAATTACCGGGGTATGCATTGATGATGATTTATCTTTCTTACAACCAGTGATAAGAATTAATATAATTCCCATTACTATTAATGAGTAAATACAAATCCTGTTTTTCTTTTTCATAATTATCAAATTTAATAGTCAATTTATATCTGTCCGTTTTTTTCTTTTTCCAATGAATTCTGAGTACCTATATGTAAACAGAAAGTACGCATTACATAAGTAATAATAATCAACTCTCTGACCCACAACTCACTACCTAACTAATCCTTTCACAATCATAATAAAGTTAAGAATTATACGGGGAACCAGGGATAGACTTTTTAAGATTTTTGCAAATGAAATATAAATACCCAGGCAAATCTGCATCTACCTGGGCTTCCTTCTACTTCATATCGCTTTTACAGATAAATACAAGGCTTACAAATTCGAAAAATATTTAAAGGAACCTGAGACTGTTCAAGAATCTGTGACAAAAATTAATCGCTTAGCAGGCTAGAACTCAAAGTGGTCCGGTCCTATCGTACCTTAACTAACTCTTTACCTTCATTAGATTGCTTTAAGCGGATAAAACTTTCATGGATAGATTCCGGATTCAAATCACCGGTGATATCAACATAAACATTCCAGTCTTTTTTTTGTGTGAAGTGGTTCATATAATCCTCCAAAGAGAACTTTTCATAGATTTCAGTTGGAATTATATTTTCTCTCAGATATCTCAAATGATCTGATCCGAATATTACAATACTGAATGGCTCAACTTCTTTATATTTTTCTAAGATCTCCCTGGTATTTTCGACATAATTTGGATTTCGGAAATAATTTTTTCCTGTGGTTATATACTTAAATATAGCGGTTGTGGATGGAATATAATGAATACTTAAGGTCACCAGTATTACCAGATAAAGCAACGGGTAACCCATAATTTTTACTCTTGGTTTACCCTGGAGATATTTTGCCAGTGACAAAATAATTAGAAAAGTTCCTGGTGCTAAAAACCTGAAATCTATAGGGTCCAAATTGTTAAACCATCTGACTGCTATAATTGCTGCGAGGTATAGAACCCCTGTCAATAAAAAATACTTCCATAAACCATTAAATTTTTCTTCGCAGTGACTCTTTTTCCTCGCCAGGTATAAATACAATCCAAGCAACAGGAGTAAACCCAGACTTAATAATACCGGAATCCCACACTTGATAAGAATGAATTCTTCTTTTAAGGCTGACAATAATTGATTTAGCAACTCATGGTTTGACTCCCGGGACGGATCCCTTGGCATACCTGTTAAATAGCCTGTTGATATTTTATTATGATATAAATACAATACAGCGCATATTAATTGCAATGTTGCTATAGCAAGCAGCTTAATTGAAAAAAGCCACCTGCGTCTGAAAAAATTAACTAAGGCTATCAAACCAATAATCCCTACGGAAATCAATCCAATATATCTCATCATGAACATAGAAATTCCGGAAAGGAATAGTCCTGCAAGCCAAAGAATCCTGCCGTTTGTTTCCACACATTTATATAGAAAAACAGAGGTACACAGTAGAAAGAAAATGAAAGGTCCCTCTGACCAGGTGAACGAGAATATTAATATGTTAGCATCTATGAAAAATATCAATCCTGCCCAATGTGCAGTTTCCTTAAAAATATAATTAAAAAGAAGCAATATGGCTCCAATCAATATGAGGCTTAAAACTTTAGATGCCCATACAACACCAAGACCGGTAAGCTTTGATACCATAAAAATCAATACCGGGTATCCAACCGGCCAGATGGCGAAAAATGACTTTCCATCAGATGATTGGTAATCTGCGACCTTAAACCCTTCATTCAACAAAAGATTCTTGGAGAGTCTCAGATAATTTGTTGAATCAAAACTAAGATATCCGTTCGGGTCAAGAAATGAATTAAGCAGGATGATCGAACAAAGGCACAGAAACAACAAAAGTAATTTGAAGTTAAATAATTCTTTTACAGATTTATGAAGGGGATTGGACCTTTGACCTTTGATCAGGGAACGAGAAGTGATTTTATGTTCTGTCTCAGCCATATTAAAGGACTGTCATATACCATACAAAAATAGTAATTCCATATTGATTTCGGATGTAATGTATTTTTGTTCGATTGCCGATGAACATGTTTTTTGGGGCATTAAACTGCAATATTTATCCGATATTTGAATAAAACTATGTCAGCCATGAGTATCCGGATTATTGCTTTTTGTGAAGGCCTGTTAATTGCTATATTTTCTTTTGCTCCGCAATATCTTTATTGTCAGAAAGGGAACCCTGTTAAAATCGATGCCTGGATAACCAATCCTGACCGCTCGGCCTTATTCCAGGAACAAAAAGATAGTCTGTATTTTAGTAACAACAACCCTAGTGGAGGGACCACAATTATCATTGATGAACGAGAGCAATTGCAGGGTATTGATGGGTTCGGATTTGCACTAACAGGGGGAAGTGCCGGCCTTATAATGAAAATGAGCCCTGCCAGTCGCAACACATTGTTACAGGAGCTTTTTTCAGAAAATGGGAATGGTGCGGGCATCAGTTATATCCGTCTCAGTATTGGAGCTTCGGACCTTAATGACTTCGTTTTTTCGTACGACGACCTTCCCGAAGGAGAGGCAGATTTTGAACTAAAAAAATTCACCCTGGCACAGGATCTTAATGATGTGGTTCCGGTTATGAAGGAAATTCTGGCCATAAATCCAGCTGTCAAAATACTCGGGTCCCCATGGTCAGCTCCCAAATGGATGAAAATAAACAATAATATAAGGGGTGGCTCTCTCCGTAAGGAATGTTATGAGGTATATGCAAATTACTTTGTGAAATATATTCTGGCTATGAAAAAGGAGGGCATTACCATTGATGCTGTCACCGTTCAGAATGAGCCGTTGAATTCCAGAAATACACCGAGTATGCCATGGTTAGTATCCGAACAAGCTTCCTTCATCAGGGAACATCTCGGTCCGGCTTTCAAAAAAGCGGGTCTGACAACCAAGATTATTCTTTTTGACCACAATTGCGACCGACCCGATTATCCGCTGGCACTTTTAAGTGATCCGGAACTGGCACAATATGTTGACGGATCGGGATTCCACCATTATGGCGGAGATCTAAGCGCTATGAGCATGGTTCATCAGGCTCGGCCTGACAAAAACCTTTATTTTACTGAGCAAATGGTTACAGAAAAGCCCGGAAGTTCCACTATTAACATATCTGCCCAGGTTAAACGTCTGATTATCGGAGCGACCAGGAATTGGAGCAGGAACGTAATTCTATGGAATCTGGCTGCAGATCCTCTGAACGATCCGCATACAGACAACGGAGGTTGTTCCATGTGTCAGGGAGCGATAACTATTGATGGTAATAAAGTCATACGCAATATTGCATTCTATACTATAGCCCATGCTTCTAAATTTGTAAGACCGGGATCAGCAAGGATTGCATCAACCAATAACGGAGATAATACTATCAGCCTTACCGAGGATGAGGAGCATCCGGGAATAATGCGTGCGACAGTGGTTGAAAATACACAGGTATTACCTAATGTTGCATTCAAAACTCCGGATGGCAGGATAGTATTAATTGTAGCCAACGATACATGGTCTGTTAATTCATTTAAGGTTCAGTACAATGGAGCGTTTGCCAGAATTGAACTGAAACCGGGAGCTGTGGGCACTTATGTATGGTAATAATATTGAATTAACATGATGATCGGAACTATCAGGAATTTTTGAGTTGGCATGCAGTCTGAAACCACTAATCCGGCTATAAATTCAATAGGTACATATGTGTCTGTCAGGTATTGTTTAAGAGAAACTCAATTTACTAATGCTATCAATAAACAATATTTAGCATTTAGTTTTCACTAAAAAATAAATATTTATTTACCATTTAGTAATACTAATTGTAATCTAATTTTTTATTATCTTGTAAGCACGTTTTAACCTGATTAAGCAAAAACTGTAATATCTGCATCAAAAGAAGTTAAATTGATCATTTGAGTAATCAATTGTTCTAAACTTTTAGGTATCCGGTTTTAAGTCAAAGATTGTTTAAACAAGAAAAGATGAAGAGGTATATTTTCTTATTTGTCATATTAATTTCTTGTGATCCTGCTCAAAAAGCTAAAAACCACCTTGAGTATTTAAACTCTTTTGTTACAGAGGTAGAATCAGGGTGGAAATCTTATACTGATAAAGACTGGATCTCTGCAGACAGCACAATTAATGAATATAAGTCTTTTTTTAACAATAT
>Ga0302206_1000602_pt1 | contig 14062 bp, 10 predicted proteins | sample II_Fen_E2_1_FD_194581 | JGI IMG/M metagenome (GOLD analysis project Ga0302206, IMG submission 194581) | Peat permafrost microbial communities from Stordalen Mire near Abisko, Sweden - II_Fen_E2_1 | ecosystem: Environmental > Terrestrial > Soil > Wetlands > Permafrost | place: Sweden: Abisko...
GTTTCAAAATACCTCCCAATCCATCCGGTCCATTTTATATTAAATTCATTTTCAAATTGATGTCTTATTCCCACTGGTGTAGGTGACTCGATTGAATTGTATTCGGTGATTATGAGTTTATTCAGCAATTTCATCTTTTTCAAAAAGTCAAATTCCGTTTGAGTCATACCACCATAAATTTTACCGGTATGTTCCAGTGAATTATCAACTTTATTGGGCGAATTCTTTGAATACCTTTTGTCCCATTCTCCTTTGTATATGCCATATAAATCAGTATAATATACCATGTCGTACTTGTTTGCAAGTGAGTCCAATGATTTATCGTTAAGTTTATTAAAGTCTTTAATCCGAAAAAGTCCACTGTCATTCGGGAAAAATCCAAAGTAATCATTTTTCAAATTATAGGCAATATTTTTAGAATGGACATATTTTTCGTTTATCAAAACCCAATCAAATGACCTGTGTTCCTGACCTTTTGATTCTAAAACCGTTTTGTCTAATATGAGAATATTGAGTGATTTTGTAGGTGATAAAAACCATAAAACATATAATATTAATGGACTAATCAATAAGATAACTAATAAAATTCCAATTATTTTTCTCATTTTGCTTGTTTAAATTTGTGACTTTAAATATATGTTTTGAAGTACTCAATATTGAAATACTGAATTTCATTTTTTATCTCTTCCGGTTTCAATCATGAATTTCTGAATAGAATCAACATATTTTCCATCCACATCGGCTATATGAACCATAAACCATTTGCGCATAAAGGAAATCATTTGTTCAAGCAAAACAGAATTTTTGTAGCTATATGCTATTCTGAATTCTTCCACTTTCTTGTTGAAGATAAAGTGTTGAATAATATGATTTTCAAAATCAGGCGAGTGTGCCTTTCTCATTAATGCTTCTTCTGTTTGAAAATGGATTTTTGTATATTTCTCTAATTCTGTAATTACAGGTTCTAAATCTTCGTAAAACTCTTCCTTTTTGGTAAATGTCAGTAACTTATCAAAGAGTTCGAAGAATTTAGCATGTTGCTTATCAATCATGGAAATATTCAGTAAATAACCTGAATTCCATGTTTTTTTTATTTTCGATGAATCGTCAGTTGTATTCATAACGTCATATAGTTATTTTGATATTGTTGGTTCAGCTTTTTGTTTTTCTTTTGTAAATCCGGTTCGCGTCATTTCACCCCAATTCTTTTTATTCTTTTTAAAGTAAAAATCAAAGTGACCTTTCAACGAAAATAACATATTCATTGGTTGATAAATAAACATTTCAAGAATTATTAATCCAAAAGTTTGTGATAGGTATTTTACTCCTTTGTACTTATGAAAAGTGTATGCTTCAAAAAATACTGCAAAAACCGAATACATGATTGAGAATGACAGAACAAAAATCAGCAGTGTAATAAATGTATGCATATTTACTAAATCAAAGAACAGAAGAAATAGAAAATAAACCAGACCAACTGATTGTATTAAAGGTGCCAACCATTCAAAAAACACCCAGTTTGGAAAACTTGCTATACCAATCAGTCCGTATTTCGGATTGAAAATCATTTTTCGGTGTTTTAAGATTGTGTCAATAGCTCCACGTGTCCACCGATTGCGTTGACTTTGAAGAACTCTGTATGATTCAGGAACTTCTGTCCAGCATAAAGGATCGGGTATAAATGCCACCCGATATTTTTGTTTTTCAACTTCATGCATATATCTTCTGAGTCTGACAACGAGTTCCAGATCTTCACCTACAGAATTTTTATCGTAACCGCCTACTTTAATAACCCGTTTTCTATCGAAAAGTCCAAACGCACCGGATATAATCATCAATCCGTTCAGTCTGCTCCAGGCTATGCGACTAAGTGTAAATGCTCTGAAATACTCAAGTACCTGAAACTTGGCCCAGATATTTTTTGGATAATTTACTTTTGTGATTTTGCCTTCGGTAAGTTCGCAGGAGTTTGCAATTCTGATTACACCTCCTGATGCAATAACTACATATTTGTTGTCATCAATAAATGGTTTTACCATTTTTAATAATGCATCCGGTTCAATGATACAATCAACATCAATTGCCAAAAACAAATCATTCTGTGAAACATTGATTCCGGCATTTAACGCATCAGCTTTTCCTCCGTTTTCTTTATCAATGACTACAAGATGGTTGTATGCATGATTTCTCGATTGGTAAATTGCTTTTATCGGTTGACAGGTTAAATCCTGTTCGTAAGCTCTGTTTACCCTTACCAGTTCGAAGTAATCAATCACTTTTTTCAAAGTGTTATCCTTACTTCCATCATTCACGATTATAATTTCAAAATTCTGATATTGTAAATTCAGCAAACATTTTATATTGTCAATGATAGTTTTCTCTTCATTATAAGCCGGAGCAATTACTGAAACCGTAGGAAGTTTTTGAAAAGATAATATAGATTTGTAGTCAACAAATTTGTTTTTGTTCGAGTAACTTCTCAAAGCCAAAACGGAATTTATTGCATTAAAAATATACAATGCAAACAAAATGCACGCATAAATAAAAAATATATTATTTAGAATTTCAATCCAGTATAAGTTATTCATTTTGTGTCTGATTTATAAGTTAATATCCAGAACCTGATAATATGATTGTTTTACCACCTCATCTTTCGATTGTTTGTATTTCGAAACGACATTTAAGTCAATATCCAGAAGTAGTTTTATTGCTTCAATTTTTTGAACAAAATTTTGATTCTCAACGACATAATTTAAAAAGTGACTGGAAAGTTCAGTATCAGTAATTGCTGCAATTTTATAAATTATCGTAAGCTGACTTTTCTCAGTAGCTTTTCCAAAGTTTTTGATCAGATAATCATAATCATTTTTATTGTCAGCGAAAAAGCAGAATGCCAGAAATGCCTCTTCGTTAACCAATTTCTCAGGGTCTCCAATCTTCTTTTTTATGTCGTGTTTGAATTCTTTTCTGGTTTTAAGCTTGGCTAACATTATTCCTAATGCTGAAATTTCTGGTGTTTCAGAATTAATTAGCGTGAGGTAATCAATATTGACAATGTTGAGTTCCATTATTGTTTTAACAATAATATTAATATCCCAGGTTGTGAGTTTCATATTTAGCTCGCTTAAAAACAAGAGATTATCGTATATTTTTAATTTGAGTAGCGTTATGATTGCTTCTGAGTGCAGAACTTCGTTTCTTTTTTTCGTCAGTTTTAGAATATACTGTTCAAAACCCTCAATTTCAAAATCGCCAATCACTTTTAGTGCAAAGAGTTTATCTTTTAGATATGGAGAATGTAAATATGCTTTAATAAAGTAGTTATAATCAATTTCTTTCATCAAATATTCAACTTTATGCTTTACCAAACCTGAAGTTTGTGCATGAATACTTCGAAGTAAATTTATAAAAAGTTGCTTGGCATGATCATTAGTCAAACCTTTTTTTATTTCTTTTAGTTGATGTTTTTTCTGTTTATCGGTGTATTCTTCAACCGGATAAAGGAATAGAAATATTTTCTTTACAAAACCATCTACATATTGAGTGTCAATTTTTTCTTCAATTTTTTTATTCGCATTGTAATACAAAATCATTAGGAAAATAATAATTATAGAAAGTGTGAATATGAAAATAAAATAATCAACGTCATATAACCAGGTTGGAATTTTTTCAACATCTGTATATAACGGATTAATAATTATGTGATTGAAAAGGTTTAGTTGTGGAACGCTATAAAAATAAGCGCCAAAAGCAATTAATGCAAGCAGACCCAGAAAAGATATTCTGATTGACCAGTAACGAAAGTAAATAGATAATGTTTTCATTTTAATCTTAATTTATAGCCCAATTCCACTGTGAATCTGTTTCTGAACTGATTTAAACTGAATTCTTCTCTTGAATATCCTAAACCAATATGAAAATCGGAAACTCTGTTCAACATAAAATTCTTTTCAAGTTTAATTTTGTATGCTGTTAGTTGATTAAAGCCCACTATTTGTGGGTTTGTAGTATAAACTTCATCCGGCGAATTCCCTATTCCGACTTCCACGCCCCAATAATCAAGTTCTGTCTTTCCAAATAATCTGTAGTTTCCTATTAATGAGACTGACTGTGTGTTTGCTGGCGTTTTAAAGGCATAAACATAATATGGACGAAGACCGACCCAGCTATTTCCAAAATACCATCCGATATGACCTGTTGCAATCAATACATTAGAAGTTGGATAATTCAAATACCGACCTCCAATTGATGCTTCTAATTTGTGTCCCAATGGAAAATAAAATTCGTAACCTAAACGATGAGTTGGAAATAACAATGATTTGAAACCATATCCATAATTGAAATACATATATTGCTGTTTTTTAAGTTTAAGATAGAAATCACTTTCTAATTGTATGTCACTTTGTCCGAAACGATTTGCATAATTAACCCGAAAGCCTAAGTTGTTTACGCCCACGGGAAAAGAATAACCCAAAGACGCCAACTGTTGTGGTTGTGTATTTCCTCCATCAAATAAATCAAGAATATAATAGGCAGATAGAAGTTTGGAATTTCGTTTCATTAAAAGTCCGGAATATAAATCATTAAATTGCTTAATTTCGAGAAACTTCTTATTAGCAGGCGATTCTATTAAAGAAACTCCTTTGTCGTACATTTTCAATTCGTTGTAAGCAATAAGTCGTTTTTTTAAAATATCTTCGCTGTTTGAATATTGGTGTTTTTCAGCTTCATCGCAACATTTCAACAGATCTTCATAGCGGTGTAATCGTAATAAAATATTAGTCCAGGCTTCATACAAGTCATCATGCAAATAATTTAGCTTTATGGCTTGATGAATATAAACCAGAGCCGTGTCATTTTGATTTTTCCACGAATAAACATTCGCTATAAATACAAGAATATCAGCTCGTTTAGAATCTGATTTGAAAGCTTTTTCCGCGTTGTCAATAGCAGAGTCATATTGATTGTTTTTGGATTGACTTATTGCGGTCTGGAAAATTGAGTCGGTATTTATTTGTCCAATTGCCACTGAGTAAAAAGATGATAATGAAAAAAATATAAATAAAAGTCTTTTTAATTTCATAATTTAAAAGATTTATAATTTGTAGCTAATGTTTATTGATGACACAATTTCATCTGTAATTTGATAAGGATCAAAGGGTTTGTCTATAATTTTAGTTACGCCCATTTCTTTTGCTTTGTGAATATAATCTCTGGTCAAAATTTCAGGAAAAAACCAAATTGGAGCGAGAATATGTTTATTTAAGCGGATGTAATGAATGATTTCAATGCTTGAAACAGTCTTGAGCCCACCATCAACAAGGATTAAATCACAAGTTACCTCACCAATTTTTTCGTCAATTTCGCGAAATGAATTACAATTATAAATTTGAATGTTTGGTAAAACCCGTTTTAGCAGAGGAGACAAAAGATTTAAGAATAAAATATCATCGCTTATGAATGCTATGTTTGATTTCATATTTATGTACAATTTTATAAAAAAAGCTCTAGAAGAGATGAGGTAGTCATTATATATGAGAAAGCTTATTTTTAGTATATTACAAATTAATGTACCAATTTGTTCAGTCTGTTATTTGATTTCATTCTAAATAAAATTTTAAAAATTTAATCATAAATATTAAGATTTTTTCAAATAGCTTAAAATAAAACAGTTAATTATTATTTTAAATTTAAGTAATAAGTAAACAAAACAAACATTTAACTATTAAATTAATCAGATTATATCTTTTCTCAATGAAATAAGTTAATTTTGCAGATTAATTCTTTCAAATAAATAATTAACAATAAACAATTATCAAAGTGAAAAAAATTGTATTTTCAATCATCTGTTTTGCATTTATTTTTAGTTCATGTAAAACGCTACAAATAGAAAAGCCTAAAGAATCTTACTTACCGTCCAATCTTTCACCGGTTATCTCTGAGCTTCCGTTACAAGTTGAGCTTGACGTTAAAAAACTGGAAACCTCAGTCAATTCGAAGATGAACGGGTTAATTTTTGATGGTTCCAATCTTTCGAATAAAGATTTAAACGTCAAGGTTTGGAAAGCACAAAATTTTACGTTTACAATCAATAATAATGTGATTGAATATCGTGTGCCTCTTAAAGTTTGGTGTCGTTTTGCATGGAAAGTGGAGAAATTCGGGTTTACAGTAGGCGATCAGTACGAAGCAACCGGAAGTATTGCTTTAACGTATAAAACCACTATCGGAATTGATAAAAACTGGAAACTGGTTTCTAAAACTACAGGTTCTGGTTATGAGTGGATTGAAACGCCCAGAATAAGTGTAGTAGGAGTGAATGTACCGGTTACACCTATTGCAAATCTTGCATTGTTGCAATGTGATAAATTGATTTCAGCTCAAATTGATAAATCTCTGGCCGAATCAATCGATATGAAAAAATATGTTTCGCAAGCCTGGAGTGAGATTCAAAAACCACGTCAGGTAAGTGCAGAACATAATTTGTGGATTCGAATCACACCAAAAGATATTTATGTTTCTCCATTTACCACCACCGGTACAAAATTAAATATGGCAGTCGGGCTCACTGCTCAGATTGAATCATTTATGGGTGCAAAACCTGATGCAAACACAATAGTCGATTTGCCACCTTTCAAATATGAAAACAAACCGGCTCAGCAATTTAATTTGAATATTGGAGCTGACATTACTTTTGATAAAATATCAGAAATGGCAAAGAAAGAACTGCTCAATAAAACATTTACCGAAGGAAAAAACACAATAACAATTTCAGATTTATCAATTTTTGGAAGCGAAGGAAAAGCAGTTTTTGTTGCTGATGTAATAGGTACATTAAAAGGTCGAATTTATTTCACCGGAAATATGGTTTATAATTCTGAAAAATTAGCAGTTGAAATTACCGAGCCTGAATTTGATGTGAAGACATCCAATGCATTAGTGAAATCTGCCGGTTGGTTGCTGCACGGAATGATACTGAAAAAATTAATGCCTTATCTGATTTATCCGGTAAAAAGCAATCTGGATGATATGAAAATGCAAGTAAATCAAATGCTTAGCGATTATAAAGTTATGGATGGCGTTTCGCTTCAGGGGAAATTAAATACCTTGAATGTAACTGATTTAAGTCTGGTTCCCGGTGCAGTTCGTATTCAGGCTAACGTAAAGGGAAATATTGCACTAAAAGTGAAAGACTTGAAATTATAAAAATATGATTTTGAAAACGGCCTCATGAGTTTTTGCTTGTGAGGCTTTTTTTATTTAAAACCAGGTTATAAATGTTTAAATTTTATCGAACTTAAAGTAAAAAGCAATTGTTATAGATTAAATAGTAAATTTCAATGTTGTTAATTGTTTGAAGAATTATGAAAGTGAACTTTTATGAAAGGCCAATATATAAGTGGCTGTTCTTAGGATATATATTTGTTATTATTTTCTTTCCATCAGGATTTTATACATTACTGGCCGGTCCATCAAAATGGATAATTGATGCTGCACTTAAATATTCATGGACTGAACAAAGTGAAAAGTTAGTTCAAAGATTGGTTATTTTATTGCTAATTGTTGTTTCGTTTTTACTTGCGCTATTATTCAAAAAGTTTTTTTTATCTAAATCTAATTCATTTCTGAGGTACTTTTCTCTTACCTTTTTATCTGTTTTATTCCTCACATCAGTTTATTTTTTCACTTTTAAACCAGAAGTTTTCATCAAACTTGGTGGTGCAAGTATGGATAGTACTATGCAATCAAACATTGGAAGTCACGGACAGACTATTGAGTTTGTTATGGGAGCTTATCCCGATTTGAAAGAATTAAGACGGCTCAAGGAAGCAGGATATGTCGGTGTGGTGTCATTATTGGATGAATTAGTTGTTCCGGCTGAACCGAATCTGATAAAACAAGAAAATGAGAATGCCCAAAAAATAGGTATTAGTCTAATTCGAATTCCTATGTTGCCGTGGGTATCAGGAAATAATGAATCAATTGAAAAAATTCATAAATTAGCGAAGGAAGGAAAAGGAAAATACTTTGTTCACTGCTATTTGGGGCGCGACAGGGTAAATGTTTTTCGTAAAATTATAAAAGATATGGGAGCGAAAAGCGTTTCCTTGCAAAAAGAGATTTTGAGACACATTGATGACTTGCCACGCTTTGAACGGGGGAAATATTTTAAGATTAATTCTCAGGTATATCTGACGCCATTTCCAACCGATGAGGAGTTTTTCGGATATATTGTTAATGGTCAGTTCGCTTCGGTTATTTCGCTTTTAGATCCTAAAAATCCTGACGATACTACCTGGATAGCTAAAGAAAAAAATATTTTATTGCGTTATGGTGTTCATTATGTCAATTTACCGGTTTCTGATGCAAAAAATAAGAATGCAATAAAAATTTTACTTGATAGTCTGCCCCAAATAAAAAAACCGTATGTAATTCACAAATACAATTCAGAGGATCCGATTTATGCTCTTTTAAAGAATGAAATTGCTGCGGTGAAAATGAATTGATCCTGATAAGAGGCTAAATATACAAGGGTTGAAAACATAATTTTGTTTTCAACCCTTTTTTTTGAAAAATATAAATTACTGAATCAATTTATGGTTTATATTTCACTTCCATTTGATTGTAAAAGTCTTTCAAAACATAAAAAGCTTTCTTTTTAGTTCCATTTTCGCCAATTACACCTTTTCTGTTCCAACCATCCTGAATGTTAGGCAGTACACGTTTAGGAGAACGGAAGTCATACAAAATCCAAGGAGAAACTCCTCTGAATTGAGGAATTTGTGAAAGCATTTTCAGGGTTCTGTTATAAACATCTTCCTGATATTCTTCTGAAAAACGTGTCAGGATATCTCCGTGCATTCCTTGTAAAGCATCGGCTCCGAATTCGCTTATCATCACAGGTTTGTTATATTTGATATTCCAGACAATCTTATCACATTTATCAGGCAAACCATCATACCACCCTACATATTCATTGAAGTTTACAATATCAACATAATCTGCAAATGGGTCTTCAACTATTTTTTCATAAGGATTTGCCGGATTTCCATGAATTTCAAGCGCTGCTGAGATTAGTCGGGTGTTGTCAAGTGAACGGGCATGAGCTGCCAATTTTTTCAGAAATTCTGTGCGTGCAGGTCCAACCGGAGTTTCATTAGCCATTGACCAAATAATAACACTGGCACGGTTTTTATCCCGCGAAATCACATCCGAAAGTTGTTGCATTGCATTTGCCAAAGTTGCCGGATTTTCCCATTGAATGGTCCAGTAAACCGGATCTTCTTCCCAGACCAAAATTCCCATTTTGTCAGCAAGTTTAACCATATACTCACTGTGAGGGTAATGTGCCAGACGAACATAATTACAATTTAATTCTTTAGCCGAGTTTAAAAGCATTTGAGCATCTGCTTCGGAATAAGCTCTTCCACCTCGTTGTGCATTTTCAGCATGAATACATATTCCACGAAGAAAAATCGATTTCCCATTCAATAAAATATCCGTTCCTTTTGTTTCAATAGTTCTGAATCCAATTTTGTCTGAAATTTTGTTTTCAGTTGTTGAAATATCAACTTGATAAAGTTTTGGATTTTCTGGACTCCAACTGTCAATTTTCTTTGCTTTAAAACTAAAAATTGCTTTTCCGGTTGAATCGGTTTTGACTTCAGTTGATATTTTTAATTCCGGTATTGAAATAAGTACAGATTGTTGATTTAAAGCGTTGTTTAATTGAATATATCCGGTAATCTCATTCTCGGACCCTTTTTTAAGTTGCACAAAATAATCCTGTATAAAGTTCTTAGACACTTCAATAATGGTCACATCACGGGTTATTCCACCATAATTCCACCAATCCGTATTCAATGTAGGAACAGCTTCCCGTTTTCGTTTGTTATCCACTTTTACAACAAGTGAATTACCTTTTTCTTTCAATAAATCGGTAATATCGTAATTAAAAGGAGTAAAACCACCAACATGTTTTCCCAGTTTTTTACCATTGAGGTAAACATCACTTTCGTAATTAATGGATCCAAAGTGTACAAAAACTTTATTTTCGTCTTTGGATTTTGTGTAATCAAATAATTTACGATACCAGATTGTACCTTCGTAATACAATAATTTCTCATTTTGCGAATTCCAATCGCCCGGAACCCATAAGGTTGGAGATTTATCAAAAGAATATTCGATCAATTCAGATTTATCAGTTTGTTTTTTATCCAGAAAAAAAGCCCCATTGCCAGGATTAGGCATTTGATCAAAAGGCATATACCGGTAATCGTAGTAACCTGTTTCATAAGGATCAATGATATAATTCCATTTTCCGTTTAAGGTTATTGAATTTCTTCCTTGTATGTTTTGAATAAGGGGATTATTTTCAGCAAAAGCATTCATTGTTAATCCCATTATTAATAATGAAATAAGACTTAAATTAATTTTTTTAATCATTTGATGATAATAGTATTTTAATTGTTATGAGAATATAATTTAGACTTTCATTGCTGAATTCAAATTGAGTGCATAAAAGTAATAAATTTTGGTTTAAAGGCAATGAGTAATTTTAAGCATAAGATATTATTTGCACTCAATTTCCTTAGTTGTTCTATCGTATCTTGTTGATGTTTTATGATTATCATTATTATTTATGATTAATTTCTGTTTTTTTTGACAATTCAGTCTTTAGAATCAATCTAAATAAGTATCTTTGCATCTAAATATAAAATTCGAGGTTGAAGTGAAATTATCCGAACTGAAAACAGGTGAAAAGGCATCCATTGTAAAAGTAATGGGTCATGGAGGATTTAGAAAACGCATCGTTGAAATGGGTTTTGTAAAGGGAAAAGTTGTGCAATCTGTTTTGAATGCACCACTCAATGATCCCATAAAATACAGTGTCATGGGTTATGAAGTTTCGTTGCGGAGGAGTGAAGCTGCACTAATTGAAATAGTGAGTGAGAAAGAAGCTCTTTTAATGATACCGGAACATGAAAATCGTTCAGGATTTGAGGATGAAGAAGATGTAAGAAAAATAGCTTTAAATAAAAGAAAAGAAATTTGCGTAGCACTTGTAGGTAATCCAAACTGTGGAAAAACTACGTTGTTTAATTTTGCATCAGGAGGACATGAACACGTTGGTAATTACAGTGGGGTAACGGTTGATTCCAAAGAAGGTAATTTTGAATTTCACGGTTATAAAATTACCTTAGTTGATTTGCCCGGAACTTATTCATTATCGGCTTATTCTCCCGAAGAAAAATATGTACGGAAATATATTTTTGAAAAACTTCCGGATGTGATTGTAAATGTGGTAGATAGTACAAATTTAGAGCGAAACCTCTATCTTACAACTCAGTTGATAGATATGAATGTTCGTACAGTTGTGGCATTGAATATGTATGACGAACTGGAACAAACGGGTGACAAATTAGATTATAAAATGTTGGGTAAATTACTGGGAATACCTTTTGTACCTACAGTTGCCAAACGACGCATCGGTTTTGAAGACTTATTTCGGACAGTTGTTAAGTTGTACGAAGGAAGTGATGTGCTTAACGCCGATGGAATTTTAATTCCTTCCATAAAGGACGATAATTTGGTTGACGATTATCATCATAAAATTGAAATTCACCATCATCATGAAAAGAAACATCATGAATCTGATTTTACAGGAGTTCATAAAATTCATGAAATTGCTCGGCATATTCATATTAACCATGGGCGCGAAATTGAAACAAGTATACAGCGCCTAAAGTTACCGATTGCAATTAATTCGTCACTGAGAGATGCATATTCAACCCGATTTTTAGCAATAAAACTACTTGAAAACGACCATGAAATTGAAACAATAATTCAAAATGCCAAAAATGCAGATGAAATTATTAACCTTAGAAATTCAGAATCGAAACGGATTAGGTTAGAATTGAAAGAAAATGCGGAATCGGCTATCACTGATGCAAAGTATGGTTTTATAGCCGGCGCATTAAAAGAGACCTGGATTGACAGTAAAAAACGCTATAAACATAAACGAACTTCGAGAATTGATGCCTTCGTAACTCATAAATACTGGGGTTACCCTATTTTTTTACTGATTCTGTATGTTATGTTTCAGGGAACTTTCACCCTGGGAAAATATCCAATGAATTTGATAGATGGTGGAGTGAGTTGGTTAGGGAATTTTGTTCAAAAATCGATGTCCGAAGGTTCATTGCGGGATTTATTAGTTCACGGAGTGATTGGTGGAGTAGGAGGTGTGATTGTCTTTTTGCCGAATATTCTGCTCTTGTATTTTTTTATATCGCTGATGGAAGATACCGGATATATGGCTCGTGCAGCATTTATTATGGATAAAATCATGCATAAAATGGGACTTCACGGCAAATCTTTTATTCCACTCATCATGGGATTTGGTTGTAATGTTCCTGCGATTCTGGCATCGAGAACCATTGAAAACAGAAATAGTCGGATGATAACCATTTTGATAAATCCGTTGATGTCATGCAGTGCCCGTCTGCCGGTTTATTTATTGCTTGCGGGCGCATTTTTCCCCACTCATGCAGGATTGGTTTTATTCGGAATTTATATGACCGGAATTGTTCTAGCAATTATTCTATCACGACTTTTTAAACGATTCTTGTTTAAAAAAGAGGAAACTCCGTTTGTAATGGAATTGCCGCCTTACCGGGTTCCTACTTTAAAATCGATGGTGAGCCATACCTGGGAAAAAGGTGAACAATATCTGAAGAAAATGGGAACAATAATTTTGATTGGTTCTATCATTGTCTGGTTTCTGGGATATTATCCCCGACATGAAAAAGCCGTAGTATTGACCACTGCAACAGAACGAATGGAACAGCAGGAAAATTCTTATATCGGACAAATCGGACATTTTATTCAACCTGTAATTGCACCGCTTGGTTTTGACTGGAAAATCGGTGTTTCATTATTGTCTGGAGTAGCGGCTAAAGAAATCGTAGTGAGTACTCTTAGCGTTTTGTATACCGGTGACCCGGATCGTGATATTGGCTCGCTTTCGAAGCGATTACAAACCGAAGTAAAACCAAATGGTCAGCCATCGTTTACACCGGTTATTGCATTAGGTTTAATGCTTTTTGTATTGATTTATTTTCCATGTTTGGCAACAATAGTTGCAATTAAAAATGAGACTAACAGTTGGGGATGGGCGTTATTTGCGGCAAGTTATAGTTTGGTTTTAGCGTGGTTAATGGCATTTGGAGTTTATCAACTTTTTGGATGAAACTATGCAAGATATTATAGTAATAATCATTGGATTAATTGTTTTTGGATATTTAGGTTTTAAAATATATAAAACCTTAACCAAAAAACCGAGTCCGGCAGATAAATGCGGGGGATGTACAGGTTGCGCTTTGAAAGTAGATATGGATTGCACGACAAACAAAAAGGAACAATTGCTTAAAAATATGCATTAATAAAGCACTGAATAATTTATTGTCAATAAATCTCTTACTAAGATTATTTAGTGTACTTCCTTTTTCTGATAATTTGATAAACAATTCCGAAAATAATAAGAATTCCTACCGGAACTGCCACATTTACCAATTGCCATGTGAGTCTTTCGTCGGAAGATGTTTGTTTATTCAACAACCTGAGTTTTAAGGTTCGTGAACGCAATTGCATCCAACCATCGTCATCTGTTAAGTATAAAACTGCATTTTGTATGAAGTCTTTATTTCCAAATTGCTGACGCATATACCGGTCATATCCTAATGGAATTGAAATGCTATCAGATTTGTTTAAGGAAGTATCATTTCGGATAATGTCGCCATCAGCAACTACAATTTGTCTGGCAATTACGCTTTTAGGTAGAATTGGTAGCGTGTTTGTCAGATCTTTGGGAATCATTCGGTTTTCAAAATCAGAATCAAAATTTCCTTCCATAGCAACAGCCACCGGAATATAAGCTGAATTGAAATAAGCTTTATCAGTAGGTTTAGGCAGATTATTTAATTCAATGGTAGTTGGCGTTCCGATAATATGCGTATTGTTGGAAGTGGCCAATAATAATTGATATTTAACCTGTTTATTA
>Ga0302206_1000603_pt1 | contig 14052 bp, 12 predicted proteins | sample II_Fen_E2_1_FD_194581 | JGI IMG/M metagenome (GOLD analysis project Ga0302206, IMG submission 194581) | Peat permafrost microbial communities from Stordalen Mire near Abisko, Sweden - II_Fen_E2_1 | ecosystem: Environmental > Terrestrial > Soil > Wetlands > Permafrost | place: Sweden: Abisko...
TTGTGGCACTTGAACCATAGTTTGTATTCCATTCCCCCATCTTCTGCCCCAGATAATATCCATCCCAGAACCCCCTGTTAAAAACAGTTGCAAGCCTTTCTCTCCAAAGATCTGATTTTTCTTTGCTATATATTCCATCTTCAATAGAGGTTAAAGCCTCGTTATAGCATGAAGTAACCTCCTTTACATATTCGGCAGATCGGGCTCTTCCCTCTATTTTCAGAACTCTTACACCTGCCTCAATTATTTTATCCAGAAAACCAATCGTACAGAGATCTTTAGGCGACATAATATATTCATTGTCTATCTCAAGTTCATAACCCGATTCTTTTCCTGTGGCGATATAGGATTTCCGACAGGTTTGATAACATTCACCCCTGTTAGCGGATTTGTTGTTTTCATGTAGACTTAAATAGCATTTCCCCGAGACAGCCATGCATAATGCACCGTGTACAAACATCTCAATTTTAATCAGCTCTCCCTTAGGACCTCTAATATTCTGTTCCCTGATGAGGTTATGAATCTGAGTGACCTGTGAAAGATTTAATTCCCGGGCCAGTACGGCAACATCAGCCCATTGAGAATAGAACTTTAAAGATTCAATATTTGTAATATTAAGTTGTGTTGAAAGATGAACCTCAATTCCTGATGAAAAAGCATAAATTATTACCGAAAGATCAGAAGCAATAACCGCAGTTATTCCACTTTCAACTGCTGCATCAATAATGCGGTGCATTTGTTCGATTTCATGATCATAGATAATTACATTAACAGTAAGATAACTTTTAAGGCCGTTTTTCTTACAGGTTGAAACGATTTTTCGAAGATCGTCAATAGTGAAATTATTTGATGAGGCAGCTCTCATATTGAGTTGCTCTGCTCCGAAGTAAACAGAGTCAGCACCACCCTGAATCGCTGCCATAAGCGATTCATATGATCCTGCAGGAGCCATTATCTCAATATCTTTTCGTTTCATAAAGGGCTGCAAATATAGCAATTAGATTTTATTTCTGTTCATAATGATTCTGATACACGTTCCTTTACCCACCTCTGAATTACGTACAAAAATATGTCCGTTATGATACTCTTCAACTATCCGTTTTGCCAGAGAGAGACCAAGGCCCCAGCCTCTTTGTTTGGTAGTAAAACCGGGAGAAAAAATTTTCTTAAATGCTGATTTTGGAATACCTTTTCCGGTATCAGAAATATCTATTACAGCACCTTTTCCGGTATCGGTTATGTGGAAAGTGATCTCCCCGCTTCCCTCCATTGCATCAATTGCATTTTTCGACACATTCTCAATAACCCATTCAAAGAGGGCTGTGTTTAAAGGGATAAAAACCTCAAGATTTTTACTGTAGTCACCAATAAACTTTACTTTAGATGAAGTTCTTGATTTCAGATAATCAATAGTGCGGGAAATTATTGAGACGATATCTTCATTCGTCAGGGACGGTTTTGACCCGATTCTTGAAAATCTCTCAGTTACTTTTTCAAGTCGTTCCACATCCCGGGCAAGTTCTTTTGTAATTGAAATTTCAGGATATTTCTGCTGCATTATTTCAATCCAGCCTGCAAGAGAAGATGTTGGCGTGCCCAGCTGATGAGCCGTTTCTTTTGACATTCCAACCCATACCTGATTCTGTTCGGCTTTTCGTGAAGAACTGAAAGCAAGGTATGAAACAAGGATAAAGAGTATTATTATTCCGAGCTGAATGAATGGGTAGTAAATCAACATAGTAAGGATAATACTGTCTTTGTAGTAGATCCGATTAAAATGGCCATTTTCAAGATTTACAACAATTGGTTCATTTTTCTCTTTAATCTTTTTAAGTTGATTCTTTAGATATACCCGATCTTTAATTTTTTCATTTTTGAAATTGACTGCAGAAATTATGCTATCGGATTCATCAGTAAGTATAACAGGGATAGTCTTATTATTATCAATTATTGAAAAAAGAAAATCAACATTCTGATTTGTATCAGAAAGGGAAATCAGTCTGGTGGCTTCAGCCCATAATCCGACATTTTTCCTTTCCTCTATCTTCAATCTGGCAACAAGGTTGCCCGTGTAAATGAGTGATCCCATGCCGATGAAGACCGCAAAAAGAAGCAGAAAGAGCTTCCAGAGATTTTTATGACGAAAATTAAACAATATACGGTTACTAATTAATTCTGAAGTTATTTCTTTTTAAAGAGCTTCTTCACTGGGTTCTCTGTTTTTACAGCGGGTAAGTCAGGTGTTGTTTTTGTACTATCCGTTCCGTCCCAGCTTATCCTGAAACGGGATTTTTTTTCAGCAGGTTTCTGTTTTGGAACTGAATCGTTTTTGAACCATCCATATTCCTGATTAAGAATAGTTTTAAGTGTTTGTCTTTCTGCTTTTATGTTGTTCTTCACCTGACTGCCTGCAGCTTTAATATCGTATCCTACTTTAATGTTCTCACCTTTCCCCACAATTTTCAAAAGAAGCGAAGTACGACCCAATCCGTCATCTTCAACTACCCCGAATTCGGTCACCGGACTTTTGTTTTTCCGTCTTTTTTTACTTAGAATTTCAGACAATAACATTTTAACATGATATTCATAATCATTATCAAAACTATGCTTGCCATTTATTGAGAGATCGGCAGCAGAAGATTTGACGTCCATCTGAGGGGTATACAGATAATTGTTTTTGATAAAAAAATCATTAACCAATGTTTCGAAACTTATATTTTCCAGTTCTGAAAGCTCAATGAAAGAAGAAAGCTGCTTTATAGGACCAAAATTGATTAGCGACCCTTTTGAAAGGATATATTTTCCATCTGCAGCAATTGATCTTATCTGAGGGTTAAGCATAGAGTCCATTGGAATAATAGCTGAAAATGAGCCGGATAGAGATCCTATTAAGTTTTCAGCTTTTATGAAATTCTGTCCAAAATTATGAAATGTTGTGAAGGCATTCTTTACATCAATATCATTAACATTAAGATTGCCTTTTGCGACAAATGCTTTATTCCTGCTTTGAACAATGAAACCATTGCCTGAGATCATTCCCTCCAATGATTCCATATTGAAAGACTTAAAGGTTAATATCCCTGGCTTGTAAATCAGGATACCCGAAATATTTGATGAAGAGAATGTTTTATAATTCAAACTGTCAATTTTAAAATTAATATCCAGAAACATATTATCAGGTAAGGTAAAGGCTCTATGCTTATGAGATATTGTATCTGAAGACGAAAAGTCAGAAATAATTACTTCAGGAATTAATCTTTCAAATGAAACATCGGCAGAGGCAATCAACTGAACTGTATCCCCGGAAAGCCACTGGGGCAAATTTTTAAATTCACCGGTAATCTTAATATTTTGTTCCTTGTAGTTTAAGCTGATTTTTTTTGCTCTGATGGAGTTTGAAACAGATAATGTTCCATTTACCTGAGTTACCAGATATTTGTCCTTATTAAGGCCAAGGGAGAATGAATTAAAATCCAGAACTGCCTCCGGGTTCATCTTAGCAATATCTGTCAGAGAATATTTCTTTTTTGGGTCATACATTCCGGCAATATTCAGATCAAGATTGACTGATCCCGTTGCTGTTGAAATATACTTCAGATTGAAAAATTCCTTTAGCTCTCCCGGGAAAACCTTCCCTTTCAGTGCCAGGGCAATAACCGGATGCTCAAAATTGTTGAATTTAACATCTCCAGAATAATCAGCTGAACCAAGTTTTGCTTTAATATCTTTAATTGTCAGAGAACTTGTTTCCGGACGGTTTTTTGTCCCATTTGAAAAATATCCATTAAATGACAGATTATTAATTGATAAATCAGAATTTCCATAAGCGATATGTCCATTCTTAAGGAAGAAGGTTATTTCAATATTTGGATTAGAAATTCGGGTTAAAAGCCCTTTGATTCTACTCTCAAGAACCAACACCCCTGAAGGATGGTATTCAGAAACAAGGCGAAGATATTTTTCCGGGAGGTAATTTTTGATTTTTGCGATGTCTATATTATGTCCGGAAACTTTAAGGTCAAGGATGTTTTCGGAAGAAATAAGGCCACTTAGCCCGAAATCGTAACTATCGACCTTCATTGACCCTTTTTTGATAAGAATGCTGCTTTTAGTGTCTTGCAGGGTAATTTCCAGCTCTGCAGAAACCGGCTTTCTGATTTTGGTATTAAAAAGCTGAAAAGTGGTTATCTGCAGATCAGCCTGAGCGGTAAAATCAATTTCATCTCCTGATATCCTGCTTTTCAGCTTTCCTTCTTTTACAAGCCCCTTTATGACCAGCGTAGTAGCAAGGTTGTTATAATAAGCTTTCAGATCAATCAGGTTAATTCTCTCCAGGTCTATTGAGAATTCATCACCTGAAGAGTTTGAGTTTTTAACGGAGATATCATAGTTAACACTTCCTGTGGTATCAGTATATAAGTTCATTTTACCTGTACTTGCACTCACTCGTTCTATCTTGTAGATACCTTTAAGGATGTCGGTTATTTTAAACTCTACAGATACATACTTCGCTGCAAGCAGTGTATCTGTATTAATTCCTTTGAAATTTCCTGAATTAAAACCGGAAGAAGAATGAACAAGAACGTCTTTTAATTCAAGAGATGCCTTTGGAAATTTACTTAAAAATGAAAGTTTGAAACTTCCTATATCAAGCTTAGTTGAAATATTTTTATTAAACGATTTCAGGAGTATCAGAGCAACCCTATCCTGCAATAGAAGAGAAGCAGAGAAAAGGATAATTGAAACTGAAATAATCAGTATTGCAAATAGTTTAAGTATTTTTAAAACAAGTTTCATTTATTGAAATTATAAATCAATAAGCTCTTGAATATAGGGGGTCAAAGTTAATTCATTTGAATAAATCGCCTAACTCTTTAATATTGTGATTCTCAGAAATATTCTTAACTGTGAAAGTCTTGCTGGTATTATTGAAGATGTTAATTAACAAAACTTTGCCACTAAGGATATCTCCTGTTTCTGTAATTATCTTAATTACTTCGTTTGCCATGTATGATCCGATTATCCCGGGAAGAACCCCAAATAATCCAACCTGCGAGGGACTTGGATTTTTATGATTTTTTTGGGTGGAAGAGGGATTATAGCATCTGTATGTTGGTCCCCCTTTATAATTAAAAACGGAAATTATTCCCTCAAATTTATATATGGCTCCATGTACAAGAGGTTTATTGAGTATTATGCAGGAATCATTTATTATATACCTGTCTGCGAAATTATCGGTAGCATCTACTATTATATCAAAATTCTTAAGAATGTTCAGAGAATTGTAGCCAGTAATCCGGAGATTAAAAATCTCGTATTCCACGAGTGAATTAAGGTGTTCAAGACGATTCTTTGCTATGATTGATTTGAGTTTACCAACATCATCCGATCCGTATAATACCTGTCGCTGAAGATTTGTTTCATCAACCATATCAAATTCAGCAATAGCTATTTTGCCTACTCCTGCAGCAGTAAGATATTGAAGCACAGGACAGCCAAGCCCTCCGGCACCGATGACCAGAACTTTCGCTTTTTTTAGTTTTTCCTGCCCTTTGACACCTATCTCAGGGATCATGATCTGCTTACTGTACCGCCTTATTTCTCTTTGAGATAATATTTCGCCTGCCATTTTTACAATCTGACTCTTATTACAAATATACGGCACTGCAACTCAGGAAACAAAATAAAACAAAAAGGGCCGTTTAGAGAAACGGCCCTTAAGTTTAATATCAGGAATGAAAATTAATTAATTGTTGAATGTAAATGACATGCCTACTTCAAAAGGATATAAATCATAGCCTCCAGGTCCTTTTCCGGACTCGAACAGAGGGACCTCATAGTAAGTGCCGTAGAGTTGAAAATTTCCATAGCCAACACGGGCTGTTGCTCCATATCTGAACATATTCAAATTGAAATCTGCGTATGATTTTGTTGTTGGCCCATTATGATATACCATCTTGGTATGCGAACTCACCTTCACACCGCCAATAGGCCCTGCGGCAATGTTAAGATGGTTGTTATCGACAGGTATTTGAAATTCAAGTAAGAATGGGAGATTAAGGTAAATTGTTGCAAGTTTTGATTTTTCGAGCGGAACCCCAGGGTCGAGTATTTCAATAATTCCATTTGTTCCTTTATGTATGTTATTATCTCCTTCAAACTTGTAGTTGTTCCAGTTAAGCCCAAGACCAGTTACAAATCCTATGTGTTTGGTTATTCCCAGGCTTAATTGCGAAAAATTTATGTTGAAATTTATTGAACTGCTTGAATGAAGAGTCATATATTCAATTTCAGAAGGCATAATAAGACTGTTGTCAGAGGTCAGTAAATTATTGAATCCAAGTTCCACCCCAGCCAAATGACCTTTGAATCTGTTTCTTCTTCTCGCATGATCATTTTCTTTATCATCCTGGTCCCAGTCATCTTTTTTGGAATATTTCTCAAATCTGTATTTGTTGCCTTCCAGCGACTCAAGGATATTGAGCCCCCTGTTTCCAACTCTTACATTAACAGAAGAGTCCCCTTCTTCAATCTTAATCAGATCTTTACCGACAATAACTTTAGTGTTTTCAATTTTGTTAACGGAGGAATCCTGTTTTTTTTCATTCTGTTTTTCTGCCGATACATTCTGGCTGAATGCATTCATAATAATTGCGGAGAGTAATACTATTATTCCAATTTTTTTCATGATAGTAAATTTAATATGTTAACGTTTTTCAGAGATGGGACGAAGAAGATCTGCGAAAAGTTACTGCTATGGTTCGGATTTTTTAACCGGAGCATTAAATTTCAGAATCTTTGAACGGAAATAGACAGAACGGAGTTCTCCGTTCTCGTCATTATTCTTATCAAGCGCCATTTCCCAACCAAAGAGTTTATTAAGTCCGGCCACTCCGGCTTCTGCAATTTCGTAACCCTTTAACGGGCTGTCTTTTGGGGTCTTTTGCTTGAGAAATATTTCCCGGAAATTCTTTGCTATAAATCGGCCGACATTGCTTCCTTCTTCATCGTTGATGGTACCTGAACGAGCAGTTTTTGAAGCAATCAAAGTTTTATTCAGGTTCATTTCTATAAACCCGTGCTGAGGTGGTATAAGAATCTTAGTTATATTCATTTCTGCTTCAGGGATTCTTGGTAGCAGATCGTTTGATATTGGAGATGAAGAAAGAGAGTCAGGTCGGATAATATTTTCTTTAGGAACATATGCCAGCAATTTTACCGGATTATGTTTCACAACAACTAATTTTTTCTCTGGTAGTGTTGCAGATGCTACTTTCTTTGGCGAAGATTTTAAGCTACTGTCAATCCTGGAGGTTTGTGCTGAGACAGATAGTAATCCGTTGTTACTTTTTTTGGATAGGTTCCGGGGAATAAGTTGATAGATTGTTAAAAATAAAGCTAGTGCTGCGGCGGCGGTCAATCCAATAATTGACAATCTTTTAACTTTCTGTGTAAGTGTCTTTTTAAGAAGCTGATTTTTATGTGTGAAACGGATCTCTTCAGGAAAAAGTTTCATTTTTTGTATTAACTCAAATGTTTTTCTCTTTTCAGGATTCAGATCAATAATTTCTTCAAGTTCAGCTTCCTGGCTAAAATTAAGATCATTTTCAAAGTAAGCTGCACAAAGGAATTCAAACTGTTTTTCTGTAAGTTCTGATATAGTTTTTTTAAGAAGAGATTTTCCGGAAAATGATTTTTCTAAAGGCTTAAGGTTGAAAGAGGTAAGATCTTCAAAATCTTTTTTCAAATCAGGGTTTAGGTTAAGAAACAATTGTACCTCTTCAGCCTGAAGGTCGGTAAGATTTCCGTCGAGCCAATCAATAAGCCATATTTCGTAATTTGATCTATCGATTTTCATGGCTATAAAACTGTTTCAATTTTTCCGATAAAACTTTTAAGTGCCAGGCGGCCCCTGTAAATGTTTATTTTTACCTGTGCTTCAGACGTGCCTGTGATATCTCCAATTTCCTTGTAACTATAACCTTCGTAATCTCTTAACAGAACTGATGTCTTTTGTTGTTCAGGAAGTCTTTGAATTGCTTTATGAAGAAGCTCATTCAAATCACTGTATTGAGATTCGTAAATAAGATTGTTTTCATAAGATTCCTCCAATGAAGTCATCCTTTTTTCCTTACGGATAATGTCGATCATGTTATGATAAGCTGTAGAAAACAACCATGATTTCACAACAGGATATTCTATCTCTGCAACATGACGCCAGAGCTTTTCATAGCTGTCCTGTACAATATCGTTCGACCTGTCTTCATCCTTAAGATTTCCCCGGATAAAACGGTAAACTGCATCGGCATACTCCTCTACAGATCGGTTATATTCCTTAACTGTCATAAAATCAATTACACTGCAAAGACGGATGAAAATACCAAAAGTTACAGATATGTACAAAAAAATGTAGGGAACACTCGCGAGTGTTCCCTACAAAATATTTAAACAAAATTATTTTTTATTTTACCGGCTGATAAACCCTTACCCAGTCAATTTCCATAGATGTAGGACTATTTATAGGCTTATCCAGCCCGCCGGCGAACAGAACATACATTGGCTCCTGAGGGATATCAGATGTCTGGACGAATACTTCTGTATTGTTAATTTTCCAGACAAGTTTATCAGATGTCCATTCCAGTGTAAATATGAAAAAGTCGTTTGCATATCTTGAGCCAATTGAAGTTTTAGCGGAGTTCCCTTTTGCGGAAAAATAGTCAGACCATACTTTCCCTTTTCCTGTACGGCAGATATCAATATGCGGCGTGATTTTATCTGCCAGCAACCAGAAAGCGTTTTTTGCAGTTGGATCACCAAGCTTGATTTTTGCGGTGAAAATTCCATATTTCTGTCGAAAACTTGTTCCGGAATTTATTAGTCCTGAACTATAGCTGAACTCTTTTGGTGCAAAACCGTGAACTGCAGACCAGATTTTCCCGTTAACCTTCTGTGGTTTTGTGTTTATTTTAAGGATGCTGTTGTGAATCTCAAAATTTTCTTTTTCAGTATACGCCTGAAGATCTGATTCAACAGAGTATCTGTCTTTAAGCAGCTTTTCTCCCCAGTAATAGTTTGTGAGCCATTTCTTTGTATCCAGTTTTTCGCCTTCAAACTCTTCACTGAATGTCAGCTCCCTGTGCTTTATCACATCAAATTTGTTTGAATCTTTTACTTTCAGGTACCAGATAATATCCTCGCTCTTTTTTAGTGTGGTATATTCCTGAACCTCTTTGAACATTTCAGACTTTTCAAATCTTTTTTTGTCGAGGAGATATTCTTTTTGTTTTTTAAACTCATCTGATGCTACATAATCTTTAAGTTCATTATAACTCGTCAGGCGTTTTGAGCCATCAGTGGTTTTATAGTTAGCCAGTTCTTTCGAAGATTTAAATTTATAATAGTCCTTAATTTCTGAGCTGTTTTTGAGATTTTTATACTCTACTAACTTTTTAAAATCGTCAGTTTCTTTAAACCCTTTTGCCTTTGATTTTTCAATGAACTCAGCGGACTGAACCAGTTTTTCAAGTTCTTCCAGTTCTTTGATTTTCTTTGAACCGTCCATATCCTGAAATTTTTTCAGGTCATTTCCGGCAACAGTTTTGAAATAGAGAACAATATCCTTCGCTTTCTGAAGTGACAAAAACTCTTTTTCTTTGGAATATTCCGATGAGCTTTTATAGCTAAGGGATTCGATCTCTTTCCTCTTTTGCACAAAATCAGAGGAGTTTACTAATTTGTCCAGCTCATAATATTTTGCCAACTGATCAGATTCTGAAAAGGTATTTAGTTTCTCAAATTCAGCAACCAAGGCCTTTTCAGCCTGTTCAATTTTTGAAGTCGATGGGATCATTCCCAGTAAAAGCTTGAGACTTGCCATTGTAAAATTGGTTTATGTACAACTGATAAAGATAAAAATTCTTTCCTTAATAATTGATCATGAATTTTAAATATTTGTTTTTTAGGAATTCAGGCAGCATTTCATAGCGAATTTATTAATAACCCAATGCGTTTAATTTTGTATATCAGAGGGCGAAACGCAATTTCAAGAATTTTCCTACTTTTGTCCTGCACTAAAAATTAATAAAATGGCTCTGGTACATGAATTTGAAAACAGCGGTAACTGGCTATTTAAAAGAAGAAGCTGGCTACCTGTTTTTATGATTGTTGCAGGTTTATTTATGATGTATATCGGAAACCGGCAAGCTATTCTCTTTGATATGAGGGATGAGCTTATATTTCTGGGGGTTAGCCTTTTAGGAGAGGTCATCAGAGTTTTTACAGTCGGGTTTGCACCTAAAAACACATCAGGGAGAAATACTGTAACAGGACAAATTGCTGATGAATTAAATGAAAAGGGGATTTATTCCATCATCCGCCACCCTCTTTATCTTGGAAATTTCATTATGTGGCTTGGCCCTGTACTCTTTCTACGATCGATTTGGGCTCTAATCATATTCGGATTATTATACTGGCTTTATTATGAACGCATAATGTTTGCAGAAGAACAATTTTTAAGACAAAAGTTCGGAGAGATATATGACAAATGGTCAGAAAAAGTAAGTTCGTTTATTCCGTATTCGTTCAACTACATACCATCCAGGCTTCCCTTTTCAATAAAAAATGTTCTTAAAAGAGAATATAACAGTTTTGTGAACATTTTTTTAATATTCATCATAATGGATCTTTTCAGAAACTACTTTCTTTCGGGAAGGATTTATCTTACCCCTATGTGGATTTATCTCTTTGGTGCATCATTTGTAATATGGATTGTAATAAGGACAATTCATAAAAGCACTCACTGGCTAGAGGTTGAGGGTCGTTAAAAGATCATCTTCTTACGCCTATGAAAATCATAATATAGTAGAGCAATGTTGCCAAAGAACCAAGAGCCGCAACAACGTAAGTATAAGCAGCCCATTTAAGTGCATCCTTAGCTTTATCATGATTCTCAAATGAAGTAATGCCTGCGTTTGACAACCATGCCAGAGCACGCTGGCTCGCATTGATCTCAACAGGTAAAGTGATAAAACTAAAGATTGTTGTCAGTGCAAATAGAATTATTCCAGTCAGAAGTAGTATGGGGAATACATTTACAAGAAGTATTCCAGCTAATAGAATCCACTGTATCCATTTTGAAGTAAAGCTAACTGCCGGTACAAGTTTCGACCTGAATCCAAGCCAGGCATAGGCCGTAGAGTGCTGAACGGCATGACCACATTCATGAGCAGCTACGGCAGCAGCTGATATATTTCTGCCATTATATACATCGGGACTCAGATTAATTGTTTTGTCGACAGGATTATAATGATCGGTAAGCTGACCCTGTACACATTCAACTCTGACTCCGCTAATTCCCTGATCCCTTAACATTCTTTCAGCTACTTCCCGTCCTGACATTCCATTGTCAAGAGGAATTTTAGCATACTTTTTAAATTTTGATTTTAAAACAAGACTTATGATCCAGCTCAGGATCATAAAAGCTATAAAAATTATCCAGATATTGATATTCATAATTTTATCCCCTTATTTATTTAATATTTTCAGTTAACTGCAAAACCTCTGCCAAATAAAGTATGACAGTTCAAACTTGTCATTTTGACATAAAACGCAAAAGTGCACTTTTCAGTATATTATCATTAATTAAACAGTTCTCATTTTGTTATCTTTGTATAATGGGTAAGGCAATAAATAAAGCACTTTCATTTCTCTTATCACTTCCGGTCCTCTTTTACAGGTACTCGATTTCTCCGTTTTTACGTCCGGCTTGCCGGCATATTCCGAGTTGTTCGCAATATATGCTTGATGCGCTGAAAATTCATGGTCCGTTTATAGGGCTATGGATGGGAACCGGAAGAATACTCAGATGCAGGCCCGGAGGCACTCATGGTTACGACCCTGTTCCACTTTTCCGTTTCCGTCGTTACCGACCAGTGTCAACAATTTTTGGAAAAGCTGAAAAACAAAACAGACTCAAGAGATAACTGATCAGATTGCAAGACAATCAGACTGCAAGACCATAAGACTATCAGAAGTTAAGTTCCTCTTTAAGATGTTTATATCCCGACCGGCTTACTGGAAGTTTATCCCCGGAGTGGAGTATTGCAACATGATTATCTTTGCCATAAGGTTCTATCTGCTTAATCTCTTCCACCTTTACAATATAAGAGCGATGAATTCTGACAAAATCAGATTTTGGAAGATTATCCTCATAGAACTGCATTGTTTGCTGCTTCAAAGCTTTACCATTTGAATGAAATATCATCACATAATCATCTTCAGCTTCAACATATCTTATGTGATCGACAGGAATGATATTGATGGAGTTAGCTTTTCTGACTACAATTCTGTTTACCGGAGAAGCTGATTCCGGCTTTTTGGAAAGAAGCTCACTTGCAGGCTGTTTATTTCCTGCTCCAGCTCTTATCTTATCAATAGCTTTCTTAACCGCACCAAGGAATCGTCTTTTCTCGAAGGGTTTCATAAGATAATCAACAGCGTTAAGCTCAAAAGCTCTTATTGCAAACTGATCATAAGCTGTTGTAAAGATGATCTCAGGTTTTTCCGTAAGCACCTCAACCAATTCAATTCCGGTAAGTCTTGGCATCTGAATATCAAGGAAGACCAGATCAGGTTTTAATGCTGAAATGGATTTTAAACCTGAAAATCCATCAGAACATTCGGCAATCACTTCAATGGATTCCACCTCTTTCAGGTAATGCTTAATTAGTTCCCTGGCCGGAGTTTCATCGTCAATTATAAGTATTCTTATATTTTCCATCATTTATTTTTTTCCCGAACTACTTAAAAGGACATTTGCATTCTTACCGATAAAATTAAACAATTATTTTCAAATGATATTCAGGAATATTCTCTTGGGATGTACAGAGTGACAGTATAAATCCCGTTTTCCTTTGTTGTTTTGATAGAAGCTCTGTTTCCATAGAACAATTCAAGACGGCGTGATACATTTAACAAACCGGTCCCTGTACCTTTTTTTAATGAGGGTTCAGTATCAAAATTGTTACTTATAATTATTTCAATGTAATCTTCAATAATCTTTGCCTTTGTATAAATCTTTACAGTTTCGGTACTTTCATAAACGCCATGTTTTACTGCATTCTCAATGAGAGGCTGCAAGAGCATTACCGGTATTTTAAAATCCAGGCATTGAGGTTCAATCTGCTCTTCTACTGTAAGTTTATCACCAAACCGAACTTTTTCGATATCAAGGTAAAGTCTGAGATTATCAAGTTCACTTTGAAGAGAAACAGGTAGTTCGTCTTTTCTTGCAAGGGCATATCTCATGAATTCAGACAGTTTAACAACCATGTCCCTTGCTTTTTCAGGATCAGTTATTGTAAGCGAGCTGATTGAATTCAAACTGTTAAAGAGAAAGTGAGGGTTTATCTGTGACCTGAGCATTTTTAACTCGGTTTCTTTTACCAGACTTTCGAGACGGGCCTCTTTGGCATTTTTTTCCGACAAATTTGAAAGGCTTAAAAAGAGAAAATACGAAAGGATTACAAGTCCATAGATGAATACTCCTGTTCCAATTCTATAGGGAAATGTAGCGTCCCAGTATGCCTGATAATTATTTACATCCGGAAGTACCAGTTGCACGACAAATTTTGTAATCACAACCCATAAACCTACTGAAATGGCTCCACTTAGAACAAGATTGGAAATGAGTGTTGTTGTACGGATCTCGCCGGTATTGAAGAAATTAAATGGATACCATAAAGAAAGGGCTATACCTGAATAAAGAAGTAATGAAATGAGACTATCGATTATACCTATATTATTGAAGCTTCCGAAAGCATAATAAAATAACAGTGACTGGCCCAGCGCAAGGAAAATCCAGACCAGCCACCATACTATCAGCCTCACTCTGTTGGCAAGTATCGGATGTTTCATTCAATTGGATATTAATAACTTTTTACCTCACCGCCGCCAAATACCACAGCACCCTTAATTACGAGCTGTTTAGTTGTATCGACCATTCTTCCGGGGTTCAGCTTTCGTGAGTCGCCAAAGCCACCGAGTATCGGAACA
>Ga0302206_1000606_pt1 | contig 14009 bp, 7 predicted proteins | sample II_Fen_E2_1_FD_194581 | JGI IMG/M metagenome (GOLD analysis project Ga0302206, IMG submission 194581) | Peat permafrost microbial communities from Stordalen Mire near Abisko, Sweden - II_Fen_E2_1 | ecosystem: Environmental > Terrestrial > Soil > Wetlands > Permafrost | place: Sweden: Abisko...
TAAAAATTGCCTGAGAAGGTTATTTTCCATTGTCAGATTCAATACGTATCTGATGTATTAATAATTCCTGGTCAACTTTTTTAAGAAGGAAATAAACACGGAAGTCGCCTTTCTCTGTCTTAAGATTTCCAATAGCATATTCAGCGTCATTTTTTGCACCCTGGTGACGAATTGTAAAGTCCTTTGTCTGATACTCAGCAAAGAAATCTTTCAATATAGTTTCAGCTACATTTTTTTTATAGAAATCCTCCTTATCAAGCAGGAGAAGCTCAATAGTTGAGTTCATATACTTTGATAATTCACTTGCATTCCCGGCTTTTATAGCTATCGCAATTCCTTCGGGTATCTTTGCCTGATCCTGTGCTGTGGCAGTAAGGCTGCTCAGAGCTATTAATACTACCGGAATAATATTTGCGGATTTCATATCGATTCAGTTTAATTATTGCGGACAAACAAATCTATGCATGGCAAATTTAATACTTATTTGATAATGATTACATTTTATCGGGTCAATTCCTTTGTGAACCTTTGTGAACCCTTTGCGTCACTTTGTGGTAAAAATCATTTAAATTAACCACAAAGGATCACAAAGTATGACACGAAGTAACACAAAGGAAAGAATTATTGTTATTATGATTCTGTGGGATTGTCTAAAATGAAAATGGATATTCCAATATGACTTAAGATCCTTTAAAATGTTATTTTTGTATTAATCGTATGTTTTCCTTAAAAGATAGAATCACTTACTATGAAGATTACGTTACTGCAAACAGGAAAAACAACTGATAAGCATGTTGCAGAACTGGTTGATATGTATACAAACCGCATAAAGAAATACACTGCCTTTGATATTGTTACCATCCCGGAGCTAAAAAATACAAAGAATATGCCGGTTCAGGAACAAAAGACAAGAGAGGCAACAAAAATTATTCAGTCTATAACTGATGATGATTATGTAATTTTGCTTGATGAAAAGGGGAAGGAACTCAAAACTATTGAATTTTCAGTAGCCCTGGAAAAAATGTTCTTCCTTCCTAAAAAACGGATAGTGTTTATTATAGGTGGACCATGGGGTTTCTCAGAAAAGGTATATTTAAGGGCAGATTATAAAATGTCTCTTTCAAAGATGACATTTCCTCATCAGCTGGTACGATTATTGTTTCTGGAACAGCTTTACAGGGTTTTTACTATTATTAAAGGGGAACCTTATCATCATGAATAAGGAAATACAATGAAATTATGAGTGCCAATCGCTATCCTGTATTCCTTTCAGTTCTGACAGTTACGCTCATTATTCTTGCACTGGCTGCTGAATCGGTATATTTCAGTGATTTTGAGTATAGATTCAGGACCAGGATGTTTAACAAAACCCTTATTGCAAAAGAAGCGATAATGGAAGATTGCCTTAATGCCATGAAACCTATCCTGGCAAAAGAGAATCATCATGGGTCAGGCACAGAAAATGACCTGTTTTCAGTAGCCGAAAATAACAGGATAAGCATTCTTGAATACTTTGATAATAAGCTTGTTTACTGGTCGGACAATGAATTTGATGTGCCTCCGGTTTTTGTTGATTCGATTTATAACAAACCATTGATCTTCTTACAGAACGGATGGTTTCTGACAAAGACGATTCAGGCCGGAAATGAAAAAATTGTTGGACTCCTGAGGTTACACACAGATTATAGTTTCGAGAATAATATTATTAAAAGCGGTTTCGAAAAAGAGTTCAGGATTCCTGATAATGTTGACCTCAATACTGATAAGAAAGCATCCGAATTCCATATTTTTAATAAAGACGGAGAATTCCTTTTTTCACTCTCTTTTCCCGAAGTCAAAACCAAGTCCTATTTTATTTTCATCCCATTATGTTTGTGGACGGGGGCTTTTATTCTGATGGTTTTTCTTGTTTTTGAACTTGTTAAATTATTGGTTAGTAAGGGGAAAGCTGTTTTTGGAATGGGGTTTGCGCTTCTCTTCTTTACTTTGATTTATTTAATTATACTTTTTACAGGCAAGCCACTCTCAATTTTCCAGACGGAGCTTTTTTCAGCTTATCAGTTTTCGCTGAATAAGGCAATACCTTCTCTGGGTCACCTTATGATACTCAGTATTCTCGCTTCGGCATTATCTACAGTTCTCTTCAGATACTTTCCGGTTAAGGAACCAAAGTTGAATACCGGAATAAGAAGTTATGTATTCCTTTCTTTAGCATTGATGACAGGATCATTGATCCTGAGTTTGTATCAATTGCTTTTTAGTAAACTAGTTTCAACATCTAATATCAATTTTGAAAGCTATAAGGCACTGGAATTAAGCAAGTTCAGCATAGCAGGATTTGCTTCCGTTTTTCTTCTTCTTCTTGTTCCTGTCTTGTTTCTGATGAAAATCTTCAAAAGCATAAAGCTTTATAATACACGATCAGTTATAATTCCATTATTAACATCCGTCATTATTCCTGCTCTGTTCTTTTACAACTCTCCTTCAACATTGTTCCCTTTGGCAGGTTTTTTTGTCGTTCTTGTTATGAGTATCTGGATATCAATGAGAAAAAATGTTGGATTGTTTAGTCTGACAATAGTTTTTTCAATCATCTCAGGAATCTACTTTCTCTATTTTATTACGATTTTGTCGGAGCAAAAAATAACTGAGAATATCAAGATACAGGCTGTATCCTTTTCAACAGAAAATGACCCTGAGGCTGAACATCTTTTGCTGGATTTATGGCCGCAGATAGCTAAAGATTCTTTGCTGACAAACATGATGAAGGTTGAATATTTTAACAAGGAAAATTATGAAAAAATATCGACTTATCTTCAGGATACTTATTTCACAGGATTCTGGAAGAATTATTATTTCAGCCTTGTACTATGCCATAATAATCAACCACTACAGATCGGCTCGGGAGTAGAATCTACTCAAAACTGTTTCGGGTTTTTTGATGAAAGAATTAGGAGAGATGGCCACAGACTGACTAACACTAATTTTTATTTTGTTGATAATCAGGGAGGAAGGGCCTATTATCTTTGCAGGTCTTTTTATAAATCTTTAAATAATTCCTTAAATGGTTTATTTATCGAGCTTTACAGTGATGTAAACGTTTTTCAGGCCGGATATTCTGAACTGCTTCTCGACAAGAAATACCATGGATATTCCGGATTAAAAGATTACTCTTTTGCCAAATATATCAATGGCAAACTTGTACTTATCACCGGCGAATTCCCCTTTGATAAAACCGATGCAGAATATGTCGATAAAATTTCAGATTACAGAATTTTCAACACTGATGGGTATAAGCATGTTCTGTATAAGAATGGCAATGCAACAGTAATTATATCACGACCTGGTCTTACTCCGGGTGATATAATAATCTCCTTTGCATATCTTTTCGCCTCCATACTGCTTTTTTCAAATATACTGATACTCGTTATCAGACGACCTGTAGTACGGACTGTAATCTTTCTTAATTTCAGGCAGAAACTACAACTTTCATACATTGGAATACTCCTGTTTTCATTTATTCTGATTGGTATAGTGGTGGCATATATCACTGTCAGCCAGTATAAAACAAAACATTATGAAAACATTAAAGAAAAGCTTAACTCTGTTTATCTTGAGCTGGACAATAGGCTTTCCTCTGAAAAATATCTTTCTCCTGAATGGAAAGATAGTACTTACTCAACTCTGAATGAACTACTTATTAAGCTTTCCAATATTTTCAATACTGATATTAATCTGTACAACATTAATGGATTTCTGATAGCTACTTCGCGACAGGAAATTTTTGATCGGGACCTTGTGAGTCAGCGTATAAACAACATGGCTTTTATTAATCTCAAGCATCTGTCAAAAAGTGAATATTATCAGACGGAAAAAATTGGTAATTTAGAGTATCTCTCAGCGTATATCCCGTTCTTCAGCGCTGAAAATAAGGTAATTGCCTATCTGAATCTTCCTTATTTCAGGATGCAGAGTGTACTTGCAAAGGAGATTTCAAACCTGATAGTTGCAGTTATCAATTTTACTTTGCTGCTTATCGTAATTACAATGAGTCTGGCTGTATTTATAAGCGGCAGACTAACTGCGCCTCTGTCGATGCTAAGCAAAGGACTCGCAACTGTTGGTGTGGGGAAAAAAAGCGAACATCTTACCTATATAGGGAATGATGAAATTGGCGAACTTGTAAAACAATATAACAGGATGGTCGATGAGATTGAAGAGAGTACGCACAAGCTGGCTAACTCGGAAAGAGAGTTTGCATGGAGGGAGATGGCAAAACAGATAGCACATGAAATAAAAAATCCGCTTACTCCTATGAAATTAAACGTTCAACAGCTTTTTAAATCGTGGAATGATAAAGTTCCGGGATTTGAAATGATGCTCGAACGGTTCACTAAAAACCAGATTGAGTACATCGACAATCTTTCCTCAATAGCTTCAGCCTTTTCTGCTTTTGCAAAAATGCCTGTAACAAATCCTGTTGAGGTCGACATCCTCGATCAGATCAGCCTTACTCTCGAACTATTCAAGAATACAGATAATGTGAGATTCTTAGTCCAATGGCCCCGTGAGAAAAAAATAGTTATATATGCTGATAAAGAGCAGCTTAATGGAGTGTTTTCAAATCTTATAAAAAATGGAATTCAATCAATTCCAACCGGAAGAGAAGGGCTTATAAAGTTAAATCTTGAGGTTAAGAGCGATAAAGTTGTGGTTTCCATTTCAGATAATGGAACAGGCATACCTTCAGATTTACGAATGAACCTGTTCACTCCCAATTTTACCACAAAATCATCGGGCATGGGACTAGGTTTGTCGATAGCCAAGAAATATTTAGAAAGTGCAAATGGCAGGATATGGTTTGATACTGAGGTTGATAAGGGGTCTGTATTTTATTTTGAATTGCCTGTTATGTATACTGTTGAGAAACCAGGATCATGAACTGTACTTAAGTTCATGAATATTTCCATTTCGTAAAATATAACACAATCTTCATATATCTGAACAGCAATTTGACGAACATAAATACACTTTGAATAATTCTCATTAAAAATATTCAATTTAATAGTTATATTAGCAGTCCTGATATTCAAATGATGACCGGTAATTTTTTGCACTGTTGCAAGAGACTTATTCTTAGTATGCTGATACTTGCTTTTAGCTGTACAGTGCTGTTATCACAAAAGTTGTTATCGGGTGATCTGAACCTGCCAAGTACCCATGTCAGCAGCATTTCTGCACTTAACAGAGTTGTTGTTGACAATAATGCGGGATTCTCTAAGGGAGACACAGTTCTTCTTATTCAAATGCAGGGTGTAAAAATACTTACCGGACCTGCCGGATCTTATGGCGGCATCCAGGATAAGTTCGGTGAACCTGGAATGTATGAATTTCTGATAATTTCTGATATAATCGGTACTACTGACATTGTATTCAGCAGGAATCTGCTTTCGAGCTATGATGTACGCGGAAATATCCAGGTTGTTGCAGTTCCATCCTATAGAAATGCTAAAATCATCGGGAATATCACTACTGGCAGCTGGGATAAATCCACAAAATCGGGTGGTGTACTGGCGATGATTATAGGACAAAAGCTTGAGCTAGCTGCCGATATTGATATGAGTGGTGCCGGATTCAGGGGTGGACTGAGCTCCGTCGGTGCTGGCATATGTTGGAATACAAATACAACTCTCTATAATCAGGAATATTACGATGCGACTTTCACAAATGCCGGTTTTAAAGGAGAAGGAATTGCAATTCACAGCGATGCAGGTATCCTGCTTGATCCATTTGCGGCTAAAGGTTTGGGGCGTAACGTAACTGGTGGCGGAGGTGGTGATGGCAGGTATTCCGGTGGAGGAGGAGGATCGAACGGAGGTAATGGCGGTTTGGGAGGTTTTGAAGACTGTACTCCACCCTGGGTTGGCGGTAACGGAGGACTTGTTGCTAATGACGCTTCACTGACAAACAGGATTTATTTAGGAGGTGGAGGAGGAGCGTCTACAAGTTCAGCTGCAGGTAATATTTCATACGGAGGAGCCGGCGGAGGTATTGTTATAATTATTACAGATACTCTTATTAGCCATGGGAATAAAATTAAGGTTGACGGAACAAATGGTGGAACACCTTCGATTCTAGCAGGTTCAGGTGGAGGTGGTGCAGGAGGCTCTATTGTTTTATCCCTGAATAGTTATGGACAGGATACAATCAAGTTTTCCGCATTAGGAGGAAAAGGTGGCGATAACCCAGGTACCTTCGGAGAAGGGGGTGGGGGAGGTGGTGGTCTCTTGTGGGTGAGTACTCCTTTGGGGCCTAAAGATAAATCATACTTGTCGGGAGGGTTAAATGGCGAATCACAGGTTACTAGTGCCCTTCCGGGAAATATTGGTTTTGTCAGACCCAATTTTAAGGCAAATCTTAACGGATTCTTGTTTAATTTAATATCCTCATCATTTAATAAAGACACTGTCGACTATGTCTGTTCAAATATGTTTCCGCCAAAGATTATTGGTACCATAGCTGTAGGAGGTGTTGGTCCTTATGTATATCACTGGCAAAAAAGCTACACCAGAAATTTCACAGTTCCCATTGATCTTATTACAAGTCCCGATGCTGTCAGTTTCACTCCTACCGACAAAGAATCTTCAACTGTTTGGTTCAGGAGAATTGTTACAGATGCATCAGCATCAGTTATTACTGATAATGGCGTAACTCTAAAATTCATTGTTCAGCAGGCTATAACAGGGAATAATATCGGAAAAGACACAACTATCTGCAGTGGGCAAAATCCGTTGCCTATTGGCTCAATACCAGTTAATTCATCACCCTCTAACGGAAACGGAATTTACAGGTATAAATGGCTTCAGAATAATACTAATCCACCTGTCTGGGATACGCTTCAGGTAGCATCAGGTTCTGTAATTAATGCAAAATCCTACGATCCCCCTTCTCTTACACAATCGATATATTACAAACGATATGTCCAGTCCGGAAGGTGTGTTGACTTTAGTTCAGCAGTTAATATCACAGTTCTGAATTCAATTACTGGCAATATAACTGTAAAGACAGATTCTGTTATTTGCGAAGGATTCAAATTTTTACTTCTCGGAGCTTCTGCGCCAGGCCAGGGTGATGGGGTTAATTACTTTTATCAATGGCAGGATAGCACTGAGTCAACTCTATGGAATTCAGCCAGTGGCTCGAACGTTGGAGCAACATATGACCCTGACACCTCAAAATATTCCATCGCACTTCATAACAGGTTTTACAGAAGAGTAGTTACCTCAGGACCGCATAGCGTTTGTAAAAGCATCAGCAGACCAATACTTTTAACACGATACCCTAAAATAAAAAATAATATCATTCCGGCTAATCCTGCTGATTTGAATATTTGTTCAGGGAGTGTGCCGGTAGCTTTACCCGGATCAGCTCCTGTTGACGGAGCTGGTGCAGGATCGTATTCTTTTGTCTGGCAGCAGAGTACTGACGGAACATCATTTACTGATGCTTCAGGAACAAATAACGCGTCTACAGGAATTTATCAACCTCCAAAATTGTCTGATAATATATGGTACCATAGAATTGTCAACTCAGGTGTCTACAAAACCGCTGTTGTATGTACAAATACCAGCTCCTCTGTAAAAATAAAGGTTGATCAGCCAGTTTTAAATAATATCATTTCACTTCCATCAGGAATTATCGACACAATTATCTGTAATAATCAAAAACCAAAAAACCTGGTTGGTCTTGTTGCACAGGGCGGGACAGGAACTTATTCTTACCAATGGAAGTTATCGACTGATAAAACTATTTTTACAGATATCAGCGGAGAAACTTTTGTTAATTATTCTCCACCGTTTCTGACGACCTCAACCTATTACAGACGAGTAGTTATATCTGGTGCCTGTTCTTCCAAAAGTGATTCAATATCAATAAACGTCCTTCCGTTAATAGCAAACAACACTATTTCGGGCAATGCAAAGGTATGTAGCAGCAGGATTCCTGATGTGATTACCGGAGCTACACTGTCTGGAGGATCTGGTCAGTATAATTATTTATGGCAGCAGAGCACTGATGGCGGAATCCAATGGACTGCAGCTGCTGGAACGAGTGATGTGTCTTCATATCAGGCACCTGCATTAACTATTCCGACCAAATACAGGCGAATTGTAACATCAGGATTAAGTAATTGTTGTTCAGATGTCTCCAATGAGTTTGATATTGGTATTGACCCATTACCCTCAAGTACTGTTAATGCGGGTAACGACACAATTATTTTTTCTATTGACAAAATCTATCACCTTGATGCTCTTAAATTAAGTGTCCAAGGTGAGACGGGAACGTGGAGCATACTTGACAATGGTACGAGTAAAATTGATAATATTAATAGTTATAATTCAAAAGTGTCGGATCTTACGATCGGTAAAAATTCCTTTTTATGGACTGTAAGCAAAGGAAATTGCGACATTACCGATCAGGTATCAATTGAATTGCTCAAAAATTTCATTCCTCAGGGCTTCTCCCCAAATGGGGATGCATGGAATAATACTTTTATAATTGAAGGATTGGATCCGGATGATAATTATTTGGACCTTAGAATTGTTAACGGAGCCGGAACCGAAGTATTTTCAACTTCAAACCGCAACGGTCAGGAATTTAGCAGCTGGGACGGGAAAAATTTGAAGGGACTTGATCTGGCAGAGGGTACTTATTATTATATGCTGAAAGTGACCCCGAAAGACGGAAGCATTTCTCCTTCTTCTCTAAGTGGATTTATTATTCTTAAAAGATATTGATGACTGGAATAATGATACGGATGATAAATGATCTTCGGCGATTTTATAAAATAAAACTGATATTCTGTTTTTTGTTCCTCTATGCTTTTACCAGTGTACCGGGACAGGCTATTCCTGATTCAACAGGAATAAGTCTGGGATACCCTGTATATAGTCAATATCTTCAGAATGGTCTGCTGATAAACCCTGCCTATGCAGGTACAAGGGGATCATTGAGCGCATTTCTTTCTTACAGGTTGCAGTGGATGGGAATATCCGGCGCGCCTGTTTTTCAATCCTTTTCTCTTAATGCCCCAATGAAAAATGACAAAGTGGGTCTTGGTATAATGGCTCAGTTCATGAAATTCGGGTTTACCAAATCGCAGAGTATTTATGCCAGCTATGCCTACCATATAAAACTCAGCAACGGAAAGTTATCATTCGGACTCAAAGGTGGTTTTGACCGCTCAAATACTGACTACACAGGTATTCTTACTACTGCTAAAGATGATCCGGTTTTCACTACAAATGATAAACCCTATTTTCTGCCGAATGTGGGAGCCGGAGTTTATTATTTCAGCGATAAATTATTTGCTGGAGTTTCAATCCCTGCATTTTTGAGTTATAGAAAAAACAGTTCCTCAGGTTCTGTTGAGGCATATCATAGTTTCCGCAATTATGATGTGATATTTTCCGGAGGAGGACTTATTGTATTTTCACAGGTTTTGAAATTTAAGCCCTCTGTTCTTTTAGATTATTCTATCGATAAAACGAAAAAGCTTACACAATTAGATATTAATGGTAATTTTATCATAGGCGACCTTATCTGGATTGGTGGTTCATACAGAACATCGGAACAGGTTCTGGTTGGGATTCTTCAGGTTCAGCCTAATCCACAGTTTATGTTTGGATTTTCGTACGATTATCCTGTCGGGAAAATGAATACCTATTCACATGGATCAAGTGAATTTATTTTAAGATATGAATTTGGATATAAAGTAAGTTCAGCTAATCCAAGGTACTTCTAGTATTATGTTAAAAAGAACATTATATATTATAACACTGACGCTGATCTTACCTCTTATTCCTTTGCCTGTTAAGGGACAGAATCCATCTGTATATTCTGTAAAGAGAATGCCTTTTAATGTCTCAGGTTTCAATAATATTTCACCCGTAATTGTGAAAGATGGTATTGTATTCTGTTCCGACAGACGATTCAGCGGAATTGAGGATCGAACCAGTTTTGACGGGCGAAGGCTGTACAATATTTACCTGGCTGAAAAAAAAGATACTTCAGGATTCAAAAAACCAAAAGTTTTAACATCAGAGCGCACTAATAAATTCAACAATGGCCCTTTATGTTTTGCACCTGATGGCAAAACTGTATATTTTACAAGTGAAGTTGAAACAGGTAAAATGGCTTCCAACAAAAACTTCAGGAATCACAGCGGAATCTTTATTGCGGAACTTTCAGGAACCGACCTGATATCATTAAGGTCTTTTAAATATAACGATGTGCAGTTTGATATAGGTCAGCCGTCGATAAGCAAAGACGGGAAATATCTGTTTTTTGCTTCAGATATGCCCGGTGGCCAGGGAGGATCAGATCTTTACTCTTGCGAATTGATTAATGGAGATTGGTCTGCTCCTGTTAATCTGGGTCCAAAAGTTAATTCACCGGCTTCTGAGAACTATCCTTATAGCCATCCCTCAGGCAAATTGTACTTTACTTCAAACAGACCGGGTGGCTTCGGCAACCTTGATGTATATTCCACTTCCTTCTATAATGGCGAATGGGATGACCCTATGCTGTTACCTGAACCTATCAATTCCCCTGCCGACGATTTTGCATTCGTTGCTGAGGATAATCTTCAGAAAGGTTATTTTTCATCGAACCGTCGGAATGAAGATGATATTTATGAATTTGCTTCGAATATAATCCGAAAAGCTACATGCGATACCATTCAGGAAAACAATTATTGTTATCGGTTTATTGAAGAAAATGCAGCAAAAAATGATACAATACCCTTTCACTATGAATGGAGTTTCGGGGATGGCAACAAAGATACCGGTGCGATCGTGGAACACTGTTATCAGGAGCCGGGTACTTACGCAGTGCAGCTTGACGTTGTAAATCTTATTACAAAAGAGGTTACTTATAACGAGAAATCTGAAACAGTTGTTGTAACTGAAATCGAGCAACCATATATTTCAGCTCCTGACCGGATTGAAACGAATCAGAGAATAACTCTTAGTGCTGACAGTACCAATCTCCCTGGCTGGAATATATCTCAGTATTACTGGAATTTCGATGATGAGACAATCGGTGTCGGAAAAATGGTTGACAAGAGTTACCTGAAACCCGGGAAATATACTGTTCAACTTATTATATCATCGGTACCTGAGCCGGGAACAATTGCCAAGGAAGCCTGCGTTTCGAAAAATATTATTGTTTTCAGGAAACCATGATGTTGAAATTACTAATTTTAATGCGAATGAAATCTGAAAAATCAATATATAAAATAATTCTCCTGGCTTTTTTACTGGGATTTCCGGTGTTTACCAGACTATCTGCCCAGCCTGTACCGGGGAAAGATGAAAATATTCCATACCTGGTAACATTTGGAAAAGATGCAAAGACTTCCTGGGGCGATGATGATTTTTACCAGGTATTTTTCTTCAGTATCCTGAAGGATTACAACAAGCCTTTTTATATAAGAGTTTTTGACCCTGATTGCGGAGGAGAAATTGATGAAATAGAGGGCGATTTTAACTCTAAAACCAAGTTTTCTGTTTACGGTGGCAAAGGAGTGGACCCGGATAAAAATGAGGAATCAAAAGGTCTTGAAAAGGGGTCAAATTATAAATCTGGCAACTTGCTGGCATCCAAGATTTTTGGCAACGAGGCAAAATATGATAACAAGTATTATTCCTTTGGTCCTTTTAATCCAGCTGAAGGTGACTTCAATACACAATGGAACAGCTATATGTTCAAAATAGTCTGCGAAGGAATAAGTGGTGATGATGGTAACCTTTACAGATATTTTCTCAGCAGTGACCCTGATAATAATGTGCCTATTGAAGGAGCCAATGCATTTACATACGCATATCATTTCAGGATGTGGAATGATTTTAAAAGCGTGGCCCACATTTATCCATATATTGACACAGGTATAGTTTATATCAGACAAAGTAATTTTGACTGGGATAATGACGGAAATATCTTAGTTGTTTCACGATATAAGCAGGGAATCCCTGTCCCTATTTCAAATGAAGACAACGAGGTAAAATCAAATATTCCGATCGAGCCGCCTGAGGTAGGTTCTTCACTCGATTTTCAGTTCCACAAAAGACAGGGTGACCTTGTCAAAAACAATAATGTGGTTATTAAACTTGAAAATCAGCGTGGAGATGCACTTAAGTTCTTTAGTTCACCTATAGGAGGAGTACCTATTTACCAGCCTAAAATGAAAATTGAGCAAGTAAAGAAAAAGAAATAAGTGAGGTCTGATATGAGATTTATTGACAATTTAAAAATATTAGTCTGCACAGCCGGACTTGCTTTGCTTCTATCCCAGTTATCTTATGGTCAGACTTACAGCTTTATAAACTATGGGGCTGAAAAGGAGATACCGAGTTCATTTGTTTATACACTGGTTCAGTCTAATGATGGGTTCCTCTGGGTTGGAACTGCAAACGGACTTTCACGGTTTGACGGATATAAATTCTACCCGGTACAATACCCTGATTCAGTCATTGGACGATACCCGACAAAATGTCTGAAAGATAAAACCGGGACAATATGGTTTGGGTGCAGTGATGGAACTGTATTCTATTCAAAAAACAATAAACTGTTCTCTGTTTCCATCACGAATTCAAAAAGCATAAGTGAACTTCTCGAAGGGCCTGATGGTCTGATTTATGTTATTTCTCAGGGGAAGTATGTTTTTTCAGTAAACCCGTTGAAACCCGAAGAGGTTCACCAATATTCACTTACTGTTGAACCTGCTTTATATTCTGCGGCATTCACCAATTCAGGAAATATGCTGCTTGGCACACAGGAAGGTCTTTTTCTTTGTAAAGTTGCAAAAGATTCAATCTCGGTGATTCGGATTATCGATGGCTTCGATTTTTATGGCGTCACATCAATACATAAAACCCGCGATGGCTCGAAATTCATTCTGGGTACTGACGATAATGGGTTATTTCAAATGAAGTTATCCGATAAGGGAGTGGAAGTGAAGGCATTTACAGATCATCTTGAACTGAGATCACTCAAAGTTCAATCTATCACTGAAGATGCAAACGGGTCATACTGGGCGTCAACCAATGGCTCAGGGGTGGTCCAGTTCGATGTGTCAGATGATTTTGAATCAGTAAAATCAGAACGATTCTATGATCTGAACTCCGGACTTAATGAAAACGATGTAAAACTGGTATTTCAGGATATCCAGGGTAATTACTGGTTTGCATTATATGGTGAAGGAATTTCAATGCTGACATCATACTCACTTAGTTATTATAGTCCGGGCAGGAACTCCCAGGAGAATAATATCCTTTTTATTAAAAATTTCAACAATGATTATATTCTGGGCACTCCGACCGGATATCATATTTTTAGTCCGGATGCAGGAAAATCAGTCTCTTTCACAGATCTGACAAATCAAACCGGCCGGGCAGAAATTAAATCGTATTATCTGGACGATGAAAAAAACATTTGGATCGGAACCGGTGGTAATGGTCTCTATATCAGGAATAAATCCGGGCAGGTTAAACAATTTTACAAGTCTGGTGATACTGGTGCCGATGATATAAAAGATATCGCAATAGATAAGAGTTATATCTGGCTGGCTACTACTAATGGTGTTATTGTCCTTGATAAAGCCGGGAATACGATAAAAAAGTTTAATATCAATAACGGTTTGCCTCATAACAGTATAAACAAAATTTTCCTGGCTTCCGGAGGTATTACATATATTGGTACTGAGACCGATAAACTTTACAAAATTGATGCTTCATTTAATATTACTACCGGTGTTGTTCCAATGTCGGGTAGTACAAGGAATAAAATACTCTCCTTTGCCCAGACAAGTAATGGTGCAATATGGGTTGCTACCGAAGGGAACGGATTGTTTAAATTTATTAATGATTCTGTTACTACGATTACCACCTCAAATGATTTGATGTCGAACTATTGTTATAGTATTCTGGCAGATGGAGAAAACAATATATGGG
>Ga0302206_1000609_pt1 | contig 13966 bp, 13 predicted proteins | sample II_Fen_E2_1_FD_194581 | JGI IMG/M metagenome (GOLD analysis project Ga0302206, IMG submission 194581) | Peat permafrost microbial communities from Stordalen Mire near Abisko, Sweden - II_Fen_E2_1 | ecosystem: Environmental > Terrestrial > Soil > Wetlands > Permafrost | place: Sweden: Abisko...
TAGGAGATGGCAAGATTTTTATTACACCTCTTGAAGAATGTATTAGAATCCGCACCGGTGAAAGGGGCGGTACGGCAATTTAGCTTTTTTTGTCAGATAGTATATTACCCGGATTTTTTGAGTCCGGGTTTTTTTATTCTTTTCGGGCTGAACATATTAGTCTTAAAATTGTTATGTTAAAAATTCCTAAAAAATCTATATTGTTGAGAGCTTCTTAAATAAAGAGGTGGATTTTATTTAAATTTAGATTCTCTATATTCTTTCAATAATTTATTAAATCTCGTATTATGGGTCAGAAAAATAATAACAAGTTGAATTCCAAGGGTAATCACCTGACAAGGCGAAGCTTTTTGGGTACTACAGCAACAGCAGCTGCTGCGTTTACTATCATTCCACGTTATGTCATGGGAGGGAAGGGTTATACCGCCCCGAGTGATATGCTTAATGTGGCTGGTATTGGAGTTGGCAGCCAGGGTGGCGGAGATATTCAACAGGTATGTTCTCCCGATGTCCCCATTGTAAGGCCGCAAAGAAACTTTGATGGCTCACCTCTGACCAAGGAACAGATCGCAGCTAGGGAAGCAAGAATGGCTGAAATGGCTAAACGGAATAATCCTGCCGGAGGAGTGAATACTAATAGTGTTGTCCAGATGGGTGCTGCAGGCACCAAACCAATTAAACTTGCTAACATATATGCTCTGTGTGATGTAGATCCTGAATATGCAGGCCATATTTTTAAAGGATATCCCAAAGCTAAGATATATAGTGACTGGCGTGAATTGCTTGATAAAGAAAAATCAATTGATGCAGTTGTTATCGGTACCCCCGATCATAATCATGCTATTATTGCTTCAGCATTCATGAAGGCAAAAAAACATGTTTACCTTGAGAAGCCGATGGCTAAAACAATCGTTGAGGTTCGTCACCTTGCTCAGTTGGCAAAAGAAACAGGAGTAGTTACACAGATGGGTAACCAGGGCCACGCTACTGAGGGGACACGGAAGACAGTTGAATGGATTCAATCAGGTGTAATAGGTAATGTAAAAGAAGTTCAATTATCTACTAACAGACCAATGGGCTTCTGGCCTCAGGGCGATATGAAAAGACCTGATGGAGTTCCTGTTCCTCAAAACCTGAATTATGAAGTATGGTTAGGGCCTGCTCCCAATAAGCCATACAATCCCAAAACGCTTCATTTTAACTGGAGAGGGCTATGGGATTATGGAACAGGTGCAATGGGAGATATGGGTGCTCATATCTTTGATGCTCCTATATGGGCTCTGAATCTTGGAATGCCAACAAAGATTCAGGCAACCAGTTCTCCTTATAGCACTGATTATATGCCTCTTTGTGAAACAGTCACATATGAATTTCCTGCGCGTGGCAACATGCCAGCTGTTAAAGTCTGCTGGTGCGACGGTGGATTAAGGCCTCCACGACCTGATGCACTTGAAGCAGGAAGAGCAATGAAAGATGCAACCTATTATGGTGATAAAGGTATTTTAACACATGGTAGTCACGGAGCTATGCCTGAACTTATTCCCGGCGATGCGAATTTTAAAGGACCCGATGCATGGCTGCCTCGTACAGGCAATATTTTTGAAGACTGGATCGATGCAATTAAAAATGGTAAAAAATCGTGTAATGATTTTTCAATTTCATCAAAGCTGACTGAGATAATGCTTTTAACCAATATTGCCGTTAAACACCAGCTTGATAATATTACTCTTGAGTACGATGCTGCCAACATGAAGATAACAAATCTTCCGGAAGCAAATAGTATGTTCCAGTATGACTACAGATCTGGCTGGAGTCTGTAATATCATTGTAAGGATAACAAATACTAAATTAATTGCGAAAAATATGGAAGTGAATAACAATTCAAAAAAAGGCCTCTCAAGACGTAAGTTCCTGGGAAGTACTGCTGCTGTTGCAGCTTTTTCTATGATGCCTATGAGATTCCTGGGGAAAAGCTTGCCTTCAGGTAAAGGGTCTGCAGGAACAAACCCCGATTCAAAATTCGGTGGAGTACAGATAGGCGCTATTACTTATAGCTGGCGTGATCTGCCAGGAGGGATTGAGAACATAATCAAGTATTGCAAGGAAGCCGGAATCAGCTCAATCGAACTTATGAGCGGTGATGCAGAAGAGTTTCTTGGCGCTCCGAAGAATCCAATGATGGGAATGTTCGGACCACCACCTGCGCCTCCTAAAACTCCTGCTGGTGCACCAGCAGCTCCCGCTCAGCCTATGAAACGTCCGGAACTGACAGCCGAACAAAAAGCAACAATTGCAAAATATAATCAGGATGTGAAGGCATGGCGTCTGGCATTACCAATTTCAAAATACGAGGATGTCAGAAAGATGTTCGATGCTGCCGGTATTAGTATACACATTATCAAATTTTCTCCAGCAAGATGGTCAGATGAAGAAATTGACTATGCATTTAAGGCAGCTAAAATTTTAGGTGCAAAAGGAGTAACTGAAGAGATTGGAATGGATGCTGTTAAAAAACTAGCTCCATTCGCTGAAAAACATGGCTTATATGCAATATTCCATCAGCATATGCAATTTGCAACATCTGGTTTTAACTACGATGACTTCATGGCAGTTTCGCCTGCAGTAATGTTCAACTTTGATTCAGGACACTTCTTTGGTTCGACAGGTATTCACCCTAACACTATTATTGATAAGTATCACGATCGCATTGTCAGTATACATATTAAGGATAAAACCGGACCGAAAACCGATCCTGCCAATACGAATCAGGTATGGGGACAGGGCCAGTCTCCTCTTGAGGAAATTCTGCTTAATATTAAACAGAAAGGTTGGCCAATATTCTGCGACATCGAATTGGAATATGATGTAAAACCCTGGTCCACTTCAGTGAAAGAAGTTAAAACATGCGTTAATTATGCAAGACAGATTCTAATGTAGGATTATTTCATATTTCGAAAAATAATAAAACCCGGGCAGGTCAAAAACTGTCCGGGCTTTTTATAATAATTTTATCCAATGTGTTCAAAGAAGAGAATGCTTACTATTTGACTTTAATAAATTTATAATCTTGAGTCTTTACACCATCATTATTATACAGGGTGAATGTCCATTCTTTAGGATTTGCAAAAACAAACTCAAACTTAGCCCAGGGTTTCTCAGGATTAAAGCTATCAACCAGGTCTCCGCTGAATTTTTTTTCAGAGCTGAAGAACCCAATCCATGTTGAATAACTTCCATTGGTGTTAAGTATGAATCCCTTGAGCTTACCTTCTTTAGAATCAAAACCGGTATTATTGATATATGAAGGAGTTGTTTTGCCTTTAATAATCTGTGATACAGTTATTATCACAGCTTCTCCATATAATCTGGATTCCCATACTTCAACAGTGTCTTTTCCGACATTTGATTGCCATGTGCCAAGAAACTGTTTCATCAACTGACCCTGATTGAGTGTTGATTGTGTGGCTTGTGCCTGTAATCCATTACAGCAAATCAGAATGAATACAGCAATTACAGATGTTAAACAAAACTTTTTCATGTAACTAATTTTTCTTTAATAGATAAAACTAAAAGATCTGTATTAAGTTTGTTGATGCAAGTTACAACAGTAAAAAGCTAAAGTCAATTAAAATTGCTACTAATCAGGTAATGAGATAACTTACGATCAATTAATCATTTCTATTTACACCCATGATTGCTCTTATTCTGCTATTCTGCAGAATAGGGATAAATTAACAATCTACAATTACCCTGTAAAAGTAATTCTCCTAAAATTAATTTAACCTGTAACTCTTTCAAAAGTGAGCTGAGGTAATGAACTGAATGAGGATTAGGTTGTTATATTCTAAACTAAAACAATTAGGCATGAAAAAACTTTATACTCTCACAACAGCTGCAGTATTATCGATACTGTGTGCGAATGTATTACAGGCACAAGCCGTAAAATCGGAGTTGAACCAGGCTGAATTATTGAAGCAGTTTACCGGCACCTGGGAAAATAAGTCAATCAAAGACACTGTTTATACTGCGGAATTTAAGCCTTACGGAAACAACGGGGGCCTGGAATTCAATCTCAAGGGTGTTACATTGGGTAGGACCTGGCTTGAAATGAGACAGTTTTGGGGATATGATAAAAAGGTTGACAGGGTCATAATGGCAGGTCTCATGAAAGACAGTCCGAATATAATGCTTTCCTCGGCAGTTTTTAAGTCAAGCAACCGGTTCGAACAAGTACCGCTAGAGTTTGCTTCAAATCCTGAAAAAGCAAATTTTTTGGTGGTGTTTGAGATCAAATCGCCCGATCAGGTTATCAGGGAAGAATTTCTGAATAATAAATCACTTGGAACTGAAATATATAACCGGGTAAAAAACTGAATTATGAATGCCAGGGCCTCTCACGTTTTCCGAGACTTCCCAGGATATCAATAGTTGTGTTCACATCTTCAACTACCTGGAAATCATACATGCCCAGACAAACAAAATCAGCACCGTTCTCGTAAGCCCAACGGATTCCATCGGCCGGAGGTATTGACCCGGCAGCCAGAACTTTGAAGCCAAACATCGGAACATCAATTGACCTGAATGTTTCGATTGTCTGCTTATAATACTGATCCCACATGTTATCATTCCACTGATTACGATCGGTTTGTCGGGTCATGGGGTAACTTGGATATTCTTTCCTGTTTTCAGGCGGGGTGACAGACCAGTAGTTATCGTGATGAAAGGTCTTATAATAAAAATCCGGTTTGACTCCTACGGTTACAGAGGCCTGTATACTCTTTATTGAGTGGGCCCCAACGCCAGCCAGAAGACCCTGGCTGCGGATATAATCAACAGTTTTAAGTAAGACATCAATAGAATTCGTTTTTGCAAGGCCGTCTACATTTTCACCCTGAATATATATGAAATCAGCACCATCATCAACAGCTTTTCTGACAGGTTTAAGCCTGTCATCAGGCATCCCTATAGAGCATTGACAAACGTTTAGCATTTTGCTTCCTGTTTCCTTTTTGAACTCATTAAATGTCTTATATTGAAATTCCACCAGGTTACAAAAGTTGATTCCGGCCTGTTCAGCAATAGCCCATGTTTCTTTCATTTTTGTTTCGGTATACCAGTGCTTGCTGAGTTGTCCAACATAAGGAAGATCTCTTGAATGTGACCAGCCACCCATTGGATTACATCCTATTACTAGTCTGCTGATTTCATGTTTTCCCAGCTTTCCTTTTGGAAGTGCCCCTTTGAGTTTTTTTAAGGAAGCTTTCGCCTCATCGGTAAGGTAGCTTTTGTCTTGTGACATTGCCCTGGCGGCGTATGCGAATGAGAAACCGCCTGCAAAGGGAAGGAGTGCTAATCCTTTTAGTAGATTCCTCCTGCTCTCTGATAATACGGATTTTTTTTCCACCCTGTTATGTTTTATATGATATTAGATTTCAAAATTTGAACATATAAGGTTATATTATTATATCTCTAAAGCTATTGAAATAATTCAAGGCAATTATTGACTTTAAAATCTTATTTTAATTCCGATGCCATTGGCGAAGGCAAATCCTTTATAGTTAATCAGTTCAGCTTCAATAGTAATGTGCCTTTCGTTTAGCTTTGCAACTGTCCATACGGGGATTCCCACCGCCATAATTCCTATACCGGCAATCATCAGATTCCTCGAATTTTTCACTTTATTCTCCGGAACCTCTCCATCAGTCTGACTATTATATGATTTCCAGTATAAAAAATTACCTGTAAAAAGAGTTAGCCCTCCAACAACCGTTAGCACAGTACCGGTTATTTCCATTTTTTTATATTTTGCTACGGCATCGCCATAAATCATTGAGTTTTTTGATTGTGCTTTTCCTGAAACCGAGATGGTTATGGATAGTAAGACAAGAATAAAAGCTTTCATCCGCAAATTGATTTTGATTATTTTATTCAATACCTTCTAAAGGTAAGTTTATCATAAATAAATATTAAAGACCAGTCGAGTAAATTATACGTTCTTTAAGATTGTGGAAAAAACGATTGAAAATATTGCTCTTAGCTGGTTCTTTAGTTACTAATAACACATTTTTATTGTCCAAAGATCTTAAATATATATTGTTTTTGTCATCAATGAATGGATATACTTTTACGGGAAAATCACAATCAGTAAGATCCACACAATTAAGCACCATAAACTCTTTTCCTGAATATTTGAAGAGAGCATATGAATCATAAATACGTGATGTCCTAACGATGGAACTAATCTCCGGAAATGTATTTTTTTCTGTGATGATACTGTTTCCGGTTTTAAAACGGGGTTCATAAGTTCCTGTGCAAATATCATTTTTAATCAGTTTGTATTTATAATTATGAATAAACCTGAGAATTAATCTGACAAATAACACTGCACCTATACTATATAAATATTCGTTCAGGATTTTCGTGGTTTCATACCCCGACAATGGTATTTCATATTGTTCAATTATATCTCCGGCATCAATATTTTTTGAGATAAAATGAAAAGTTATTCCGGTTTTTTGTTGATTATTTAAAATTATCCAATTTGATGGGCTTGCCCCTCTGTTTAAAGGTAGTAAGCTTGGATGAAAGTTAATGCAGCCGAATTTTGGAGCATTAAAGATATTTTCTTTTAATATTGTGAAGGTAAAAATGAATGCATAATCCACTTCCATCTCTTTAATTAACCTTGCAAAATTATCATTATTGACCTTCTCAGAAGGCCAGATAGGTATTGAATATTTTCTTGCAAGAAAATAGGACTGATATTTTCTTTTTATTACACTGTACTTTACAAAATATCTTAATACCAGTAAAATCTTTTTCAGCAAGAACTTGATTGGATTTATTTTACCACAATAAAACGGGCTATTAGTTACAATCAGGGCAGGTAATAATTTTGATGCGATTAATTCCTCAATGAAATTGTTATCAAGTCCCGGACCAGTCATTACTATAAACTTCATTTTTCCGCACTTTTAATAATACCCTATAAAACTTGATAGTTTCTCCTTTCTGACTTATATCTATTATGTAAACTAGTGCTTTTAAATTGTGAACGAATGGATCTAAATACTAATCTTAACTTTAGATTTCTGAACTTATCACACTGAAATCCTCGTTAACACAGATTAAAGGATGATTTTTAATATACTCCCCAGCAATAACAGAGTTCTCATCAGATGTTAACCATAAATATTGGTGATATTTAGTAAGTTTTGTAACGAACTCAGCACCAAGACCTGTTTTGAATTTAGTCAGTCCGTCGTATAAAAATGGTCGTGTTCCACCTACATCCAGATACCGGCAGCCCATCTTCTGGCCCTCAATAATGCAAAAATAATATATAGCCCCAATTACTCCATGTAGACGGTATTCCTCATTTCCATCGAGCAACCCCAGTCGTGTTAGTAACAGAGATTCCTCTGTTTTTCCAACGAGAGATGCACCTACTGTTATGCCATTCTCCTTGATCGCTAATATGAAAGCGGAGCGAGACACATTACGTATTGTATTTATACTCTCTATCATGGCTTCCACGCCATGCCGTTTTATAAGATAGGGCAGGTAGAATTTATTGTAAAAGAGATCAACACTTTCTTTATCGTAAAGCAATTCATAAGTAAGGTTATATTTTCTTATTTTACGAGTTACATCAGAAAAATCAGACAAACTCCTTTGACAGATTTCGCTCAGCGGTCTGTCAATATTTATTTTCATCGTGACCCATTCAGGAATTATATAACCATTCTTCTTTTGAAAATTATCTAAAACAATCAGGCTGATTTCAGAAATCAGTATATCAAGATTATATGACTTGATAAGACCAGGTATTTGCCAGTAAGATTTCATTCCGATAAAAGTGGGATGCTTGTCGCTATTCAGAAGCCGGCGGATAAAATAATTCTTCTTTATTGATGAATATCCGGCATAGGCTACCTTCATCGTTTCTGATTCACATCGGTAAACTGGCAGATATAATCGAGCCAGATGTTTAACCCAGTCAGTATTCATTAATTATTGTTTTCCCAAATTTACACAAATAACATGAATAGAAAAACGGCAATTCCTAAATGAAGGTTTAAATGCCCCAATAATTCTTATTATAGAAGGAAATGCAGGTGAGCCCAAATTTAAAAAATATTCAAATCTGACTCCGTTCAGTAACTATCCCTTGAACAAAGAAACAGCTTCCTTCATCAGGCCTGAAATTGGCAACTGTTGCGGACATACCTCTTCACATTCCTTACAGGCAGTACATTTTCCTGCTTTCCCGTTTACACGGATATAGCCTGTGAGCCAGGGATTTGGATCATTCCAGACAGCTGCATTGTTTAAAGCAGCCAGAACCTCAGGGATATCAACTCCTGATTCGCATGGCATACAATACCTGCAGGAGGTACAATCTGCTTTTATTCTTATCACCATTGCATTCCGCAACTTATTAAAAATCAATAATTCATCCTTCCCAAGAGAATCAGGGACTCCTTCATCGGCAATCCGGATATTCTCCACTACTTGTTCCAGGGTGTTCATGCCTGAAAGAACGGTTGATACGCCGGTCTCATTCCAGACAAATCGCAGAGCCCATTCGGCAGGAGTTCTCTTAATTTCAGATTCATTGAAGACCGACATCATTTCTGAAGGGATTTTCTGCGCCAGTTTGCCACCTTTCAATGGCTCCATAACAACAACCCCAATCCCTTTATCTGCTGCATATTTCAGACCTTTATACCCGGCCTGAAAATCCGTATCCATATAGTTATACTGTATCTGTGCAAAAGTCCAGTCATATTCATTGCAAATCCTTAAAAAATCTTCTGCCTTACCATGAAATGAAAATGCAGGGAACCTTAGTTTTCCTTCTGCCTTCTTTTTATCCAGAAACTCACGAACCCCAAGATCTTTCATCCTGTCCCAGGTTTCTCCATTAAGACCATGCAGAAGATAGAAATCAAGATAATCTGTTTTCAGCCTTATCAGTTGTTCTTTGAGATATGATTCCATCTGTTCTTCCTGCGTAAGATGAAAAAGAGGCATTTTGGTAGCCAGATGCACTTTTTTCCGCCATCCTCCTGAAAGAGCTTCACCCACGAATGGTTCGCTTTCCCCACGTTGACCAAAGATTGTTCCATGATAGAAATAGGCAGTATCGACATAATTGACACCATTGTCAATTGCATAGTGAAGCATCTCACCTGCTTTATGATAGTCGATCCTTTCAGGTTTATGATCTACAATTGGCAGACGCATGCATCCGAATCCGAGAATCGATAGGTCAATGCCTGTTTTACTAAGTTGCCTGTATAGCATGTTTTATCCTCCTTGGGTTATATGTAAATTCGTAATGCATTTATAAGTTCGTGAAAATACTTTATAAAGATATTCAGAGGTTCTTTTTGAAACAATTTTTAACATTTATCTATTATTGAAGCTTATGAACTGGCACAACTTGTCCCTCTTCAGCGGGAGTGATTCACAGAGAAAAGACAGAATTCCGGAGAGTGTGCAAAATGTTAGCAGCAGGTCAGGTAACTATAGGCTGGAGGTTTTTCTCGATAGTTATTTCAATAATTTATATTTCTTAACAACTTCATTTGCTGCTTCAGCTATTGTCTTATCTTTAATCCTGCCCTGATATTTTCTAGCTACTTCCAATAGTTCTTTTACCAGATCCTGTTTCAGAGAATATTCTGCCGCTTTCTCAAACGGAGATTCATCTTCAATCCATTCTCCTTTCCAATTTAAATGTCCCATAATAATTCAGGTTTCTTATTTCAAATATATCCTTTTATTTGCAATCCAGATTGTAGTCAATCTATCAGCTGTTATTTAGTAAATTTGAAACATATTATTAAAATAAATATTGAAGCATCAATTCGCATTTTTCTCAATGTATTCTGTTTTATTAAATATAAATAAATCAACATGAGAGTTAAAATATTAATAATCTCCATTTTATTATCACAGCAACTTTTTGCACAATCTTATAAAAAAGTTCATTCTGATGCAATCGTAGTTGATTCGCATAACGACATTCTTTCGAAGATATCAGAATATGGATTCATTTTAGACAGCGATTTACGAGGAAAAACCCATACTGATCTGGCGAGATTGAAGGAAGGGGGAGTTGATGTACAACTTTTTTCAGTTTTTTGTGATGGGAACCAGATCAATCCTTTTGAAACTGCCAATCGTCAAATGGATTCGTTGGATGCTGTACTAAAGCGGAATCCTGATAAAATTGTAAAAGTAGCCAATAGCAAACAATTGTACCAGGCAGTAAAACAGAATAAGATAGCAGCTATGTTTGGCATTGAAGGCGGACATATGATAGAAAATGATCTGGAAAAATTAGCAAATTTTTATAACCGTGGTGCGAGATATATGACGCTCACATGGGTTAATTCCACATCGTGGGCAACAAGTTCAAATGATGAGACCTTTAATAAAGAGTTAACACACAAGGGGTTGACAGAGTTTGGTAAAAAGGTGGTAAAAAAAATGAATGAAATGGGCATGCTGGTTGATATAAGTCACGTAGGAGTCCAAACTTTCTGGGATGTGATCAATACCACTACCAAACCGGTGATTGCATCACACAGTGACGTATATGCTTTATGTCAGCATAACCGGAATTTGGACGACGAACAGATAAAAGCCATTGCCCAAAACAGGGGTGTTATACAGGTAAATTTTTATTCAGGATTTTTAGATAACAACTATTTTAAGGAAAAGGATGACTTCTTTAAAAAACACGCAGCAGGAATGGATTCTTTAGCAAAATCCGGGATGTTGAAATTTAAAATAGAGGACTTCATGTTTGCCAGATATAAAAGTGAAGCTGAGGCCTTACGTGCACCATTATCCGCGTTAATTGATAATATTGAATACATTATAAAATTAGTCGGGGTAGATTATGTAGGCCTCGGCTCCGATTTTGATGGGATTGAATCTGCTCCTCAGGAATTGGATGATGTTAGCAAATATCCTCTTATCACAAAAGCACTGTTAGCCAGAGGATATAGTACAGAGGATATCACTAAAATCCTGGGTGCCAATTTTATAAGAGTTCTAAAAGCCAATGAAATAAAATAATAAAACCGGGAAATAACCTCATTGTAGATGAAGATAGAAGTAACTGTTGTAAGAAATAACTATAAAAACTATTTCTATATGGATGAAAAAGATCTATATTTCATTTTATGAAATATTTCATCACGACCATCTTATGAAAAAATTTATAATTGTAACATTAATATTCTTACTTTCGCTTAGCTGTCTAAAAGCCCAACAGCTTTATACAGAAGATAATGGCAAAATTGAATTAACACAACATGGCGCATCACATCTTGCTTCATTGCCATTAAAATGTGTAGATAAGGAATTTCCTTTCAAACCATGGTACGTCTTGAGCGATACCACTCTTACCAGACCTAAAAAAATACAACCTGCCTTCTGCGGTTGTTACGACTGGCATTCCAGTGTACATGGACACTGGTTATTAGTGGCTCTTCTGAAGCAATACCCGCAAATGGCTGAAGCCGACAGTATAATGGCCAAACTCAAAAGGCATTTATCTGCAGAAAATATCAGGACAGAATTGGCTTTATTCAAAGGAGATAACCTGACATTCGAAAGACCTTATGGCTGGGGATGGATATTGCAACTACAAAATGAATTACTTACCTGGAACACCCCAATAGGAAATGAACTCAGCCAAAACCTGAATCCTCTGGCGCGTTTCCTCGCCAATGAATGTGTGGGTTTTCTCAATAAACTGCAATATCCAGTTCGTGAACCTGAACACTTTAACCTTGCTTTCAGTATGTGCCTGGCATGGGATTATGCGGTTACATCTAACGATACTTTATTGTGTAATGCAATAACAAAATCGGCTTTACGGTTCTTTAAAAATGATCTTTTGTGTCCTACCTCTTATGAACCCGGAGGTTATGATTTTCTTAGCCCATGTCTTGAAGAGGCTGATCTTATGCAGAGAATTATGTCAGGAGATGAGTTTAATTTATGGCTTAATAATTTTATGCCGGAACTATACAGTAACCCTGCACAGTTATTTAAAGTATGTGATGTTCCTGACCCTACAGATGGTAAAATGGTTCATCTCTATGGTCTGAATTTCAGTCGCGCATGGTGTTTATATGACATTGCTTCTAAAATGCGTGAAGAAAAAAGAAAACCAGTACAGGATTTGGCTATTCAGCATTTTAAATACTCTCTCCCGCATGTTGTTTCAGGAGCCTATGAAGGCGATCATTGGCTTGCTACGTTTGCTCTGTTAGCAATCAGAAGTTTGGAAAGATAGATTACTTTATAAACCTATATGTGTCGGCTATTGACTTTTGATTATTAATATTTTAACTTACATAGACAAACTGGATTCTGATATTCGAGTCAAATTTTTTAAAACGCAGTAAAATGAACACAGCACGTTTTACCTCATTCGCAGGAGTATTGCTGATAATCTGTTTTAATGAAATTCAAGCTCAATCTGCAAAAACTCTGCTCCGCCAAACCAAAGATATGAGTATGATTTCCGGAAATAACCGGAACTGTATTAAACAGCGATTTAACGATTTTGAGAACTTTCAGGGAATAATAAGCAATAGTGCAAAGTATTTTATTCCGGGGCACGAGAATCAAAAATTAAAGCAGGGAAATAATGTAAAATTTGCACTGGAAGGTTTCCAGAAACTTGACAGTATAATAGAGGAGGAATGGAATGACGGTCTTAGTCAATGGTTTCCTAGTATGAGAGACATATATACTATAGATGATACCTACGGAAATACAACACTGGATGTTACTTATGGGTGGAATATGTCTTCAGGGAAATGGTATAACATGGATAAAAGCGAATATTTATATAATGCCGACAGAACTCATTGTACACATATAGATTCATGGTTTATCGAAAATACGGGTAAGTGGGAAACTTACACTAAATACGAAGACGACTATGATTCGAATGGTAACAATATAATTGATATTATTTACAACTGGGATAACGCTTCCAGTCAGTGGATTCCATGGCATAAAGCAGAAAATATGTTCGACGCTGACAGCCACCTTACTTTGAGTATCGATCTTGCCTGGGATACCTTTACAAAGCAGTGGAATGGGAATGGTTCCTTTAAAAGGGAGCTTACTTATGATGTCAAAGGCAATTGTACTTCAAATATAACATACCTCTGGGATAATACCACCTTGCAATTTGCACTTTATGATAATGAACAGTTTGAATATAATTCAACCGGTAAACCTACGTCTGAAACAATTTACAGAATGAATTCAAATACAAATAAGTGGGTAAATGAACTGAAGTTTGAATTCACTTATGATCCAAATGGGTATATGAGTACAGGTCTGTATAAGGAATGGAACGATACTACAGCAAGGTGGGTTGAATATGGCAAAGAAGAACAGGCAGCTGATGCAAATGGCAATGTGATTTTATGGACTATCTATACATTGAATAATGCTGGCAAACAATGGTTTACCAATCGTATTGAGGAATATACTTATGATGTATATGGTAACTATTCAACTAAAATTATACACACTCATGCGCCTGTTCAACTAACCTGGCTGACTGACCGATTTACGTATTACTATTCAAGGCATAATTTAACCGGTATACATAATATTGCTGAAAATAATATTGATGTATATCCAAATCCAGCCACAGACTTTGTCACGTTCAAATTACCGGATATATCCGAATCTGCCTCGCTCGAAATGTTTGATAATCAGGGGAAAAAGATCATTGGCCAGAATTTACCAGAAAGCGGACAGATTTCATTAAGTCATTTGCGTAAAGGACTTTACCTGTACACGATAACTGATAAGGGACATATTTATAAAGGGAGAATAATTATTAAATGATTATAATGATACATTCTTATAATGCCTGAATTGCAGGAATCAGATTTCTATGAATTCAGCTCTG
>Ga0302206_1000611_pt1 | contig 13890 bp, 12 predicted proteins | sample II_Fen_E2_1_FD_194581 | JGI IMG/M metagenome (GOLD analysis project Ga0302206, IMG submission 194581) | Peat permafrost microbial communities from Stordalen Mire near Abisko, Sweden - II_Fen_E2_1 | ecosystem: Environmental > Terrestrial > Soil > Wetlands > Permafrost | place: Sweden: Abisko...
AGCACATCTTCCTGGTAGACCATGACGCCGAATGTCTCTGCGAGTTGTTCCTTCATGACCGGATGTATATATTCGAATTTCCCGGGATTATGGAATCTGTAAATATATTCTTTCATCATCCCTGAACGAGCCACACCCGGCCTTATCACAGAGCTGGCTGCGACAAGTGTAGTGTAGTTGTCGCATTGCAGCTTTTTCAGAAGGCCACGCATAGCAGGACTTTCGATATAGAAGCATCCTTTTGTTTCTCCGATCTTCAGGTACTCTTTTACCTTTTCATCTTTCTTGAATTTCTGTATTGCATGAACATCGACATCGATACCCCGGTTACGCAGGATTATTTCCGCACTCTCACGTATATGACCTATTCCCCGCTGACTCAAAATGTCGAGTTTCTCAAAACCAATCTCTTCGGCGGTATACATATCCCACTGGGTGGTTGGAAATCCTTTTGGAGGCATATCGAGAGCGGTATAGCATGTAATAGGTTCCTCAGAGATGAGAATGCCACCTGCATGAATGCTCCGCATATTTGGAAAGTCAGCGATCTTCAGTCCTGTTGAGAAGATAAGATTGGTTATATCATTCCGGTTTGTCTCGGCTGAAGGACTATCAATAAGGGAATCAATCTCTTCCTTTGGTAAACCATGGACTTTTCCAAGTTCACGGACAATGGATTTTCCTCTGAAAGTGCTCATAGTCCCGAGAAGGGCAGTATGTCCATAGCCATATCTCTTAAAAATATAATCGATGACCTCATCGCGCTCTTTCCACGAGTAGTCGATATCGAAGTCGGGGGGACTGCTACGTTTAGGATTTATAAATCTCTCGAAGTAAAGGTTTAGATCAATGGGGTCAACATTGGTGATTTTCAGACAATAAGCAACGACTGAATTTGCACCGCTTCCACGGCCTACATGATAAAAGCCACGGGCCATTGAATATCGTACGATATCCCATGTTATCAGAAAGTAGGCAGAGAAACCAAGCCTGTCGATTATCTCAAGTTCGTGCTTTACTCTTTTCTTCGCTTCATTGTTCTGCAAGCCATACCTGTATTTCATTCCGTCCCAGGCGAGTTTTTCTAGAAGCAGCTTGTCATCATACCTGCTTGCAGAATAGATCTTTTTATTCTTAAGGCTCTCACGGTCAAACTGTAAATTGCAGTCATCCATGAGTTTTTTTGTGTTATTTAATAACCATGGGTATTCTTTCGCAATCTTTTCAGTATCGGCATGATCTCTGAAGAATTCATCTTCTCCGGCGCATTGCCATTGCTGCAGATGGCTGAGGAGTATATTATTGTCAACTGCCCTCAGGCTCCTGTGAATACAAATGTCATCTGTCTCTGCAAATGTAACCGGTTGCAGTATAACCATTGAATTCCTGCTTAATGATGAAGTCAGTGTAAGCAGGCTGTTCAGCTCGTGTGGTTTTATTCCTATGCGTTCATTATCAAATAGTTTACGGGCAGGAAGTTTTTTAAGGGAATAAATAATATATGATTCGGAGAACAGAGGAGCCGGAAATGGGATTGATGATTTGTTGAAATTCAGTTCTGAGAGGAATTCATTCAACTCCTGCAAACCCCGGTTATTACGTGCAATGCCGATATACTGAAGCTCATTGTCATTTCGGAATTCAATACCGGCAACAGGCCTGATATTGTTTTTGCTGCATTCACCTGCAAATTCGGGAATTCCGGTTGAGTTGTTAATATCAGTCAGAACAATAGTATCTGTTCCTGTGTCCAGAGCTTTCTGCACAAGCTGTTCAACGGACATGGTTCCGTAACGCAGGCTGTAATATGAGTGACAGTTCAGATACATACTCTTTTGTGGCGTCAGGCTACGGGCGTCAGGCGTCAGGTATTTTATCTTCTTACTTTTGTCTTTTGTCTCTCTTCCCTGTCGCCCGTTGCCCGTTGCCTTTTTCACCTTCCTCCATACATCATATACTTCTTAAGTCTTTCCTCCATCATATTTTGCTCTTTAAGAGCATTTTCAAGCTGTTTAAGGGCCTTTTCCTCCCTTTCGGTTACCGTCATCACTCCTGAGGCTCTCCTGACCGCATTTCGCCCGAAACGCTTTCTGATCCTGTCCATTGCCATATAGAGGCTGACTTTTTCAGGGGTATCGTCAAAAATGTCAAGTTGCTGTACACCTCTTACCATATGACTGAACCTTACACCGATAAGCCTTATAAGCATACGTCTCTGGTAGAGTCTGGCAAAGAGTTCTTTGGTTATATCGGCAAGGACATGGTCGAATGATGTATATGGTATGCGTTTCTGCAGTGTATGGGTATCGAAGTTCGAATACCTTATCTTGACAGTAATGCATGAAGTGAGTTTCTCCTGTTTTCTGAGTTCGAACGCAATTTTCTCTACCATGCTTACCAGCAGCTGATTCAATCTGACCAGATCGGTGGTATCTTTTTCGAAAGTATGTTCGGTGCTTATTGATTTCTGTTCCGAATAGCTTATGACGGGAGTAGAGTCGATGCCATTGGCTCTCTTCCACATTTCAATACCATTTTTGCCCATCAGCTTTTCGAGCATTTCAACAGGAATATTCCTAAGGGTATAAATTGTAGCAATGCCCATCGACCGGAGTACCTGGTAAGTCTTCTGACCAATCATTGGTATTTTTCTTATCGAAAGGGGATCGAGGAACGGGAGAACAATCTCTTTCTGCACTTCAATTTCACCATTCGGCTTTGCTTCGCCGGTCGCTATTTTTGATACGGTTTTATTGACTGAAAGCCCTATTGATATCGGCAAACCTGTTTCTTTTATTATAAACTGGCGCAATTCATGCGACCATTTGTAGCATCCATAGAAACGGTCCATCCCGGTGAGATCGATATAGTGTTCATCAACCGATGCTTTCTCGTAAAGAGGTGCCCTTTCTGCAATTATGCCGGTAACTATGTTTGAATAATTGCTGTAAAGTTCCATGTCGCCCCTTATCACAATGGCATCGGGACACATATTCCTGGCCATTTTCATTGGCATAGCGGAGCTCACGCCGTACTTCCGTGCTTCATAGCTGCAGCTCGACACCACTCCACGGTCCGACATGCCACCTATTATGACAGGTTTCCCGATCAGGCGGCTGTTCTTAAGCCTCTCAACCGATACAAAAAAAGTATCGAGGTCGAGATGCAGAACAGATCGGTCTATGTTGCCGGTAAGAATCATAATGTAAATTTTATAGTTGTAATGGGATGATGAGATTGCTTCGTCGGCTTCGCTCCTCGCAATGACCGCGGCTTTTACTAGCTTCGGTTCAGGTCGCGCCAAACCATCCTTACCTGCACCGTCATTGCGAGGAGCGAAGCGACGAAGCAACCTCCAACTCCCAAATCAGAACTTTTTCTAAAAAATATTTCACATTTCTTGCATATATAACAATTAAGTTCTACTTTTGATTAGAAAATAATCAAATATATGATTACAATATAACCAAATTTCATTATGTATTTCGCATCAAACATAAAATTTTTAAGAAAAAGAAGGGGCAGGACACAGGATGATGTGGCATTTTCCCTTAACCTTAAACGTTCAACCCTGAGTGGTTATGAGAACGGTGTGGCCCAGCCAGGAATAGAAATTCTGATATCCTTTTCCGGCTATTTTAACATTGCTATTGATACAATCCTTAAACTGGATATCTCAAAGTTGTCGGAAAGTCAGCTTGGTGAACTTGAAAGAGGATATGATGCCTATGTTAAAGGAAGCAACCTGAGAGTATTGACAACAACCGTCAATTCCAGTAACCGGGAAAATATTGAACTGGTACCTGAGAAAGCCAAAGCAGGTTATACAACCGGATATGCTGATCCGGAATACATCGGCGAACTTCCTGTGTTCACATTGCCTTTTCTTTCCAATAAAAAGAAGTACAGAACTTTTCAGCTGAAAGGCGATTCGATGCTGCCTATACCCGACGGTTCCTGGGTAACAGGAGAATACCTCCAGGACTGGATGCAGATAATCAGCGGCAAAGCTTATATAGTGTTTACCCTGGATGACGGAATTGTTTTTAAGGTAGTTGAGAACAATATCAGGACCGACGGTAAGCTGGTTCTATATTCCCTGAATCCTGTTTATGAACCATATGAGGTACATGTCAGCGAAGTAAAGGAAATATGGAAATTTGTTAATTATATCAGCAGTGAATTGCCCGATCCGGTATTGCCGGAAAAACAACTGATCAAGGCAGTCGCTGGAATGAAACACGATCTTGAGAGAATAAAAGCAAAGCTGGGGAAGGATATTTCGGATATAAACGAAGAAAGGTAAGGTAATCTCTGTGGTCTCTATTTCAGATGAATCCATCTTCCATTCGTAAATCCAATAGGAATAAATGATAATTCCGGAAGTTTCTCCAGCTCGAATCTCAGATGAGGTAATGTCAGAAGCTTACTGATATTCTTTCTCTTATTTATTGTTTCTGAACTCATAATTATAAATACTCCGGGCTCAATAAAGTTTCGCAGGGCGGGCGATTCACATATTACCGGTGTACCTTTCGGTACAAGATCCATTATTTTATTGAAAACATACAGGATACGGTCATCCAGTGCCTTGGCAAAGTAGACTTTTGAAGCTCCTGAACGTAGCATACGGGAGGTGTCTTTCGTTGAATCAGGGTTTGTTTCTTCATATATAGAAATTCCCGTTTCTTCGTAAATTGTTTTTAATCCGGGTGTGGTCTCATGAAAATGCGGAGTTATCTTAATTGCAACGATATTAAGATTTATAAACTGCTCGATTATCCTGCATGCTATCGTTGTTTTCCCCGACTTTGTGCCTGTTCCTGCAATCAGTAAAAGATTTGAACGATTCATATTAAACTTTGAAAAACAAAAACAATTAACCGCAAAGATCGCAAAGATTTTTGCAAAGGGCGCAAAGGTAAAAATTGACCAGTTATTCTTTGCGTACTTTGCTCTTCTTAACGTACTTTGCGGTTAAAAAGGTTTTGCAGAAAATCTTACTCTTTGGTAAGCGCAATTATCTGATCAACGATCTTCTTGTTTTCTGTTTCCGGAATATGTCCTTCAAAGATAAATCTGCAGACCCTGTTTTTATCAAGAATTACCACAGTGTAATTATCTTTTGGCAAACCCCATTCTGCCTGCAGTGTAGCCTTATAATCAAAGAGTATTGTTGTATCGTATTTTTTTGCTTTGTTGCCGGCAATCATCCTTATCAGACCATTTGGTTTCCAGGTCGATTTGCAGTCAACAATACCAAAACCTTTAAAAAGGTCTTTGCTAAGAGTCTTATCAACATCAGTTGCTTTTTTAACTGCATCATTGAATGTGTCATTCAGATCTGATTCATCAGGGTCGACATAATTAATCTGAAGCACTTTGCCAGGCCAGGAATTCAGGGTAAATTCTTTTTTATCAGCATCAGTAAACATCCAGTCGGGAGCTTTCATACCCACAGCCAGCTTTACATTCTGCTGTCCGAAAATTCCTGTTATGGCAAATAAACTGAAAACGAGGGAGATGATCATTTTTTTCATAAGTCGGCTTTTAAAATTTATTGACCAATATATGAATTTTTTATCATAAATTAATTTTTGAAGTTTTTATCATTTATCCGGGCAGTAATATTACTTTTGCGGTCTAATTAATTTGTATGCAATTAATAAGAAATATAGCGATCATCGCGCATGTTGATCATGGCAAAACTACTCTGGTTGACCGTATTATACAGGAATGCCAGGTGTTGGACCAGAGGAAGGAGGCAGGTGATCTTATTCTCGACAGTAATGATCTTGAGCGGGAAAGAGGGATTACAATCCTTTCTAAAAACGTTTCTGCAAATTACAAAGGAGTTAAAATTAATATTATTGATACCCCGGGACATGCTGATTTTGGAGGAGAAGTCGAGCGGGTACTCAAAATGGCCGACGGAGTTTTATTACTTGTGGATGCACTCGAAGGTCCTATGCCGCAAACACGATTTGTATTAGGCAAAGCTATTGCACTCGGACTTAAACCAATTGTAGTAGTTAATAAGGTTGATAAAGATAACTGCAGACCCGATGAAGTTCAGCAGGATGTTTATGAACTCATGTTTAATCTCGATGCAACTGATGACCAGCTTGAATTCGCTACAGTTTTTGGTTCTTCCAAGTATGGATGGATGAGTGGCGACTGGAGAAAGCCAACTACCGATATTAAATTTCTCCTCGATACAATACTCAAGGAAATACCTGAACCTCAATATATTGAAGGTACAGCTCAGATGCAGGTAGCTTCACTCGATTTTTCTAGCTATGTAGGAAGAATTGCAATTGGACGTGTATTCAGGGGTGACATTACCACAGGACTAGACTATACTTTGTGCAAGAGGGATGGAAAGGTAAGGAAAGTAAGAGTGAAGGAACTCTATGTTTTTGAGGGATTAGGGAGGATTAAGACTGACAGTGTCAGATGTGGTGACCTCTGTGCTGTTATTGGACTTGAAGATTTCGAGATAGGGGATACTCTTGCTGACCTTCTTGCTCCTGAGGCTCTTCAGAGGATTGAAGTTGATGAACCTACAATGAGTATGGTTTTTACAATTAATAATTCTCCTTTATATGGAAAAGAGGGGAAGTTTGTTACATCAAGGCATCTCAGAACAAGACTGATGAGAGAGACTGAGAAAAACCTTGCCCTGAAAGTTGAGGATACAAAATCAGAAGATACATTCAATGTATTTGGACGAGGCATCCTTCATCTTTCTATTCTTATAGAAACAATGAGGCGCGAAGGTTATGAGTTCCAGGTGGGTAAGCCAAAAGTTATCCTGAAGGATATTGACGGCGTTAAATCAGAACCTTATGAAACTTTAACTATTGATGTTCCTCCCGAATATTCAGGTAAGGCCATTGAACTCGTTACCCAGAGGAAAGGGGAAATGATAATCATAGAACCTAAGGGTGACCTTACACATCTGGAATTTGATATACCATCACGGGGCCTTATCGGCTTAAGAAATAACATGCTCACAGCCACAGCAGGAGAGGCAGTGATGCATCACCGTTTCAGGGCATATGACAAATTTAAAGGTGATGAGCTTATCCCTAAACCGAATGGATCGCTGATCTCTCTCGATCAGGGCATGGCAACCGGTCATGCAATCGATCGTCTGCAGGATAGAGGCAGGTTTTATATTGATCCGGGAGAACAGGTTTACAGAGGTCAGGTTATTGGTGAAAGTACACGACTCGGCGATATTGAAGTAAATATTATTAAGGGAAAGAAGCTTACAAATATGAGAGCTTCAGGATCAGATGAAAGCCTGAGGATTGCACCCAAACTAAAATTTTCACTCGAGGAAGCTATGGAACAAATAAAGGATGATGAATATCTTGAAGTTACACCTCTAAATCTGAGAATGAGAAAAATTCCAGGTTACAAATTTGCTTAATAAGCTCATTAAATTAAAAATGATTCCATGAGAAGAATAAAAAGGAGTTACTTTTCACTGATTATTCTCACGCTATTCGCAGGATCTGTCTCTTTCGGGCAAGATGTCAATTACTCAGCTTTTGGAATTGAGACAAAAGGCGGCAATATTCCCCATGGACTAAAAGCAGGTGACAAGGCTCCTGATTTCACCGGATATGACCAGACCGGAAAACAGGTGGAACTAAAAAAACTCCTTGGGAATGGACCAATAATCCTGTTTTTTTACCGGGGAAAATGGTGCCCTGTATGCAGCAGATATTTAAATAATTACCAGGATTCACTTAAAGTAATAACTGATCAGGGTTTCAATCTGGTGGCAATTACCCCGGAATCAATTGAAAATGTGGAACAGACTGTGAAGCTTCATAACCTTACATTTACTGTAATTTACGATTGTCAGGAAAAAATAATGAAAGACTATGACGTAATGTTCAGTGTTACTAAAGCATATCAGGATAAGATAAAATCAGATTTTTCAATTGATATAGCTGAGAATAATGGGAGGGATGCAGCGAGGTTACCAGTTCCGGCCACTTATATAATAAACAAAGATGGAATTATTGTTGCTGTTCAGTTTGATCCTGATTATAAGAACAGAGCTTCCGTTAAGTGGATGTTAAGAAACCTTGGACTGGCTCTCCAGTAATTTGCATTTTCAAAACGAATCCAATGTTGCATGGCTGAATGCTCTCATTTTTTCGATTGAGGTACCAGGAGTAATCTCGCAACCTGCCGAAACGATGCAACGCCCTTTGGATTCAATAAGATCTTTAATTACCGATTGCCTGATCATTTCATGCGATCCATCCTGAATAATTGCAACTGGATCTGATTTTCCGGAAAAAACCTGCTTTCCACCCCTGAATGGCACAAAATCCTCCATCGAATTCACAAGATGATCAATATCAATTATATCAGCTCCAGTCTGAATCATTTGAATAAGAATTGATTCCGTATTTCCACAGATATGAAGCTTGGCCAGGGCCCCATTAGAATGAATATAATCAACAAGCTTTTTTTGTCTTGAAAAAGCAAACTGGCTATATAAATCGGGTCCTATCTGCGAGCAGAATGCATCGCCAATGCCTATGCAGTGCGCGCCAGCTCTGATCTGGAGTGAAATAAAATCAATGGCGCATTCGATAATAATATCCATTGATCTTTCCACGTTTTCGGGGTCAATAAGAAAATCAATCGATGCTTCTGAAGCTCCACGGAGATCAACATATTCAGCAACAGGACCCTCGACCCAGCCAACTACAAATAACTCATTTTTAACATCTTTCCTGAACTCTTTTATCTCAGTCAACCTGTTATTGCAGCGTAAGTTTTCAAGTGGATTGTAATGTTTTATCCTGGATGCAGCTTTTGCATCCGGCAGGTGTCCACCTTTATCTATGGGAAGGCTGTTTTCAGGGTATTCCACCTGTATTCCAAAAGCTGATGCTTCAGCCCATGGGTCAGACATCACTGTGACCCAGTCGATATCAAAATCTTTTGCGCAGAGAGACATTGCTTTGCATTTTGAATAAGGATCAAGACAGAAATCACGGTAGTTTATTCTTGCATATTTAGCAGCCCATCGCATAATTATCGGGTGGAATGGAGGATGGTCAACAGATTCTCCATTTAAAAATGAAAGTGTTCGCTCTAGACCTGTCATATTAATTGATTTTCTTCGTTTACCCCGACCCCAAGGGGAGCGAAGAAAATCAATTTACACCCCTTGGGGATGGGTAAATAAATTGATTTTCGAGCTCCAAGCCAGGAGGTTATTTATTTACAAATTCATTAGACATTCAGATAGTCATTCAATGGTTTCATTGCCTTGAATACACTGAGTACGTGATCCAAAAAATCATTGCTTAGAACCAGTTTATCAGAGGCTTCATTTACAACAAGATAACTTTTAAACTTCAGAAGTTCAATATGGGGATGATCCTTAGGGTATCCTTTTGGTGCTGTTTTAAGTTTTTCTCCATCAATTGATCCAAAATACTTAATGAATTCTTTTGCACTTGTGATTTTAATAAATTCTTCCGGGCTATCGCTTATTTTTTCCCGTATTGCCGATAGCCATGGAGCAGGAGGTGTATAGGCTCCTCCTGCCATAATACTCTTTCCTGGCTCAATATGAAAGTAATAACCTGCATATTTGTCTCCGTTTTGTTTACCGCCACGTACTATAAATGCTCCAAAATGTGATTTATAGGGTGATTTATCGTTTGAAAAACGGATATCACGGTTAATTCTGAAAACACAGCTTTTTGCCTCAAGACCTTTTATAATTGGTTCAAATAAAATTATTTTATCTATAATTGTTTGAACAAAGGATTCGAAATTAGCTTTTGCATCCAGATAGAGAGGCCGATTAGCTAAAAACCAGTCACGGTTGTTATTACATTTTATACCAGTCAGGAAATCAAGTGTCGATTTTTTTATAGTTTCCATATGAATTATAATTTATTAGTATCGGTTCTGAGGAACATCGGATACTCTCTGGTTACTTATATCTTTAATAACCAAATATACTAAAGAAAGTTTACACCTTATTTTTTGTGTATGTCAAATGCCATCAACATATTTCCATGTCGCTGGTATAAAACACCTTTATTTATTACCGGGTGTGAAAAATGCTGAAGGTTGCCCTCTTTGATTCTGAAAGAACTGATTTTTTGGATTTTACCCTGGTTATAACTTAGTAGCATCATGTCTCCCTTCTGATTATAGTAGTATAACATATTATCTGCCGATATGACAGCTCCGGTTCCCACTTTTAAAGAATCGGTCAGCAGGCCTGTAGATGCATTGATCGAGCGGAGATCCGGAGTGGCTGTTCCGCATCCGTATATATAATCTCCAATCTTAACTATGCCTCCCATAAAACTGTCAAAACCTTTGTTACGCCAGATCTGGGTTATTTTTGATCCGTCATCCGAGAGTTTAAGTTTTACTCCGCAATTTCCGTCGCCAGCTGCATAATATATCGAGCCATTGTCATATAATACAGTATTACTGTGTGTATCACCGTAGCCGGGAAGCCTTTTTTCAGGAGGATAATTATCCTGTTCATGCGACCATAATAAATTCCCTGTAGCAATATCAAATCCCATCAGATGATACATAGAAAATGTGACTAATATTTTTCTGGATGGCAGCTCAATCAGTTTTGGAGAGTTATAGGCGGAACGTTCGCCAACTCCCATGCTTGACCAGATCAGTTTGCCATTGAACCGGTTCAATGCAACAACATTATAGTTCGTCCCGCCAGCATTCCAGAATATCTTTTCTCCCTCGATTAAAGCGGATTCCGAATGACCGTGAAGAGGTAAAACACCGTTAAAATCGATAATAAGATCTTTCGACCACACAATTTTCCCATTTGCCCGGTTTATACAGAAAAGATTTCCCAGGCCAGTCCCAACATAAAGCAGATCGTCAACAATAGTAGGAGCTGATCTTGAACCGGGAAATGACTTCATCCATTCTTTACCCAGCGATGTTTGCCATAGTTTTTCACCTTTGAGATTAAAGCTGAAGAGTATTTCCGTTGAATCAATCTCTCCGGTTATATAGAAATTATCATCAGCAAAAACAGGAGATCCAAATCCGTTTCCGATATTACTAATGGACCAAAGTTCTTTTGGTCCTTCAGGAGGCCAGATTTTAAGAAGGTTTGGTTCATTATAAACGCCACTCCGGCCTGGACCTCTCCATTCAGAAATTCTTGTTGTAACTGATGATGATGTCAGTAAAAGTATCAGTGCAAAAAGTATTGAGATATTTTTCATTATTTATCTGTTTGTTTATTTAAAGAAAATCAAAGATAATTTCATCATTCAATTAATTGAATATAGGAATAAAAATGTTTACAAAGATTTAAAACTTATTCAGAGCCGATTCTAGTTCTATAAATTTTCTCGAATTCATTCTCTCCTCCTTTTTGAAGGAGGAGTACCCCGAAGGGGGGAGGTGGTTGGTTATTAATAGATGCAGAATCAACCACCCCGGCCTTCGGCCACCCCTCCTTCAAAAGGAGGGGAGAGTATAAAAACAGTTTTCCAAAAATAAGCTGAAAAAAAGTGACTATATCAAAACAATTGATTATTTTATTATCACCAAAATTGATCAAAAATTAATCAAACTTAAAATCATGGAAAAATTCAACAAATTCTGCCAGAGTTGCGGAATGCCAATGGAAATGGACCCTGAAAAAGGAGGAACCAATGCTGACAGCTCTAAAAATTCAAAGTATTGCAGTTATTGTTACCAATCGGGTAGTTTCAAAGACAATTTTACATCTTCCGGAGAAATGGTAAAACTAGTGAGAGAAAAGCTCAAAGAGATGGGATATGGACCAATTAAGCGCTGGTTTTACAGTGCAAATATTCCCAGGCTTGAAAGGTGGAAAAACTAAAGTCATAAAACTGAAATGTTACTTTCTGTCGTATACCATAGTTTCAGAAATATCACCGAATGAGGATGACGAACCTGATTCAATTATCATGTTTTCTCCATCCATTTTGTATACTTCAGTAATAACCATTTCTCCATCATTTATTTGAAGTTTCGTAATTATTTTCAGTGATTTTTTATCATCCGACCAGACGGCAGTTGATTTCTTTTGGATATCCTGCCAGCCTTGATTAATACATTCTTTACCATCCAAAGTGAATTTGTCTTTTAATGTCACATCCTGATCCTGAAGAGTGGCATGTCGTTCTGAATTCAATTCGTTGTCCTTCTGGACAAGAATTATCTCTTTAGGAGCCATCGTAAACTGTTCGTTTAATTTACTTTTCGAATTGTTAATTTTCCAGTTGCCTGAAAAATTAACCACCTGAGCTGTTGCAATTGATGTCATCAGCAGTGCAGCCAAAAGAAGTTTAATTTTTATCATAATAGCCTGGTTATTGATAGAAAGACGATTAATAAATATTGACAATAAAGTTATTAATAAATACCGACTATTGAAAATATTATTGATGAACCAGCTCTTTATCGAAATGCTATTATTTATTAACTTTAGTATTTCCAGTATATATTGTAAATTTGATTCACCGGAAAATCATTTAAATGCTTAAGAATTCAAAGAGAATGACAGGTAAAATGCCGATTTATAATTATTTCAGGGTAATATCATCGCAGATCTCTCTGATATTTGTATTGATGCTGGTTATTATATCCTGTAACTCAGGCAATAAGTTCAAAAATGAAATCGTTAAGATCAGACCTCTTAAAGATACGATAGGTTTTGCTCAATACCCATGGCAAATGGACAGCCTTATTGCTCGATTAGAGAGCAATGGGTGGAAAAGATCAGAAGGATTGCCATGGAAACTTGCAATATGCCCTCATGATGATTATACTTACGTCGGAAAGCTATATCCCGAATTACTTCAAAATATAAAAGCACCTAATATGATTCTGATCGGGGTTGCACATAAAGCTGCACAGCTTGGAATTGAAGATTCACTGGTATTTGACAGCTTTTCTGCATGGAAAGGTCCCTGGAAAAATATAAATGTTTCACCGGCAAGAGAGGAAATATATAAATTACTTGCGAAAAAATTTGCCATAGTAAATGATACAATGCATAAAGTTGAACATTCAGTTGAAGCTATGATACCCTTTCTGCAATATTTTAACAGGAACATTACAATAATCCCCATACTTGTGCCTGCGATGAACCCTCATAGGATGCAATCTTGCGGAAAAGCTCTGGCAGAGGCCATCAGAACAGTTGCAAAAGACCACAAATGGGAGTGGGGAACTGACTTTTCAATTGTTGTTACCACCGATGCCGTTCATTATGGAAATGAAGATTGGGGCGGAATCGACAGAGCTTATTTTGGATGTGATGAGAATGGAAATATCCGGGCCCGGGAACACGAGTCAGCTATAATTGACAGTTGTCTGAAAGGAGATATACTGCCAGAAAAAATAAGACAATTCAGTGATTATACATTGAACCCGCAAAACTTCAGGGAATATAAATGGACCTGGTGTGGAAGATATAGTGTACCAGTAGCATTATATACTTCATACTATCTTAATAATGACAAGCCACTTACAGGTGAGCTAATCGGATATTCCACCAGTATTACCTCCACACATATTCCTGTTGATGATATCGGCATGGGCAGAACCGCTATTGCAACAAATTGTCACTGGGTTGGTTACGCGTCTATTGGATACAGATAATTTCATCATATGAAAAAATCAGAAAATAAATGGCTTAGCATAGGATTTGGTTTTATTACCGGAATTCTGCTTGTTCTGACCAGTTGTAAAAGCTCAAATGTTTCTAACCTGCAATCTGAAGTTGACCTTATAGCTGCCAGATTTGTTCCTGATCATAGAGTTGGAATTTGCAATGTCAAATTATTACCAGGGAACAATGGTTCTATC
>Ga0302206_1000614_pt1 | contig 13860 bp, 12 predicted proteins | sample II_Fen_E2_1_FD_194581 | JGI IMG/M metagenome (GOLD analysis project Ga0302206, IMG submission 194581) | Peat permafrost microbial communities from Stordalen Mire near Abisko, Sweden - II_Fen_E2_1 | ecosystem: Environmental > Terrestrial > Soil > Wetlands > Permafrost | place: Sweden: Abisko...
TGAAAAAAAGAATTTGGATGAAATGGAGAAGCATGAAAGGGAACACACCACAACATACGGTAGCCGTTATTTTACTAAAAGCGTGCCGAAATATAGGATACCTGATGAAGGTATGCCTGCAAGGGCGGCCTACCAGATAATACACGATGAACTAAATCTGGATGGAAACCCCGCATTAAATTTAGCAAGTTTTGTAACAACTTGGATGGAACCTGAAGCAGATAAGCTGATAATGGAGAGTATTGGAAAGAACTACGTTGATAACGATGAATACCCTCAGACTGAGGTAATTCAGGATAGGGTTGTTAACATGCTTGCAAGACTTTTCAACATACCCGAGGATTGTCATTCAGTAGGAAGTGCCACTATAGGTTCTTCAGAATCTATTATGCTAGGTCTTTTAGCTCACAAATGGACATGGAGAAAAAGAAGGGAAGAAGAAGGTAAATCAACTGACAAGCCCAACATTGTAATGGGTGCAGATGTTCATACTGTGTGGGAGAAATTTGCTCGATATTTTGATGTAGAACTTAAACTTATACCTTTAAAGGAGGACATATACACCATAACAGCTGAGGATGTGGTGGATGAGATTGATGAGAATACCATTGCAGTTGGTGCAGTTGTTGGAACTACATTTACAGGACAGATGGACCCAATTGAAGAGATAAATAATGCTTTATTAGAAATTAAAAAAACTAAAGGATGGGACATACCTATACATGTCGATGGTGCAAGTGGAGGTTTCGTATTACCATTTCTCTACCCAGATCTTCTATGGGATTTCAGATTGGAACAAGTCAAGTCCATCAATGTGTCTGGCCATAAATATGGGCTAGTTTATCCTGGTATTGGGTGGTTAGTATTTAAAGATAAAACAGACCTTCCTGAAGATCTTATATTTAATATAAATTATCTCGGTGGTCTCATGCCCAATTACTCCCTTAACTTCTCAAAGGGCAGCAGCACTATAATAGCTCAGTATTACAATCTTATAAGGTTGGGAATGAAGGGATACAAGGATATAATGGAGAACATGCAGGAAAATGCTCGTTTCCTTGCCTATAAATTGGAAGAAACAGGCAGGTTTGAAATCATAAACAAAAAACTCATGTATCCTTTGGTAGCTGTCAAACTTCAAAACTGTGAATTTAATGCATTCCATCTCTCAGAAAAACTCAGACAAAAAGGATGGATAGTACCTGCCTACACACTTCCTCCAAATGCAGAGGACATAGCTGTTTTAAGAATGGTTATTAAAGAAAGCTTTAGTAAAGATATGGTTGAAATGCTCTATAAAGATATAATGGAATCCATTGAAACTCTAAACCAATCAATTGAAGAAAGGAGAAAGATCATCAATGAAAAGGATAATCCGACTCTACTTTACTAATAAAAATCCATTTCTTTATTTTTATTATTTTGTTATAATATAGATTATTTAAACTAAAAAGCCCAAATTAGTATCTCAACTTCCGATTATTAATGAAATTGAACTAAAACTTAGATTTTTTTTCAGATTCAAATCTATGTTAAATTATAAAGTTATTGCTCTTATTGCAATTTATCTTAATCCGATATTTTTTAATTTAATCCATTAACAGAAAATTAATTAAGATAACTACAATAAAAAGATATTATAGGTGATAACATGAAGGTACATCTTCGTGTCTTTGTTGAGATTGAGAACTTGGGAAAGGCAATGAATGCGCTTACAGATGCGGGAATTACAGGATTTTATATTTTAGAGTATAAAGGCATGTCTCCCCAAGACTGGAAAGGTTTTTCAATTAAGGAAGACCCAAAGTCTACAATAGGACTAATAAAGGACTATGCTAAAGAGGCTGTACTAGTTTGCAGTGTTGTAGATGAAGACAGAGTTGATAAAATTGTTGAATCTGTTCAAGAAGCACTCGATGGCGAAAAATACACCATATTAGAAGTCCCAATTAGAAGAATAATTGTTAGTTATGGTGGAAACAGCAAAAAGACAACAGATGAAAAAGCAGAGCCATGGGTGATTGAAAAGGAAGTTCCATGTTTTAAATGTGGTGAAAAGGCTGTGCAAAGAATAATGATAAATAAGAACAAAACTAAGGTATACTGCAATAAATGTGGTGCATCTAGCTACTACACATTAAAAACAGAGAATTAGGGGATTAAAGTATACCGCCGATGCTGATGAAGTTCTTTTTCATATTTAACTTGGAAATTAATGGGCATGGGACATTTGAAGATTAAAATGTATTAGTTTTCTTGATTACTAGCATTAATCTAAATTTCTCAAGATATTAATAAAATAAAAATTGTATTGATCATTTATGATTATTTTAATTTATTTATTTTAATAAGTAAGTTACAACGTAGAAAAATACTACTGCTACAATTATAAATACCATAAAGGATTTCAAGTCCATATTAAACACTCCCTAATTTATGATCTGATTTTTTATACCAACTAATTTATATTATTCAACAATGTATAAGTTTTGAATAATTTATGGTAGAAACAATGACCAAAGAAGATCATCAATACATTAAAGAGGCTATAATTGAAGCAAAGAAGTCTTTAAAAGAGGGAGGAATTCCTATAGGGGCTGTCCTTGTTGAAAATGGACATATTATAGGAAGGGGTCATAACAGGCTCTTACAAAATAGTTCAACAATTTTGCATGCTGAAATGGATTGTATTGAAAATGCAGGTAGATTAAAAGGAGCGGAATATAAAAAATGCACCCTTTATACTACACTTTCTCCCTGTGAAATGTGTTCAGGAACCATAATTCTATATAAAATTCCAAGAGTGGTTATGGGTGAAAATGAAACATTAAAAGGTCCTGAAGATTACCTAATAATGAATGGAGTTGAACTTTTAAACCTTGATCTTTATGAATGTAAGGATTTAATTGGAAATTACATCATTAAAAACCCTGATATATGGGATGCAGAGATTGAGAGAGTTCATGATTAAAATAAAGGACCATAAATTTAATTTAGTAAATTATTTATTATTTAAAAATGTTGATGTGATAGAATGACGGTGATAATAGACCCTCAAAATTCAGGAATTTCGGGCAACATGGTTATTGGAGCGCTGATTGATCATGGATTAAAAACTGAAGTTGTAATAGATGTTATGGAATATTATGCATCATACTTTGGTGATATAAAAGTTGAGATAAGGAAAGTTAGAAAATCAGGAATTTCAGCAAGTTTTGTTGATGTAGAATGTCATGATAATGCTTCTATAAAATACACTGAACTAATTGAAGTTTTGGAATCGATTAAACATTCTGCTATCACACCTGACATTATGAAGCGTTCTAAAAATGTTTTCAATACCTTAGCAGAAGCAGAAGCTTGTGTACATGGTACAACAATAGAAGAAATACATTTCCACGAGGTGGGCGCGGCTGACGCTGTTGCGGACGTAATAGGGGCAGCATACTCATTTCATAAACTTGGTATGGATAATCAAATGGTCTATGGGATGCCTGTGGCACTTGGTGGTGGTAGAATTAAAAGTATTCATGGAATGCTTAGTGTACCTGCACCTGCAACTCTTGAAATCCTTAAAAATGTTCCAGTTTTTGGGGGGCCGGTTAACCAGGAGCTTACAACACCAACTGGAGCAGCTCTTTTGGTGAATATGGTGGATAAATTCACTAACTATTATCCACTTTTAACCAACAAGAAGATAGGATATGGTGCAGGGAAGATGGAACTCACATTTCCTAATGTTTTAAGGATATTAGATGGAAATCCAGAGATCGAAACTGATCATGTTTCGATATTGGAAACCAACATTGACAATGTTACTGGAGAACTTATGGGCCATATATTCAATGTGCTCTCGCAGTATGGTGCTAGAGATGTGAGTATAATACCAACTACAACCAAGAAAAATAGGCCGGGTTATCTTTTACGGGTTATAGCTAAGCCAATGGACTGTGATACACTTTCAGAAGTGATTATAAGGGAAACAGGAACTCTTGGAGTTAGGGTTATTCCATATGTACACAGGAATATAACTTCAAGGAAAATCATTCCAGTTCAAGTGGATATAAATGGAAAAAAGGTGGAGATACGGATTAAGGTTGGAATGATTGGAAATGAAATAATAAGTGTCAAACCAGAATATGAAGATGCCAGGAAAGTTTCAGAAGAGAATGGAATATCTCTTAAAGATGTTATGAACTCGGCAAATGAAGCATTCATGGAAAAATCTAAATATTTGTAATATCAATTCATTTAATCTATTATTGTGAATGGTGCTTAAAATGGAACAACAGAAAAAAATTGCGATATCAGTACTCTCAGGAGGACTGGATTCAACAGTTGCAACAGCAAATTTCAAAGAAAATTATCAGATACATGCTTTAACTTTCAACTATGGTCAGAGAAGTGCGGATATGGAAATAAAATCAGCACGTGCAGTATGTCAAGAAATTGAAGTGGAGCATACAGTTATAGAACTTCCTTGGCTTTCAGAACTAGGAAGATCTGCTCTTACTTCAGATGCTGAGGTACCTGAACCAGCGATCACAGAACTGGACGATAAAGATAGCTCAATTGAAACGGCAATTAAAGTGTGGGTTCCTGGACGGAATATTGTCTTTACTGCTATAGCAAACTCTTTTGCCGAGTCTGAGGGTGCAGATATTATAATAGTAGGGTGGGATCTCGAAGAGGCTGTAACATTTCCTGATAACTCTAAAGAATTTTTAAATGCTTTTAACAATGTATTAAAGGTTGGATCATTTGATGAAATAAAAATAGAAGCCCCCCTTATTAATATGAACAAAATAGAAATCGTTAAGTTCGGAAATGATATTGGAGCGCCATTAAATTTGAGTTATTCATGTTACAAAGGATTTGAAGCACATTGTGGTGTTTGTGAATCTTGCATGCGACGAAAAAGGGCGTTTAAAAAGGCAAATATAGAGGATAAAACCTTTTACATGAATAAATAGGAAATAATGATTTATACTATTGGATAAATTTATTTGAACCAATCTGGAGAGATAACTAAAAAAGTAAAGCCTAATAATAATGTAGTATATTGTTTATCTTTCCTAATTGATAATAATTAGAGATCAGAGAATGATATTATATTCATAAATGTTCAGCCTGGTTTTATTTCAAACAATAAATTCTAAGTGTGTTTGGGTTCTTTTGAAGGTTAATAGAGTTAAAAATGAATATAGAAGAAATAGAAAAAGATTTATTAGTAAAAAATTTTATTTTATTATCATTAAGGTTTCACCTGTACCAACAGTATCCCCTTCTTCAATGAAGATCTCCTGAACGGTTCCAGAATTTGGTGCATGGATATCATTCTCCATTTTCATGGCTTCAAGTACTGCAACAATGTCTCCTTTATCTACCTTGTCTCCTTTGGCAACTTTTAACTTCAGAATCATACCCTGCATACTTGAGGTTACACCGCCCTCAACAGGTCCATTTGGAGCTTTTACACTTCCAGATCCTATTTCAATGAATCCTGTGGGTACTACCTTTACATCGAAAAGTTCACCATCAACTTCGACATTGTATTCAGTTGGAATTGATGTTAATTCTTCACTTTCAACTTCTTTGGGTTTTTCGAGAGGTTCTTCTATAACTTCACCCCTTAGAAATTTGGGCGCTACAGCAGGGTATAGTGCATATGTCAATACATCTTCATCCTTTTTAATAATCCCCATTTTTTCTCCTTCAGCACGGAATTTATCCAGTTCTGGTTCAAGAAGGTCTGCAGGTCTAGAATCTATTACTTCAGCGTTTCCTATTATTTTTATTGCAACAATTCTGTTTACAGGTGCAGGGGGCCTTCCATAGTATCCCTTGATATAATCTTTAACTTCTTTTGAAACATTTTTGTATCTCTCACCGCCTAGTACATTCATAACGGCCTGTATACCTACTATCTGGCTTGTTGGAGTTACGAGGGGAGGATATCCAAATTCTTCTCGGACTTTCGGCACTTCTTTAAGAACCTCCTCGTATCGGTCAAGTGCATTTTGTTCCTTGAGTTGAGATACAAAGTTAGAAAGCATTCCCCCAGGTATCTGATATAGCAGTACATCTGTATCGACTTTTTCTGATATAGGGTCTATCAGGCTGCTGTATTTCTTTCTAATCCCTTCAAAATACTTCTTGATCTCACTTAAAAGATTTAGATCAAGTCCTGTAGCATAGGGAGTATCTTCAAGCGCTGCAACCATGCTTTCTGTAGGGGGCTGTGATGCTCCCCATGAAAGCGGAGATATTGCTGTATCAAGAAGGTCCACACCTGCTTGGCATGCAGCATAATAACTCATTGGTGTCATTCCACTAGTGCAATGACAATGTAGATTTATAAGGAGATCTGTTTCTTCTTTTAATGTCTTTACAATTTCATAAGTGTCATGAGGGGATATTAATCCTGCCATATCTTTGATAGCGACAGAATCACATCCAAGTACCTCTAGTTCTTTTGCAAATTCCACATATTTTTCTAATGTATGGACTGGACTTGTGGTGTAGCTTATAGTTCCTTGAACATGGGCCCCTTGTTCTTTCGCGACTTTTATGGAAAGTTCCATGTTTCTAATATCGTTAAGTGCATCAAATATCCTGAAAACATCAATACCATTTTCATAAGATTTTTCAACAAAGTTTCTAACAATATCGTCTGGATAATGCTTGTATCCAACGAGGTTCTGTCCTCGAAGCAGCATTTGTAGTGGTGTTCTTTTCACTACATCGTTGAGTTCAACAAGGCGTTCCCATGGATCTTCATTTAGGTATCGTATACATGTATCAAAGGTTGCACCTCCCCACGCCTCCAATGAGAAATATCCCACATTATCCATTTTCTCGGCAATGGGTAACATGTCCCTAGTCCTCATCCTTGTAGCAAGAAGAGACTGGTGTGCATCTCGGAATGCAGTTTCAATGATCTTTATCCTTTTCATTTTGACCCTCACAGTAAGCTTGGAATTTAGTTCAATGTCTTTATATAAATAGTCCATACTTCCTTATATATTTCTCAATTTTAACTACTTGAATTATTAAATTATTCTTAATTAAAATTCGCGTTAACATTTGAAATTCATAAAAGGATTCATAAATTTATATTATTTCAATAATTTGATAATTTATCTCTTTGAAATTCATATGATATTATTAAATACTTTTTTTGAGAGTTACAAATTAAATTATTTGTTTATTACACTATACAGACGATAAAATCTTTATTTTCATATACAACTTTAGTAAAATCTGGTTTCAATTTGTCAACGTTTTGATATAGTATCTTATTATAATAGAACAAAGGATACATCTCAGAATTAGCTTGATATCTATTTAAAGTATTATAATCTGGTGGAAGTACCAAACGTTTATCGTATACAATGTAACCTATATTGTTGGTCTCAAAATATGATCTGGGCGTTTTATTGTTTATATTCGCGAACTCATAATTAATGGGCATTTCTGCTTCTGTCGCAATGAAAACACCAGTATAAAGATTTGAAATTGAAATAGATTTATTTTTATCACCATTTAATTTAAACCAGTTTGCTAATTCCACCTCTGACATACTAGGGGGCGCTATTTGCACAGATCCAAATATGGTGTTTGCTGAATATGTTCCCATATTAGGATCTGAAACATTTAAAACACCAAATAATAGTGACAATGAGAACACACATATTAAAAATGCAGATCTGAACCTTTTAGAGGAAAATCTTTTGTGATCTTTTAATCTGTAATAAGCTTGACTTACACCGAATCCACCAAGGATTGAAAGAGGAATGACAATATAAATTAGAACCCTCGAAGATAATACATTAATTCCAAGATAATATGCCTTACTCAATAAAAGCATAATTATTATCCATGTAAATATGTAAATATCCTTTTTTCGCCTCATCTTGACTGCGATGATAGCTCCTAACAATGAAAATACAGTTAGTAGTAAACCAAAGTTCCTTAGATATTTAATCACACTTAAAGGTTGATTGTAGTTCAGTGAAGTACCAAAACCTAAAACAGCTGTTATTCCTTGACTAAATATACTTTGAAATAGTGTTGGTTTGAAAATTAATATAGCAACAACAGCTATTGCTATCAGAACTAACAAAGGCAGTAGAAATGCACCGTAATTTTTTAATACACTTTTATTTCGGTATATTACTAATTCTATGATAGTGAACCCGATAATTACTAAAATTAAACATAAAAGTGCGGCTTGATGTGTAGCAGCTATTATAAGCAACAAAATTCCGGAAATAAGTGCATATTTAATGTTTTTTTCCTTAACAGATGCATAGTATAAATATACAGCAAGGGGTAAAAAGATGAGAGCAAGGTTTTCAGGAACGGGCAGCATTATTCTGTAAATTACAGTACTTGATATCATTAGAAATCCAGCTGATAAGCCTGCAATAGTACCATAAATTTTTTTTGCAACAATTGTAACTGATAAAATCACAAAAAATGCAAGGAAAGGTTGGAGTGCCCTTGCAATCTCAAAGTAATCTACTCTAAATAGGGTTCCAAGCGATGCTATTAAAAAATGAAATAAAGGAGGATACCCTATTTTTTGTCCTATAGGATAGTTTAAAAGCGGATTAACAAGTACAAATCCATATTGTGTATAGACCTTTGCATACAGTACATGATATATAACATCCCAGCTCATAGGCCAGCTATGGTTTAAAGTTGTAACTAAGGTAATTAAAAACATTGATATAGCTGGTATAAAAAGCAATAATTTATTTTGATGGGGTTTAAGAAATTCCATTTGATCACTATTATTATATTTCCAATCTGGAATTATTTTTGTAAAAAATTAATAAAATAAAAAGAATTTAATGGAATCTGGAAATAATCAATAGAATAATATATATTAGGTTGTTTTTATCTTTCCCTTTTTCCTATAATGAAATCGTCAACCATTTCTCTGGCAATATCGTCCTTATACTGTTCAGGTGGATGCTTCATAGTGTAGGCTGAAATCGATTTTAATTGCCCACCAATACCTCTTTCAATAGCTAATTTACAGCATCTAATGGCATCAATAACGCATCCTGCAGAGTTTGGAGAGTCTTCAACACTTAATCTGAGTTCTATGTTCATAGGAACGTCTCCGAAGGTCTTACCTTCCATTCTTAGGAAGCATATTTTGTTGTCCTTTTGCCAGGTAACGTAGTCACTGGGTCCTATGTGGATATTTTCATCATCAAGCCTCTCAGCAAGAACCGATTGAACAGCTTCAGTTTTGGACTCTTTTTTCGAATCCAGCCTGCTTCGGTTAAGCATGTTCAAAAAGTCTGTGTTGCCCCCAGTATTCAATTGATAAGTGCGTTCGAGTTTTACTCCCCTTTCACGAAATAGATTTGCAAGGGTTCTGTGTGTTATTGTAGCGCCTATTTGTGCTTTAATATCGTCTCCAACAATTGGTATTCCTTTTTCTTCAAATTTGGCAGCCCATTCTGGGTTACTTACAATGAAAACCGGCATGTTGTTTATAAATGCAATACCTGCTTCAAGTGCACACTGTGCATAAAATTTAGTTGCATTTTCAGAACCAACTGGAAGATAATTCAGTAAAACTTCAGCCCCACTTTCTTTTAATATCTTCACCAATTCTACTTGATTATTTTCTTTTTCATCCGAGATTATAAATGTGTAATCGTTCTTGTGATCTGCCATGTGTGGTGCTACACCATCTAATACTTGACCCATTACCACTTTAACACCCATATTTGGTATTTCATTACAGAATACTTGAGTACAGTTAGGTTTTTCAAATATGGCTTCGCTTACATCCTTACCAACTTTTCTCCTATCAATATCAACAGCAGCCACAATATCAATATCAGAAGGAGTATAGCCTCCTATATCCCAATGCATAAGCCCAATAGCTTCCTTTGGATTTTTATCTTTATAATAATGGATTCCTTGTATTAGTGAGCTTGCACAATTACCAATACCGATTATCGCTACTTTTATCTTCTCCAATTACAACACCTTCTAAAACACCGTTATATGACGTTAATTGTGCCATGTTAATTTATTCTAAAATCAATACATAATCAGTTCATAACCTTTTATCTCTTTAAAGAAAGTTTGCTTATAATACTATTAAATGTTTCGATCAAATCCAATTAAATCAGGGAGGATAAAGAAACTGGATATAAATCGTTTATTTCATAAAAGTTCACCATATGGTTCGATTTACTGCACAACTGATTGGAAGCCTATCAAACCAAAATATCCTGCAGTTGTTAAAAAACACTCCAAATAACAATTCCAATTGACATCTATATGAATAAGCTATCTCGTGGAGCACCTAGTCCAATACCCAGCGCCGCACCGAGAGTTGCTCCAAAAAGAAGGGGTGATAATAATCCTAAACCGATTATACCATATTTATTCCTGATGTCATAAATTCTACCCTCTTTAACCGATTTTCCACCATAATGCCATTTAATAAACCATTTTCTTAAACGGTCACCAAATATTATCACAAGGAGCGGATATAATTGAACCTGCAGCTGCTGTAATTGCTATTATTAAAGGGTTTAAATCTAGAAAGAGACCTAGAGGAATTCCTATCCCAACTCACTAAGCTTGTTATGAAAACTGATTTAATCGTAATTATGTCCATATTTAATCCTTAAACAGTGAGTGATACCTTTAGATAAATATTCATCAATTTAAAGATGTAAACGATTCATATCAATATTTAATAAATGAAAAAGAAAAAAAAGAAAAAAATTCAAGTCTTCAACCGAGTTTTAGAGTACTTAAAAGGTTGCTGTATGCTGTTTGAGTCTGGTTAAGAGCGTATACCGGGCTAATATATGTAACGACGTAATAAAAGTTATTTTTGTCTATTACAGTATATTTTGTGGCTATGTTAGTTCCGAAACTTCCTACTTGGGTTGCCGTTAGGTTATTGACTTGTGTTGATGCTACCGAAGAGTTAGATGTATTCGTAACTATGCTGGTGGTACTTGGAAGGTTCAATGTACCATTAGCCTTCTGTTGCATTTGAATAATAATATAAGCGGGTTGATTTACTCCATTAGAATCTGCAAAGTTTGCAGTCAACGTTACTTGAGAATATAATGCACTACTACTGAAATTTCCAACCACATTCTCCTGTGACCAGGTGCTAGGATATTCGAATGAAACAGTTCCCATTTTGAATGTGTTGTTTCCTGAGTAAGCCAATGCTATCACTAATACAACAAGAACCACCAGAACTATTATTCCAGGTAATAAGTATTGATTTCTATCCATGTATAACCCCCACAAATTTTATTGATTATATATATTGTTCAATTAGAATTATAAGTTTTTCCTCTTTCTGTATTCTAAATGGAAATTAAACGGTAACTCATTGTAAATCTATTTAAATTTCTTTGAAACTTCGATATGATAGAATTCATTGGTCAATATAAAAATATAAACTTGAATAAATAATAAAAAAATTTTTAAATAGAACTGGTTCGAAAAGATTTTATTTAATTTTAAAGATCTTTAAGAAATTCGAGAATATAACCTACTGTCATGTTTTGTTGTTCCTGTCTAGTAATGGTGCTGTTATTGTCCCCGACCTGCATACCGTAATCACCAAAGTTGGCGTGGTTGCCACCATTTATTGTTACGAACGTAGTATTAACTGGAAATTTATTGATATTGTCTGAAATTTCTTTACTGGTAGCTAGACCGTCAAGTGATCCTCTGATAGATAATGCTTTAAAAGTTGCATTTGAAGCATTTGTATTTGGATAAGCAGCTAAGTATATTACTCCCTTAATTTCATCCTGATGGTTTACAGCATAGTCCGATGCGAAAACACCGCCTAATGAATGACCCGCAATTACCCATTTGCTAATTTCTTTGTGTTCAGTTATTACATTGTTGGCTTTGTTCTCACCAAAAATTGCTAAATTAAATGGCATTTTTACAATTATAGTAGTATAACCATTTGTTGCAAGTTTAGAAGCTATAACAGAGTAGGATTCTGGTTGAATTTTAGCTCCGGGGTAAAATATTATTCCTGTAGAGCTCTTATTGGCTGTAGGGGTAAAGGTTATGTAATTAGATGTGTCCATAACGGTATAAGATCCATTTGAGGATAATATTGTTAAGGCAGTATCATCTGTATAAGAAATATCAGAAACATAATAAGTAAAATATGCTAATCCTCCAATGAGCAGTGCTAAGATCACTATTAAAATCAATCTCTTTTTGGATATATTAAATTTCATATAGACTCTACTTTATTTTTATATAAATATAAAATCATTCAAAGTTATAATTATTTCATTTAAATAACTAGTCTTTATATTAACATGCAGAATAAATAAGGTGATATTAACGTATTTGGTGATTAATAACACAATTTTGATCATTTATTTCTATCAATAATACAATTCGAGACTCTCATGTTTTTTTTGGATTCGATATTTTCATGAAAATAATTTGAAAATTCTGGACAATTACTTATGTTCTATTTAATACCGTTGCATAAATATTGAATTAAAAGGAGAATTGTATTGGTCAACATTGGATAGGTGTAAAAATATAAACTAATTATAATATATATAAAAATAGGTGTTAAAATGGTAAAATATGACTTTAAAAAGGAAAAGAAGAATTTGTACTACCCTTCTGATAAAATAGTATCAGTAGTAGACGTTCCAAGGATGAACTTCTTGATGATTGATGGTGAAGGTGATCCGAACACGTCTCAAGAGTATAAAAATGCAATGGAAACATTGTTCCCTGTATCATTCAAGGCCAAGTTCTTATCAAAGAAAGAAAATAATCAAGATTATGTTGTAATGCCCCTTGAAGGGCTCTGGTGGGTTGATGATATGGATAAATTTAACATTGAAGATAAAGGATCATGGAAATGGACTGCAATGATAATGCAGCCTGAATTCGTTACTAAAGATCTGATGAGAATGGCAATTGAAGAAGTTGAAAGTAAAAAGAATCCAGTTTCACTATCCAAAGTTAAATTTGAAAAATTTAGCGAGAGATTATCGGTCCAGATAATGCATCTCGGATCTTATGGGGCTGCTGAAGCACCAACAGTTGAAAAAATACACGATTTCATAGATAAAAGTGGATATAAAATACGTGATAAACACCACGAGATATATATCAGTGATATTCGAAGAACCAAACCAGAAAAACTTAAAACAGTTATCAGGCAGCCCATAGAACAGAAATAAATAATAAAATTCAACAAATGTTTAAATACATAAATGGAAGATAAGGTGAATAAACATGAACAGGGTAATAAAAATAGTTGGATTCGGATTTTTAATGTGGTTAGTACCGTTTATCGTGTCTTTAATTATATACCCTCTAAAAACATCTTTTAACCCTCTTTTTGAATCTATAATGCTCGTTGTAATAACTTTAACAGTTGTTTTTCTTGCAGTAGCTTACTTCAAAGATGTAAATACAAATTTTTTACAGGAAGGCAGTATTATTGGGGTTAGTTGGTTTTTGATTAGTATTTCAATCGATCTCATACTTTTCATGCCATCAAGCCCGATGCAGATGATTTTCACAAATTACATGATGGATATCGGACTCACATACTTCATAATACCTCCTGTAACTGTTGGAATGGGTTACATGGCAGATAAACATATAATTGAATGTTCAAGTATTCTATAAGCGATAAACTGGAATAATATCTAAAAATGGTTATTGGAATACAATTCCCATTGTATATGATTCATCATAAGGTTGAATAAATTCTTTAGAATTTTTAAAAACTTAATCTATAGGTGGATGTTTATGTATTTTGAAGAAATAATAAATGAACTGGAAAACTTATCC
>Ga0302206_1000621_pt1 | contig 13777 bp, 6 predicted proteins | sample II_Fen_E2_1_FD_194581 | JGI IMG/M metagenome (GOLD analysis project Ga0302206, IMG submission 194581) | Peat permafrost microbial communities from Stordalen Mire near Abisko, Sweden - II_Fen_E2_1 | ecosystem: Environmental > Terrestrial > Soil > Wetlands > Permafrost | place: Sweden: Abisko...
ATGCGGGTTTTTTTAATTAAACCAATTCGTATTTCTGATTCCTTCTCCCGGGAATAAACCCCGCTTCTTTAATTATTGATTGCATCTCATTAGCACTGAATCGGTTATTGGCTCCGGCGGCACTGACTACATTTTCTTCAATCATAATAGACCCGAGATCATTTGCACCCGAATGAAGTGAGAGCATTCCGATTTCCTTACCAACAGTCAATATTGATGCCTGTATATTCCTTATGTTATTTAATAAGATACGGCTTATAGCGATCATCCTGATATAATCGGGTCCGTTATAACTGCTTCTGATTCCGTGTTTTTTCAAAAGTACGGTTCCTTCGTCCTGAAAAGCCCAGGGAATAAAAGTTATAAACCCGAAATGATTTTCCTGTTTTTCAGACTGCAGATCCCTGATCCTGATAAGGTGTTCAACCCTTTCTCTTGATGTTTCAATATGGCCAAACATCATTGTTGCTGAAGTAGGCAGGTTCAATATGTGAGCATCTCTCATTACCTGAAGCCACTCTTCCGATGTTGCTTTTGCCGGAGAAACGATTTTCCTTACCCTGTCACTCAGGATCTCAGCACCGGCGCCGGGCAGGCTGTCAAGTCCTGCATCAATCAGTCTGTTAAGTACCTCAGAATATGATAAACTCTCCTTCCTTGCCAGGTAAACAATTTCCGGAGGTCCCAGGGCATGCAGTTTTAATAATGGGTAGAGTTTCTTGAGATTTTTAAACAGATCAATATAAAAGCTGATACCAAGTTCAGGATTCATCCCTCCCTGCAAAAGAAGCTGATCTCCCCCAAGTGAATACATTTCATCAATTTTGGATCTATAGTCATTCATTGACGTGATATATGCATCCTGAGATCCTTTTTTCCTGCAAAAGTTACAAAAGGAGCACTGAGAAAAGCAAATATTGGTAATGTTCACATTCCTGTCGATCATCCAGCCCACAATTTTTCCGGGATTATGCAATTGTCTGAGTTTATTTGCAACAAACATGAGCTCTTCAACCGGGGCATTGGTATAAAGTGCAACTCCTTCCTCAACATCCAGCGGAACAAGCTGAAGGGCTTTCTCATATAATTCTTCTAAAATCATCTGTAGAAGCAATTTAACTTAATAATCGTATGTGATAAAACACTTTATCGGCTGACAGAATTAATAAGGTCAAAGGTAACTCTTTGCAAACGAAACAATCAATTTTTTAGTTAACTTTACATCTTCAAAAACCACCGCATAGTAATATGAAACCTGAAATTCAAAGAATATCACAAATATCATCTCACCAATCTGTTATATGTATAATGGGAGATGATCAGATTCCTAAACGATTAAAACTCACAAAACAGGAAAATGATTTTGCTCAGAATCAGCTTCAGGCAAAGGAGGAATGTATTTTCATTAATTCATATAACAGATCTGTTTACCTGATCAGATTAAAGGAAGCGATCGCTCATTACAAAGTAAGAGAGGAACTTAGACGCAATGCATATAATCTGAGAAAACTTATAAAAGAGAATAACTATTCAGAGCTGGTTATAACTTCCGAAAATGCGTACAAAGGAGCAATTGAAGATTTTACGGAAGGTCTGCTCCTTAGCTTTTATTCTTTCGATAAATACAAGACAAAACCAGGAAAGGATGATAAAAAATCCTATCCCGGAAAACTTCTGTTGCAGGGAGATTTGGAGGATACTGAGATTAAATGGATTATTGATCTTACTGATGCAGTCTATTTCACGCGCGACCGTATAAAAGAACCTGTCAATAAACTAAATGCATCTGCTTTGGCAGAAGAAATAAAAAAAACCGGAGATTCTGCAGGTTTTAAAGTTGAAATACTGACTAAGGGTAAGATAGAAGCATTAAAGATGGGGGGCCTTCTGGCTGTTAATAAGGGAAGCGTCGATCCACCGGTCTTCTGTATTCTCGAATGGCATCCTGCAAACTGCCTTAATAAAAATCCTATTGTCCTGGTAGGTAAAGGAATCGTCTATGATACAGGAGGTCTGAATATTAAGACCGGTGACTTTATGGCCGGGATGAACGGTGACATGGCCGGAGCTGCAACTGTCACTGGCGTTTTGTACATAGTTGCCAAAACAGGTCTTCCTCTTCATATTATTGGATTGATCCCATCGACAGATAATCGTCCCGGTGGGAATGCTTATACTCAGGGTGATATTATTACGATGTATAATAAAATGACTGTCGAAATTGGCAATACGGATGCTGAAGGCAGGCTTATACTCGCAGATGCCATAAGCTATGCTTCGAAATATTCTCCGGAATTAATAATAGACATTGCAACACTTACAGGTTCAGCAGCAATGACCTTTGGAAACCAGGCAATAGCAGTAATGACAAATGCCGATAGAAAATATATCAAATTGCTCGAAGAATGTGGTAACGATGTGTATGAAAGAATCGCAGAATTGCCTTTGTGGGATGAATACGGAGAGTCGCTGAAATCTGATGTTGCCGATCTTAGAAACATCGGAGGACGAGAAGCAGGAGCGATTATAGCAGGCAAGTTTCTTGAAAGATTTGCAGAATTCCCATTAATACATATGGACATTGCAGGGACTGAAATGCTGAAGAAAGATGATTATTACAGACTAAAAAGCGGACCAGCCTCAGGACTAAGGTTACTTTCAACATTCCTGCGGAGAGTTGCAGCTGACTATTCAGAAAAGAAATAATATTTATGGAAAAGAAGACAATACTTGCCGGCATCTCACATGGAGATATTAATGGCATCGGATATGAGGTTATTATCAAGACTTTAACTGATCCCACAATTAATGATATTTGTACCCCCATTGTATATGGTTCTCCTAAAGTTGCAGCTTATCATCGTAAAGCACTGAATGTTAATAATTTTACTTTTAACAATATCAGGACCGCTGATGAAGCTCACTCTAAGAAAGCTAATATGATTAATTGTCTCGATGACAATATCAGAGTTGAACTTGGAAAGTCAACACCCCAGGGAGGGGAAGCTGCTATTATTTCACTGGAAAAAGCGGTCGAAGATCTTAAAAACGGCAAAATTGATGTCCTGATTACTGCACCTATAGACAAACAGAATGTCCAATCGGAGAATTTTCATTTTGCCGGTCATACCGATTATCTGAAATCTGTTGCAGGGGTGGAGGAAGTTCTTATGTTTATGATAGGTGAAAGCATGAGGATAGGTATTGCCACTGACCACGTTCCTTTGAATAAAGTTTCAGGATTGATAACTCTGGAAACCCTGTTACGTAAAATCAGACTGATGAATGAGTCACTCATTCTTGATTTCGGAATCCGAAAACCACGTATTGCAGTCCTCGGGCTCAATCCCCATGCCGGTGATAATTCATTGCTTGGAACGGAAGAGGTTGAAATAATCAGTCCGGCAATTCAGCAAGCTCAAAAAGAAGGGATTATGACATTTGGACCTTTCCCTGCTGATGGTTTTTTTGGAGCCGGATCATTTACAAAATTCGATGGTATCCTTGCAATGTATCACGATCAGGGACTTACTCCATTTAAAGCATTGTCATTTGATTCAGGGGTTAACTTTACTGCCGGATTACCTTTCATTAGAACATCACCTGTTCACGGTACGGCTTTTGCAATCGCCGGCAAAGGAGAGGCATCAGAAAATTCATTTCGTCAGGCAGTCTATCTCGCATGTGATATTTTTAGAAACAGGCAGTTGTACACAGAAATATCGAAAAATCCTCTGAAACATCAGGATATTGAAATACATAGCGACCGGATTGATGAACTTCCTCCTGATATATTTAATCCTGAACAGTAAATATGATAGATTATATTAAAGGTGGCATTACTCAGATCACCCCGACATTCCTTACGATGGAAACGGGAGGAATAGGCTATCTGGTCAATATCTCATTAACGACATTCTCTAAACTTGAAGGCAAAAAGGAATTTAAAATACTGATCCACGAAGTTATCAGGGAAGATAGTCACCAGCTCTTTGGGTTTGCTGATAATGAAGAACGCGACATTTTCAGATTGCTGATTTCAGTTACAGGGGTAGGTGCAAATACCGGAAGGATGATGCTATCATCCCTGAGTCCGGGGGAGATAGAGAAGGCAATTTTAGGCTCAGATGCAGACCTGCTGAAAAGCGTTAAGGGGATAGGATTAAAAACAGCTCAAAGGATAATCATTGATCTGAAAGACAAACTCGGCAAACATACTGGAAGTGGTGAAATATTTGCCTTTGCTGACAATACAAAGCGCGAAGAAGCGTTATCTGCATTAGTAATGCTGGGATTTGTCAAAAGCGCTGTCTCCAAGGTCCTGGATAAAATTGTCAGAGATGAAAAAAACCTGACCGTTGAGGATATGATAAAGAGAGCGCTTAAAAATTTGTAATTCTGAATATAAGCCGTATTGGGATCAGGGATATCATATAAAAATATAATGATATTTTCGTATCTACTGCTGTCTGCTTCTCTTCTCTTTAGATCCTCAGAAGCTAGTAGTCAGACTGTATTGCCAAAACGTGGAACAGCTGATACAACCCGCAAATCAGTTTTGAAACTTAAGGACGACTCAGGAATTCCCTGGGAATTACAACAAAGGGCCCCTCTGTTTCTCGATAAACCATCAAATTTCAAATCCACTGTAATCTATAACCCCGACAAAAATGAATATGTTCTCTATGAGAAGATAGGCGCTCTTGATTATCGTACACCTGTACATATGAGTCCGGAAGAATTCAGGAAATATCAATATGCCAAAGCTATGCGCGACTACTGGCAATCGCGTATATCCGGAACTCAGGCTGGTTTCAAGTCAAGCCTGATACCTCAGATCGAAGTCGGTGGTGCAGCATTTGATAAAATATTCGGAAGTAATACTATTAATATCATCCCGCAGGGGTCGGCTGAACTTATATTCGGGATTAACATTTCAAAAACTGAAAATCCGACACTCTCGGAAAAACTCAGAACAATTCCAACATTCGATTTCAAGGAAAAAATTCAGATGAATGTCACTGGTACGATAGGTGATAAGATGACGCTTGGTGTGAATTATAATACCGATGCGATGTTTGAATTTGAGAATAGGACTAAACTTCAATACGCTGGAAAGGAAGATGAAATACTGAAAAAAGTTGAAGCCGGAGATGTTACGTTGCCTCTGACCGGGACTTTGATTACAGGTAGTTACAGCCTTTTTGGACTTAAGACAGAAATGCAGTTCGGAAAGCTGACTGTCACAACAGTACTTTCACAACAGAAGGGACAATCAAGTGTTGTAGAGGCTACAGGAGGCGCTCAATTATCAGATTTTGAGATGTCAGCCGATGCCTATGAAGCAAACAAACATTTCTTTATTTCACAATACTTCAGAGACATATACGATGAATCACTCAAAAACCTGCCTATTATCAGCTCAGGAGTAACGATTGAACGGATTGAAGTATGGATAACGAACAAATTAAGCAGTCTTCAGGATGCCAGTAACAGGAATATAGTTGCATTTGTTGACCTGGGTGAGAATAAAAGCCATATTTACAACAAAGTCCCGGCTTTTCAGGTGACACCTGGTGCTTTTATATACCCCGACAATAATGCAAATAAAATGTACGAGCAGTTTACTACGGCCTTCAACATAATAAGGAACGTTGACCAGGTTACAAACGCTTTTGGTCCTTTATATCCGGGATTTCAGATAGGACGTGATTTTGAAAAGATTGAGAATGCCAGAAAGCTTGATGAGAGGGAGTATACTTTTAATAAACAACTGGGTTACATTTCACTTAATTCGGCTTTGAATGCAGATGAAGTTCTGGCTGTTGCATACGAGTATACCCTTGCAGGTCAGGTATTTAAAGTTGGTGAGTTTTCGACCGATGGAATTGCTGCCCCGCAGACTCTGATACTTAAGCTGTTAAAGGGCACCAATCTGAGCCCAAAATTGCCAACATGGAAACTGATGATGAAAAACATATATTCTCTCGGATCGGGGAAACTGGATAAAAAAGACTTTGTACTTAATGTCCTTTATAACGATGATAAAACAGGTAATTCAATTAACTATCTTCCTGAAGGTAACCTGGCCGACAAGATACTCCTTCAGGTCATGGGACTTGATAACCTGAATTCCCAGCTTGACACCCAGTCGGATGGTTTTTTCGATTTTATAGAAGGCGTAACTGTTATGTCTGATAGAGGAAAAATAATTTTCCCATTTGTGGAGCCTTTCGGAAGCCATCTGAAGAAAATGATTACCAGTACTGCAGTTGCCAGTAAATTTGTCTTTCAGGAGTTATATGATTCAACTCAGACTATAGCCCGCCAGATAGCTGAGAAAGACAAATTCGAACTGAAAGGTCGATACTCATCCGCATCCGGATCTGTAATCCGACTCAATGCAACGAGTATACCACAGGGCTCTGTAAAAGTTACTGCCGGAGGAGTACCTCTTAATGAAAACACTGATTATCTTGTTGATTACAATATGGGGACAGTGACTATAATTAACAGTGCCCTTATTGAATCACAAACACCTATTTCGGTTTCACTGGAAAACAATCAGTTTTTCGGATTTCAGACAAAAACGCTTATTGGTACTCATCTCGATTATAGAGCATCGGATAAATTCAATATCGGTGGAACAATTCTTCACCTGACGGAAAGACCTTATACCCAGAAAGTAAATTATGGAGAGGAGCCGATTTCAAACACAATATGGGGTTTAAATACTTCATATAAGACAGAATCACAGCTGCTTACAAAAATAATTGACAAGATTCCGCTTCTCAATACTAAAGCTCCGTCGTCAATCTCAGCATTCGGTGAGGTTGCTAACCTTATTCCCGGTCACTCCAAAGCAATATCAAGCGCAGGGAATTCATATATTGACGATTTTGAAGCAAGCGAAATTCCTCTTGACCTTAAGGCATTTAATGCATGGACCATTGCAAGTGTACCACAGGGGCAGGACCTTCTTTTCCCTGAAGCCAAGTTAAATAACAATCTCACCAGCGGATTTAACCGGGCTAAAATAGCCTGGTATGTAATCGATCCTCTCTTTCTGCGAAACGGATCATCAACACCTGAGTACATTAAGCAACACGCTGATGAACAATCGAGTCATTTTGTAAGGGAGATATATGAAAATGAAATTTTTCCTAACAAAGAAAGCACAACCGGAATTCCTACAACTATAGCCGTATTAAACCTCGCATATTATCCGGAAGAGAGAGGTCCTTATAATTATGACGTCAGTCCGGGTCCCTATTCTCAGGGATTGAATTCAACCGGTAAACTTAATGATCCAAAATCCCGATGGGGCGGTATAATGAGAGAGATTCTCACAAACGATTTCGAAGCTGCCAACATTCAATATATTAAGTTTTGGGTGATGGATCCATTTGTGGATGATACTACTAAGGAGGGAGGAGATCTTTATATAAACCTGGGAAATATTTCAGAAGATATCTTAAAGGATTCAAGGAAAAGTTTTGAGAATGGTCTTCCGGGTTCACCTGTGGTAAAAAACGTGGATACTACAGCATGGGGTAGAGTACCAACAATTCAGGCTGTCGTTAACGCTTTTGATAATGCTGTTGAATCAAGACAGTATCAGGACGTAGGACTTGATGGTCTCGGCGACAATGATGAACAATCCTTTTTTGCTGATTACCTTCAGAAATCATCGCTTGTTGTCAGCTCTGATTCCTACCAGGATATTTTGAAGGACCCGTCAGGTGATGATTTTCATTATTACCGGGGATCGGATTACGATGCTCAGCAGTTGGGAATTCTCGACAGGTATAAAAAATACAACGGTGAAGAAGGAAACTCACCAACCTCCGAGATGTCAAAAGAGTCGTATCCAACTGCAGGATCAACATTGCCCGACATGGAAGATATAAACCGGGATAATACATTGAGCGAAACAGAAAGTTATTATCAGTATAAGATCAGCATTCGCCCGGGGGACATTAAAGTCGGTTCAAACTATGTAGTTGACGAAGTCGATCCACCACCAGTTACCTTTCCAAACTCTAAAAAGTCAAGTGTAAAATGGTATCAGTTTCAGATTCCTATAACTGATTATCAGAAGATTATTGGTCCTATAAATGACTTTAAATCAATCCGGTTCATAAGAATGTTTCTTAAAGGATTTAAGGATCCTGTTATTATGCGATTTGCTAATCTTGACCTCGTTCGTGCAGAATGGAGAAAATACAATATTTCATTTATGGAAGGAGGCGAGAGGATTACTGTTCCAGAGGCTACGGACGGCACCTTTGAAATAAGTTCGGTCAGTATTGAAGAGAATGGAGCAAAAGTACCTGTTAATTATACTTTACCTCCCGGATTTGACAGGGTGACTGACCCTCAGAACCCGCAGCTGAGGCTCCTTAATGAGCAATCGATGGTAATAAAAGTTCAGGATCTTCAGGATGGAGATGCCAGAGCTGCATTCAAAAATGTAAACCTCGATATGAGGCAGTACCGTAAATTGAGAATGGAGGTACACGCCGAAGCTATGATAGGAGAATCGTTGAAGGATGATGATCTGACGGCATTTATCAGAATAGGATCGGATTATAAGGGAAATTTTTATGAATATGAGCTTCCTTTAAAACTCACTCACCAGGGTCATTATGATAATAATTTAGATGCTGACAGATTAAAAGTATGGCCGGCAGCAAACAGTTTTGATATAGATCTTTCATTGTTACAGGAAGCCAAGCAGGAGCGTAATCGTCAAATGCAGCTTCCCGGTTCATCATTAAGCATTTCTGATGTCTTCGTGTATACAAATGGAACGGCCCGGGTATCAGTTTCAGGTAACCCTAATATGAGTAATGTAAAGGTAATAATGATAGGAGTAAGGAATCCGATAAAAACGAGAAACAGAGGAACTGATGATGGAAGTCCGAAATATGGAGAAGTATGGTTTGATGAACTTCGGTTGAACGATTTTATTGAAAACGGCGGTTGGGCGGCAAATGGTCACGTTCAGGCCCGTCTTGCCGATCTGGGTACTGTTGATATGGTTGGTCAGTTTAGTACTCCGGGATGGGGAAGCATTGATAAAAAAGTGAATGAGAGAAGCAAGGATCAGACACTGAAGTATGACATTTCTTCAAATATTGAACTTGGGAAATTCTTTCCTGAAAAGGCAGGTGTAAGATTTCCTGTTTATGTTGGTTATTCAGAAACCAGGATCAAACCGCAATATGATCCTCTTGATCCCGACATTCTTTTAAAAGATGCCTTAAAAGGAGCAAAAAGCCAGGTTGCAAGAGATTCAATATTAGCCATTTCAGAAGATTATTCAAGAAGAAAAACTATTTCAATAAGCAATGCAGGAATTACAAAGCGAGGTAAAAAGCCTCATGTATGGGATCCTGCAAACTTAAGTGTGAACTACACTTACAATGAAACCTATGCAAGTAATACAACAACCACAATTAACCTTGAGAGAGACTATAGAGGAGGACTTAATTATGATTATCAGGCTCAACCTGCCAATATCATGCCTTTTAAGAATGTAAGGTTTCTGAATTCACCCGTTTTTAAAATTATCAAAGATTTTAACTTTTATCCTTTTCCAAAAAGCATTTCATTAAGAACCGATCTGACCCGCGATTACAATGAATTAATAACAAGAGACATAAACAACGATTTCCTGAAAATTACTCCTTCTTTTAAAAAGGATTTTGAATGGTCGAGAATTTATGATTTTAAATATGATATAACACGTAATTTGAAATTTGATTTTACAGCTACCAACCTTTCACGAATTGATGAACCTGCCGGAGGCGTCGACAAGAAAAGGTATAGCAGTATTTACCAGGCCTGGCGCGATTCGGTTTTGGTCAGTTTAAGAAATGGCGGAAGAACAACCGATTATAACCATTTTATCAATGCTACCTATACGCTTCCTATAAATAAGCTTCCTCTGCTTTCATGGTTAAATGCCAACGCCCGATATAGTGCAGATTACACATGGCTTGCCGGACCTGTTTTTCCCGATAGTTTGAAAATCAATATGGGGAATTCAATTAAAAACCATAATGAGTTGACATTCACAGGAATGGCTAACCTTACATCGCTGTATACCAAACTGAAATTTCTTAAAAAGATTGATAATAATACTATGCCTGGTGCCGCAAAGAAGATGAAGGCTGAACTAAAGACTGTTACATTTTCGAAGGAAAATGTAAACTTCAAACCAAACGTCATCAAAGCTATTATTCATAATCTTAAAACAAAAGATGTAAAGGTCAGGATCGTTAAGAAAAGTGGAGAAGAGGTTAAAGGTAAAATGGAAATTGTCAGTGAGAACAAAGTTAATTTCACGGCTACTGAGCAAGTCGACGGAGCAAAAGTAGTAATAGAAGGCAAGGTAAAGCAAAGTAGAAATCCGTTTATTGTTACAGGTGAATATCTGATAAGAGCGCTAATGGGAATAAGGTCGTTAAGTTTGACATATACGTCAGCCCAGGGTGAATATCTGCCGGGATATTCCCCCCGGACAAAGTACCTCGGGATGTCAACCTTTAATAATAAACTTGCACCAGGATGGCCATTTGTCCTGGGATTAAGTGATAGAAACTTCTTTGATAAAGCTGTCTCAAACGGGTGGATTTCGAAAGATACCTTGCTCAATACGCCTGCAGCATATAATAATAGTAACAGCATTTCAGTAAGAGGTCTCATTGAGCCATTTCCCGGATTGAGAATAGATCTAAATGCCGACAGAAGGTATTTGGAGGCTGTAAGTTCATACTATACTGCTGATTATAACGGGAACTTTCCCGACAGTACACGCAACCGTATGGTAACCGGCAACTATTCCATCTCTATAATTTCCTGGGGAACCGCTTTTGAAAAGATCTCAAAAAATAATGACTACGCATCTGCTGCATTTGAAGCTTTTAAGAATAATATTGCTATTATATCAGAAAGGAGAGCTGCTCAGAGACAAAAGGTAGATCCGGGCTATAACCCTGATGTTGACCCCATTAGCGGTGAGCCTCTTCAAAGTCAATATAAGAGTGGTTACGGACAAACATCAAGTGAAGTTATGATCCCTGCATTCATAGCTGCTTATACCAGAACAAATCCGAGAAAAGTAAGCCTGGAAACCTTTCCTTCTGCCTTAAAAATGATGCCAAACTGGAGAATAACTTTTGACGGATTGTCAAAATTTGATTTTGTACAAAGTGTATTCAGATCTGTCAGCTTAACACATCAATACAGAAGTACTTACCAGATAGGTTCTTTTAGCACAAATCTGAATTATAAGCTTGATGAAAGCGGAATAAACAGTATCAGGGACCTCCAGAATAACTATATACAGCAGTATGAAATAAATGTTGTCACTATCAGCGAACAATTCAGTCCTCTGATAAATGTGGACATGAACTGGAAAAACAGCCTTACAACCCGGTTTGAATGGAAAAAATCACGCACCGTTACACTTAATATGACAAGTAACCAGGTCTCTGATGCACGAATTAATGAGCTGGTATTCGGGGCAGGTTACAGGTTCGATAATGTTCAGATAATTCTTAAAACAGGAGGAGTTCAACGGGCACTGAAAAGTGATCTTAACCTGCGGTTCGATCTTTCTATCCGTGATGATAAAACTCTGGCAAGGAAGCTTGTAGAAGACGTTGATCAACCTGTCGTAGGCCAGAAAGTATTTACTATAGGGGCAACTGCCGATTATGTATTAAGTGACAGATTTAATCTCCAGATATTTGCTGACCGTACAATGAATAATCCGTTTGTTGCCACTACATTTCCAACTTCAAATACTAACTTCGGATTCAGTCTGAAATTTACACTGGTTCAATAGTAGTGTAATGACCATTTCATTAATTTTATTCTGCTTTTCAGAAAACGATTGAAACATAGCTGGTCGTGGTTCCTGCCTGAAAATCAACGAATCTGCTTTAAAATAAATGATCTCTAACTAGCATTTATTAAACCATTTTTTCTATTTTTGAATAGAAACCATAACTTTTTCGTTAATTCTAAAATTTAATCCTTTATATGAAAAAATCAAAACCGCGTTTAACATTCTGGCAAATCTGGAACATGAGTTTTGGATTTCTTGGAATCCAGTTTGGATTTGCGCTTCAAAATGCAAACGTCAGCAGGATTTTTGAGACACTAGGAGCCAAGGTTGAAAATATACCGATTTTGTGGATCGCTGCACCGGTCACGGGATTGATTATTCAACCGATAATCGGACATATGAGCGATAACACCTGGAACAGGTTAGGACGACGACGTCCATACTTTCTTACCGGAGCTGTAATGGCCTCTCTGGCCTTGATTTTTATGCCAAACTCACCTGTTCTCTGGATCGCAGCCGGAACACTTTGGATAATGGATGCATCGATCAATATTTCTATGGAGCCATTCAGAGCATTTGTAGGTGATATGCTTCCCTCAGAACAACGAACAACTGGTTTTGCAACCCAGAGCTTTTTTATTGGAACGGGGGCCGTTATTGCCTCGGTTCTTCCATATGTTCTTACAAACTGGTTTCATATTCAGAATACTGCACCTGCAGGTCAGATACCATTGTCAGTAAAACTATCTTTTTACATTGGAGGAGCGGTATTTATTTCAGCTGTGATATGGACTATAGTCAGAACAAAAGAATACTCCCCCGAAGAGCTTAGCGAATTCTCGGCTGAAGAAAATTCTGCGCGTAATTATGAACCGGAACCAGTAACCCCTTTTGGCTCAGGGGTCTTTGTGAAAAGAGGATTTTACTGGATTCTGGCCGGGCTGATAATAAGTCTCCTTATATACTTCTATTCACTTGAGAAGGAATTGTATATTCTGTCGGTAGGGATCGGAGCTTTTGGATTGATCCAGATTATTTCAGGATTGTTTGTATCGGGAGGGAAATCGAATAACGGACTGGTAATTGTTTTAAGTGATCTTTACAACATGCCTAAGACGATGAGTCAGCTGGCTATCGTTCAGTTTTTTTCGTGGTTTGCACTTTTTTCAATGTGGATTTATACCACATCTGCCGTGACAAGTCATATTTATGGTACAAAAGATCCGACAAGTGAACTATATAATCAGGGTGCAAACTGGGTGGGTATTCTTTTTGCTGTATATAACGGTTTTGCTGCAGTAGTTGCTTTTCTTCTCCCTGTTCTTGCTAAGCTTACAAACAGACGGATTACACACTCAGTGAGCCTTATCGCCGGAGGTTTAGGATTAATTTCCATTATCCTGTTCCATACGCCGAAACTTTTGATATTGTCAATGCTTGGTATCGGCCTTGCCTGGGCAAGTATACTCGCGATGCCTTATGCAATTCTGACAGGATCACTACCTGCAAACAAAATGGGGACATATATGGGTATTTTTAACTTTTTTATTGTTATTCCTCAGATACTTGCAGCCAGTATTCTTGGGTTTTTTGTACGTGATGTATTTGGCGGAGAGAGTATTTATGCACTGGTAACAGGTGGCATTTCCATGTTTATAGCAGCGGCATTGATCCTTTTTGTGAAGGATGTCGATGAAACAAAATCAACAGTAGTGTGATGCAAATCGCTGCATGTATTTTTGATCTTGACGGAGTAATTGTTGATACTGCCAAATACCACTTTCTGGCCTGGAAAAGGCTGGCAGATCAACTTGGAATTCGTTTTACAGAAGAAGATAATGAACGGCTTAAAGGTGTAAGCCGGATGGCTTCCCTGGAGATTATACTTGAAATCGGGAACCGGAAACCTGACGATAA
>Ga0302206_1000623_pt1 | contig 13758 bp, 11 predicted proteins | sample II_Fen_E2_1_FD_194581 | JGI IMG/M metagenome (GOLD analysis project Ga0302206, IMG submission 194581) | Peat permafrost microbial communities from Stordalen Mire near Abisko, Sweden - II_Fen_E2_1 | ecosystem: Environmental > Terrestrial > Soil > Wetlands > Permafrost | place: Sweden: Abisko...
CATGAATTTTTTTTTATATATCACAACGAAAGGTAGACAAAAATGGCAAAAAAAAGAAAAAGTCAGAGTTGACCTCGTTGTTAGATATACCAATGACAAAAAACGTCACATGTTATCATATATGCATCTTTAAGTGGATTCATTCCTGGTAGTTCTCATTTGAGTTCTCAATGTTTTCTTACTAATAGTTTAATAGCGAAAAGTTCTATAAATTTGATCTATGAACACCATAATTCACATTGATGCCTTTTCAGTATTTATTTTTATTGGGGTATTCCAGGGGCTTATGCTTTCCTTTTTCTTCATCTTTAAACATTCTTCAAACATTAAAGCTAACAGATGCCAGGGACTTTTGCTTTTGTCATTGTCGCTGATTTTTCTGGAGCAGGTTCTAAATTTTACTGGTCTTATAGTCAATGTACTACCTGTGACCAATTCAACTGCATGGTTAAACTTCTTAATCGGTCCATTGCTTTACCTGTATGTAAAGCGAAGCTTAGATCTGCCCGGATCAAAAAAGGAACTGATAAATTTTATTCTGCCACTTCTCTATCTGATATATTTAAGTTTCGATTTAATTCAGTCAAACGATTTCAAGTATAACTCTTATGTGTTAAGTTCTCATCTCAACCTGCCATTGCATGAGGTACATTCAAGTATTTCGAATGACCCTCTTCAGGTAAATAAATACCTTGATCCGCTGATGGCGATTCAGATCATGCTTTATATCTCACTTTCATTCTGGAGACTGGTGAAAAAGGCAGGTGAGGCAGGAACCTCGGTATTCCGAACAAGCGATGATGTTCTCAGATCAGTAAGAAACATTATTTTTCATATGTGTATGATCATCATAATATTTATCATAGTAAAAACAAGGTTACATGGAAATGCAGGTAATTATTTTATTGGCACTTATGTTGCAGCTTTTACTATTATAACAACTTTCAGAATAATGAAGGATTCTACCTATTTCGACAGGTCTGGCTCATTTATGGATATTTCAATCGGGAAATATCGCAAATCTTCCTTAACTGATGCCGGGAAAGAAAAGATCCTAAACAATATCCTTTTTGAGTTTGAAACCAGACAATATTTTTCAGAAAACCTGGCATCGTTGTCGGATCTTTCGAAAAGGATTGGAGAGTGTCCGCATCATGTCTCACAGGTGTTGAATGAAAAACTGAACAAAAGCTTTTTTGAACTGCTGGCAACATACAGGGTTGAACTGGCAAAAAAAATACTAAGTGAGGATATAAAGAATAAACTCATAATCGAGGAGATCTCGGAAATGGTCGGATACAATTCAAAAACTGCCTTTAATAATGCTTTTAAGAAGCTTACCGGCAAAACTCCTTCGGAATTCCGGAAATCAATAAATCCCTGATGGTTTTCTCTATCGGAAGAGGATTTTACTTGCCATTAGAAGATTGACCACCCTTATCAGGAAGTTTTTATTTTATTCAGGCTGAGTCACACTTACACTGTCACCAATCTTAATCTTTCCTTCCTTGATGACTCTGCAGGTTATTCCTCCGTGTCCGCGCATTGCATTATAACCGCCCTTCCCAAGGTTCTCTTCCATTCGGTTACATGGGTGGCAAAAACCTGTCATTTCGAGAACTGCTTCCCCTAATCGGAATTGCTTACTTTTTAAAGCATTAAGATTTATACCCTTTACTACAATATTTCTTCTGACAAGCGCAGGGTCAATTTTTTCTATTCCAAGAAATGAAGCTGCAGCAGCTAAATGCTCATACTGTATAAGGGTTACCTGTCGTTTGCTATCCGGATTGCCCTTATTGGCACGGTCATTTGTGAGGCCTCCGATATTGGCATAAGTTTCCTTAAGAATTGTCATGGGTTCATGAGCTACCGGCCGGATTCCTATCCAGGTTATCTCTCCACTTTGAATAAAATTATTGAAAAATGCTTCATAAGGTTTTTCTTCAGCAACTATCTCCATATGATTTTTTTAAAGTTTTAAACAATTTTTTTTCCGGCGGTCGGACCTGGCTTCAGGGAATGTATTTCCGTGATATGAATTACCACCACGGCCAGTGGCGCTGGCATCCCTCTCTCCTCGGATAAGGCAACGGCCTGTTCGTACAGGTCATCACTATCGTGAAGTGATGGATTACCAATAAATCTGAAGCCATTTAATATCTCCCTGTTAACGACGGCAACTGACACCTTTGAGCCTCTTAATATATTTGCATAGGTTGTTCCTCCGGTTCCTTCAGAGAATATAAGAGAATCATCTGTTAGTACACGGGTTGATCGTTTTGGGGCTACATTAGGCGCTCCTTCTGCATCTACAGTTCCAATAAAACATTGCTGTGTAGCAATCATGTCTTTCATTTCCTGTGTTAGCTTTGCCATTTTTAAAATGTTTGATGATACAATTTAACTGAATAGTGAAACAAGATTTTAATGAGTTTGTTTAAATATCATTTTATTGAATCTTTCCCGGTAAAGTCGTTTTGCAGAAAAGAAGTTTTGAACTACCCGATATACTTTGCAGATACAGGTCATACTTAATAAAAGTGGGGGTTTAATGAGCCGTTCATCCTGAATGCCTGATCAGAAGTCACTTTTCGGATATTCCCGTTTATAGAAAGAACTGAAGGAATATTATTCCAGTAGATTATATTTTCTAAGAAAATCATCTGTAATCTTGAGTATTTCATCGTCATAGTAGCGCGAATATTTTTGGTTACCGTCACCTAGATAATGTTTTCTTCCCTCGTACATATGCTGTTCAAAATAATTGCCCTGCTTTTCCATAGCACTTTCAAAAAATTGTACAGTCCATTTAGGAACCTGTTCATCATCAGTCCCATGGAATTCAACCATCGGAGGTAATCCTGCTTTTATATTATGTGCCGGCGAGATACTCCATATTTTACTTCTGCGATCAGCCAACAGACGATCGCACCAGCCCTCTACTGCATTTACACAAGCAGAAAACAGCAAAATCGCATTTGGACGGGAGCTTATACTAAGATCATCTGATTTTTCATTGTATTCATCAATCATTGCAGTGCATAATGCCAGATGACCTCCGGCAGATTGACCGGCTGCTACTATTTTATTTTGATCAATATGGAACTTCCGTGCGTTTTCCCGGACCCAGCGCATGGCCGATTTTGCATCCATTACAGCTTCGATCGGGCTAATAGTTTTACTTGGGGTTACCCCGTTTTCAATTGATAAACGATAGTCTACTGAAAAAGTCACAATTCCCAAATCTGCATAACGTTCACAGGTTGAAAAAAACTCACTCGGCATGCCATAGGCCCATCCACCTCCATGAAAAAAGACAATAGCAGTATTGTTTTCTCTTTCAAACGATTGGTTTGTATAAAAGATATCAATCTTCAGTTTAAAAGTGTCAACAGTTTTGTAGACTTCCTGAATATGGATAACCTTGTCCTTGCTTTCAATCTGAGTCCGCTCTCCATTGTTTGCGGCATTTGCCATAAAAGACAAGCCCAGGAAAAGAGAAGTTAGTAGGTTTTTCATAGAAATATAGGTTTTACATATGTCGGCGGCCATTGTAATGTAAATTTTTTTCACCCAATCAAAGATCGTTATTTTAATTTTAAATATCGACAAAGATCTTGGATGGAAAGCAATGACAGTCATGTGGAATCATAGGTTAATTGATTTCGAATTATGAGGAATTATTTTTAACTTCGTTTATAAATGCATTTTTTTTGCAACCAGTTTAGTCTCTAACTGTTACTTATATTTAAGGATAAACAAAAATCTGAGATATGAAAGAAATTGTATTGATTGGAGCGAGCGGCTTTGTTGGCTCTGCCATTCTTAAGGAAGCTCTTGATCGTGGTTTTAAAGTTATAGCTGTTGTCCGCCATCCTGAAAAGATAAAAACAGTCCATAAAGATCTGATAGTGAGACAGTCCGATGTTTCTTCGGCTGATGCAGTAGCCGAGGTTTGCAAGGGTGCAGACGCTGTGATAAGCGCATATAATCCTGGGTGGAAGAATCCGGATATTGCTAAAGAAACAACTCTCGTATACAAGGCAATACTTGAAGGGGTAAGAAAGGCGGGAGTTAAACGGTTCCTGGTTGTTGGCGGTGCTGGATCTTTGTTAATTTCACCCGGGAAAAGGATTATGGATAGCGGATTAATACCGGAATCGTATTTGCCTGCCGTAAGGGCACTTGCAGATGTTTATCTGATTGATCTGACAGCCGAAAAAAGTATCGACTGGGTGTTTTTCTCTCCCGCTGGAATTATAGAGCCAGGTCAGCGAACAGGAAAGTTTCGTCTTGGTAAAGATGATATGATTGTTAATGAAAAAGGAGAGAGTAAAATATCTGTCCAGGATTATGCTGTTGCGATGATCGATGAGGTTGAAAAACCGTCTCACCACAAAGAGAGGTTTACAATAGGTTACTAAACATGCCAGGGTTTCCCTGAGTATAATATTTTCACTTGTATTGTGCCGGGAATTTAAGATTTCTGTGAGGTTAGGAAATTCCAATCGCATTTCTCAGTTTTTCCGGTACTCTTTGGGCGATACACCAACATGACGCTTAAAATATTTCCCGAAAAACGACTGTGATGGAAAATTCAATTCATCACCAATTTGCTGGATGGTCATATTGGTTGATTTGAGCAGAGCTCTGGCTTCAAGTATCACAAAATTGTCAATCCATTCATTTGCCGAATTACCGCTTGTTTCCTTAATCACTTTCGACAGGTATTTTGGTGTGAGAAATAACTTGTCGGCGTAAAATTCCAACCCCCGATGCTCTTTGTAATTTGTTTGCACAAAACTTAAAAACTTCTCCAGGAGAATTTCATTTTTTGATTTTATTTCGGCACTTGGTATTTTATGATACTGGTAACCTGATCCGTAAAAAAACGCCCTTGTCAGATTTTTCACGATTTCCATACGATGAGGATTGTCCTTCATCCTTACTGCTTTCTTGAGCATGTTATAATATCCTGTCATCGATTCCAGTTCATCATAATTTAAAGGAGTAAATGGATTATCTATAACTGAATGTTTAAGGGGAAATCTTTCCTGGATATTCATAAATAAATCATCTGTGAATCGTTTGGACATTACGATAAATAATCCTGAGAAATCTTCACTGAAATTCTCGTATTGCAAAATCTGGTCGGAAAGTATGATAAACAGACAAGGGGCTTTTATATAGTATTGTTTTAAATTAATTGATCCATTAATTGTTCCTCTGATACAAATTATGGCGACAACAACATCCAGTTTAACAGGGTAGCCGAAAGCTGAAGTGACAATCGGATTCTCCAGTAATAAAAAATCATCCCCAATAGCGTCAATTTCTTTGTTCACCAGTTCGGCACGCCAGTTAAACGGAGCTAATATGTTTTTCATGATTTAAATTTCAATAAATATAGGACTAATAGTCGTAAATAAAGTAATTAAACGATAAAAAGACCAATAAAATGGCCTTTTAGGTCTTTTTAGGTAGAATATCACCTGTATCTTTGCTTTATTATAAATTGAGAAAGTAAAAGGAGCGGAATCATGAAAAATGTGTGTGTAATTACCGGAGGCGGTAGTGGGATGGGGTTTGCAACAGCTAAAATATTAGGGAAAGAGAATTACATTATAATAGTAGGAAGAACACTAAAAAAACTGGAAGATGCACAGAAAGAATTAATTGATGAAGGAATTGAAGCAGAATCCTTTGCATGTGACATTTCAGATCGGGCTTCTGTAGATAAGCTGGCTGTACATGCCAGGAATATAGGATATATTTCTTCTGTAATACATGCAGCAGGAATGTCACCTAACATGGCGGATGCCAAAACAATAATGGAAGCTAATGCATTGGGTACTATCAATATAAATGAATCATTTTATGAAGTTATGGAAGAAGGTTCCTGTCTGATAGATGTATCCTCAATGTCTGGTTATCTTATTCCTGCTTTTCTTATGCCCTCCGGTAAATATAAATACAGTAGAATAGATAAGGAGTTTTTTATGAAAAAAATGATGCAAAGAGTTAACCTCTTCCCTAAAAAACTCAGGTCAAGTCTGTCTTATGGCATTTCCAAAAACTTTGTTATTTGGTATGCAAAAACCGATGCAGCTAAATTTGGTTCTAAAGGAATCCGTGTTCTGAGTGTATCTCCCGGATCTTTTGAAACTCCTATGGGTGCTCTTGAACAGGATAGGACAGAAGAATATACCAAACTATGTGCAATAAAACGTCCCGGACGAGTTGAAGAGATTGCAAACCTGTTTGCCTTTTGTGTAAGCAGCAAGGCGAGTTATTTAACCGGAGTAGACATTCTTTGCGATGGAGGCTGTGTTGCTTCAGGAGTAAACCCTTTAAGAAGAAATAGTAATTAAAATATTGTACAACATGTATGTAAAGAATAAAACAATAGTTGTAACAGGCGGAGGTAATGGTGTTGGCAGGGAATTGGTTTTAAACCTGCTTTCAAGAGGGGCCAGAGTAGCTGCAGTTGATATAAACGAATCTGCATTGTCAGGAACGATAGAGCTCGCCGGTGATAAAACTGGTAATTTATTTTGTTACGTTACAGATATTACTGACAAGGAAGCGGTAGAAATATTTTCAATTAAGGTCATTAAACAATTTGGTCAGATTGATGGACTAATTAACAACGCAGGTATCATTCAACCATTTGTCAGGATAAATAATCTTGATTATTCTACAATTGAAAAAGTAGTTAATGTGGATTTTTATGGGACACTATATATGATTAAAGCTTTCCTGCCTCATTTTCTAAAACATCCGGAGTCACATATCGTAAATATTTCAAGTATGGGTGGTCTTTTTCCGGTTCCAGGAGAAAGTGTTTATGGTGCTGCTAAGGCAGCTGTAACAATGTTAAGCGAGGGCTTGCGTGCTGAACTAAGAAACAAGAATGTAAATGTAACTCTGATTTTTCCGGGAGGTATAGAAACTGATATTAAGTTTAATTCAGGGGCAGAAAAAATCAAAAAAGGAGAGAATGATGCTAAAAGTGCAATTATTAAACCAGTAAAACCCAAAAAAGCCGCACAGATAATCATTGACTCAATGGAAAAAAACAAATTCAGGGTATTTATTGGATCAGATATCAAGGTCTTAAAATTTTTGTTTAATGTATGTCCTGGATTTGCTGCAAGTCTTATCAATAAACAAATGAAATCACATATCCCAGAGTAAATAAGAATGAAAGGGAATAATAATATTAATCAATTCATATTAAATATTATGAAAAAAGTAAATTTGTTTTCTGCTGGAGTATTTTTTCTCCTCTTAGCGATTGGTGCAAATGCACAAACCAAAACCGGTATAAATTATTTTGTTGGAAAATGGCATTTAATTGCAGATGGAGCACCTGGTGGTGGTTCTGATATGAAGGTTACACTAGAGTTAAAAGAAGGTAAACTGGCCGGCGCGATCAAGATAGGAGAAGAGGAGGCGGTGAAATTTTCAAAAATTGAGGAAAAGGGAACTTCGGTAAAACTATATTTTACCAGTACTCATGGTAACGATGTAAACCTTAGTATGGAGATAAAGGATGACGATAACGTGGGTGGAGCTATAGATACTTCAGTAATGGGTAGTTTTGAAATTAAAGGTGAACGTATTAAAGAAAATAAGTAACTAAATCAAAACATATTAAACCGGTTTCATTATGAAAAGCAAGAACATTATTGGAATTACAGGGCTAGTCATTTCAGTTAGTCTTTTAATATCAGGATATTCAGGAAAAGTATCTGAAAAAGCATTTTTGCGTGACCGGTTATTTAATAACGGGTGGAAGTTTATCCGGGATTCAATTCCCGGAGCGGAGCAACCAGAATTTGATGATTCAAAATGGTTGGCTGTTGACCTTCCTCATGATTACAGTATAATGAATTTGCCTGGTAAAGAAAGTCCCGATCAGATCGGGCCATTTTCCAAAAAATCACCTGGCAATGGTAACTCAACCGGACATGTCATAGGTGGCACAGGATGGTACCGCAAAACATTTACACTTGATAAAGTCGATGAAGGAAAAAGTGTTGTTTTGAATTTCGATGGGGTTTATATGGAAACAGAAGTTTGGGTAAATGCTAAAAAGGCAGGCGTTCATAAAAACGGTTATACCCCGTTCTGGTTCGATATTACTTCATTATTAAGCGAGGCCGGAAAACCAAATGTCATTGCGGTAAAGGTAGATAATTCAGGAAGAAATTCGCGCTGGTACAGCGGTTCGGGAATCTACAGGAATGTACATCTTACACTTACACAACACGTACATGTTGCAGTTTGGGGAGTAAAGATTACAACTCCTGATATCAGACAAAACTCAGTATTTGTTGACATTGCTGTTACTGCTCAGAATGAGACAGGAAAGGAAGTTAAGACGCAAATTACGATCAATCTGAAAGATAAAGATGGAAATACTGCAGGCACCGCAAAGGAGAATGTTGTACTTTCCGGCAAATCTGAAACCATTATAAAAAAGCAGGTTGAAATTAAAAATCCTCTTTTATGGTCTTTGCAATCACCTGATTTGTATAATGCCGAGATAATAATCGAGGTAGACAAAAAAGTGACTGATAAATACACCCAGCCATTCGGTATCAGATCAATTGAATTTTCTGCTGAAAAAGGTTTTCTGTTAAACGGGAAATCTGTTGAACTCAAGGGAGGTTGTATGCACCATGATAACGGCTTTCTGGGTTCCGCAGCTTACGACAGGGCAGAAGTGCGAAAGGTAGAGCTGATGAAGGCTAATGGTTACAATGCAATCCGCTGCGCCCATAATCCTCCTTCTGAAACTTTTTTGAACGCATGCGACAGACTTGGCATACTGGTAATTGATGAGTTTACGGATATGTGGGAATCCTATAAAAACCCGCAGGATTACTCAAGGGTTTTCAGGGAATGGTGGAGTAAAGATCTTACCGATATGATATTGCGCGACAGAAATCACCCAGCGATTATCCTTTGGAGCATTGGCAATGAAATTCCTGAAAGCAGCGACTCATCAGGTGTGCGCATTGGAAATCAGCTGTCTGCAAGGGTTAAGGCTCTTGATAATACCCGTTTTATTACTGAAGCAATATCTGAAATCCTGACCCCGGGGGGCTGGAAAAATACAAAATCTGCTTTTGCAATACTCGATGTCGGAGGCTATAATTACACATGGAATAAATATGAAGCAGATCACAAGCTATATCCTGAACGTATTATGGTTGCAACTGAATCATTTCCTATAGATGCGTATGATTACTGGAAGCCTGTAGAGAAATTTTCTTACGTTATCGGCGACTTTGTCTGGACAGCAATGGATTATATAGGCGAGGTATCTGTCGGAAATTCAACAATTATACCGGGTTCTCAGAATAAAATTATGAAGATGCCTGAAGGATTTGAGTTGCCAAAGGGTATAAATATTTTTGATCTGATGGTTAAGATGCCAACTACTTGGCCCTATTTTATTTCGGGATGCGGAGATATTGATATAACTGGGGAGAAGAAACCACAAATGTTATACCGCGATGTTTTATGGGACAACAGTAAGCTCGAGATCAATGTACATACTCCAATTCCGGCAGGATATTCAGAAAGTATAAGTATGTGGGGCTGGCCTGACGAAAGACCAAGCTGGAACTGGAGAGGAAACGAAGGCAAACCGCTCCAGGTAAGGATTTTTACCAGGGCTCCGCATATAAAACTGGAGTTGAACGGCAAGACGGTAGGTGAGAAAGATATGGAAATTGATGATAAATACATTGCAGCTTTTGAAGTACCCTACCAGCCAGGTGAACTTAAAGCAGTTGCATCGGAAAATGGATATGAAGTTGCAATCAAAGTTTTGAAAACTCCCGGTGAGCCTGTAGCAATAAGGCTGATTGCTGACCGTAATAAAATCAAAGCTGATCGTAACGACCTTTCTTTTGTAAAAATTGAAGTGGTTGATAGCAATGGACTGTTAGTTCCTCAGGATTCTATAAGAATCAGACTAACCTTATCTGGTAATGGAGAGCTTGCTGCTTCCGGGAACGCAAATCCAAAAGATATGGCAAGTGTAAACCAATCACTGACAAACACTTTCAAAGGTAAAGCACTGACAATTATTCGACCATCAGGCATTGGTAACGTAATGTTAAAAGCAGAGTCTCAGGGTTTAAAAACTGGGAAGCTGATAATTCAGGTTGCAAAGTAAAATCTTGTTTCGCTGGAGCAAACTGAAATTCCTTGTTTTTATAAGAAACAAATATTGTTCGTGAAATAATTTTCATTAAAACAATTCAGGTATGAATATTAAAACTATTCTTAACCATATGATGATTGCTTTATTTGTTCTGACATTTACTTTCTTGTCACAATCAGGACTTGGACAAGACGCAGGCTCAACTAATAAGAAATGGTTCCCGCGGTATGATTTTAATGCAGCCCAGTTTAAAAATCCTTCGCATGAATTCTCTCCTTTTGCCCGGTGGTGGTGGCCGGGGAATGATGTTACAAAGGAAGAACTTCAAAGAGAGGTAAATCTTTTTGCAGATAATGCATTCGGAGGACTTGAGATTCAACCGCTTAGTCTTTTTGTTCCTGCTTCATCTCCTGAAGCAAAATCAAGGGTATTAAGCTGGGATACACCTGAATATTATGAAAATGTAAGAACTGTAATGGATGAAGCCAGGAAACGTAGTATGATAATAGATATGACAAATGGTAGTGGATGGCCCACAGGCGGATCATATCTGCCACCTGAGGACGGGTTTATAAACCTTGTGTTTGCTTCCACAGATATTAAGGGTGAAAATAAAATTTCTATTGCTGTTCCTCCTGTTGTTAATAGAACAGGTATACCTTCCAGGCTTGAAGCAGTGCTTGCAACAAAAGTTCTCCCGGGGAAATCTGATGTCAAAATAAAAACAGTTCTCCTCGATCCTTCCTCAACAGTTGTGATTACAAAATTTGTTAATAAAGACACACTCTATTGGTCTGCACCGGCAGGAGACTGGAAGATCATAGCTTTCTGGAGTAAACCCAATAGTCTTTTCGGCAGTATGACTGCATCACAAAAACAGGGACCTGTATTGAATCTCTTCGATTCTTTGAAAGTTATTAAAAACTATAATTATCTTTTTGGTCAGAGAACGGGGTTACAACCTTATTTTGGCAACCCAATGCGTGCTGTTTTTACAGATAGTTATGAGTTTGAGGTAGACAGGCATTTTTCATATGATTTTTTCACGTTTTTTAAGATCAAACGTGGCTACGATATAACTCCATGGCTGCCTGCAAATATGCAAAAAGGATATAATTATGCTTCCTGGAAAAATCCCAATGCACAACCGGACTTTTCATATGGTGAGATAGACTCACGTCTCAGATATGATTACGACATGACCATAAGTGAACTGTTTGAAGACCATTTTATAAAGGCAAGCAGGAGCTGGGCAGAAAAGCGAAACCTGGTGTTCCGTACCCAGGCCTATGGTTTGAACCTCGACCTGATAGCAAATGCCGGGCATGCATCAATACCTGAAACTGAGACTATGGTGGGCCCCGAGGCAATACTGAAAGTAATGGCTTCCAGTGCACATTTATATAACAGGCCGGTTCTGTCAGCTGAATCTGTTGTATTCTCTAATCGAGCCTATATGACCACACCACAAAAAATAAGAATGGTCGTGGATAAATTATTTGCAGCAGGAGTAAACCAGATAATCTATCACGGTATACCTTATCGTTATATTACAGAGGAAACAATGCCTGTTGGCTGGTATCCGTTTGGCAGTTCTTTTGCAAACTTTTCTTCAAATTTAGGAGAAGGTAATATCTTCTGGAAATATCAGAAAAAGGTCAATGAGTATATAGCCAGAACCCAATATGCATTACGCTCCGGAAAACCACACTCTGACGTATTGATTTATTTTCCTTTTATGAATGTAGAAGGCATGCCTGACAACACTGGAGAAATACTGACAAAAGGATATATGGAGGGTGTTGAACCGCCTTTACCAAAAAGTACTGATGCTCCGGCAAAAGATAAAGCAGCCTGGGCTGAGAAAATATATCCTGTCATTAATCTTCTCGAAGCAAATGGTATAACCTGGGATTGGGTAAATGATGTATCTATTCAGGAAGCCAGGGTGGATAACAAACAAATAAATATCAGGGGCAATCTCTATCAGGCTCTTTTTCTGGTTGATATTTCAACTATTCAGCTGAAAACTGCAGAGAGTATTGATAATCTGGCAAAAAAAGGAATGAAATTTATTGTAACCGGGAGCCTTCCCTTCAAACAGCCTTCTTTTTTGAATTGGGAAGTCAATGATAAACTGACGAGACAATTAATAGAAGGAGCCGTCAAACAAAAAAGCAGCAAACATATTCAGAATTTAAATGAACTGACAAATCTGATAATACAACTTTACAGACCCGTTAAATTTAATGATAACTATACATCTTTGCTGCAGGCAGAAAGAGACATGGACGATGGTAGCCGGATTCAGTTTATCTGGAATAGGAGCAATGACTGGCAGCAAATTACATTGACCCTCGATAAGAAATATATAAACGCAGAATGGATGAATGCTGAAACTGGTACAATTTATTCTGTACCAGATCTTAAAAATGTACAGCATATCATACCACCCAGCTCATCTATCATACTTTTTGCAGGTACTAAAACCAGAATTGCTGACAGCTTATTAGATAAGCCTGATCCGGTTGTCTACAAGGCTAAAGATGTGTTGACAATAAGCAGATGGGATGTTCAGAGTGGCACAAAATCTATTAAAGACACTTCTCTTTTTGACTGGAGAGAAAATTCCCGTTTCAAGTTTTCTTCAGAGGAAGGCATCTATAAATCATTTTTTCAAATCGATGAAATCGATCCCCACGCAACCTATCTGATTGACCTCGGCAAGGTTTATTTTACTGCAGAAGTAATGATTAATGACAAGCCGGTTGGACTTCGTATTTATGCTCCTTATAGCATGGATATTACAGATTTCCTGAAAAAAGGCAAAAATTCTATTGATATAAAAGTTACACCTGGCCAGTTGAATGGCTTTATCGGGGAAGCTGCACAGGGGAACAAGCTCTATAACGCTTATAAGGGAAAGCAAAATGATCTTATGTCTGCCGGGTTAGTCGGTCCGGTTTTTATTCTAAAACACTGAGGGTATCCTCCTGAGCACTTTTTTATAATTAATGTTTCATAAAGTCAAAGCAATGGTTCATCACGATGAAAAAACCCGCTCATCACCGGGAAAGATTTACGATCGGATATTAAAAGTTTGCCTTAATGCAATATATTTGTATACACTATGATTACAATTCAAGATGATGGGAAAAATATTTAATTAATTTGTATTTAAACTTATGAATATTATGAGAAATTTTTTATGTTTATGTATAGCGGCACTGTCGCTATTTGTTACTGCTTCGGCGAATCCCGGAGCTGCCGGTCCAAAAAAGCATATGGGAGTGCAAGTGTATTCCGTAAAAGGCTTTGAATCAGATGTTCCAGGCTCGCTCAAAACACTTGCTGACGAAGGTTATGCCGTGTTGGAGATTGCCAATTACGATGCTAATACAGGTTTGGTTGCTGGTTACAAACCTGCTGAGTTTGCGGCTCTGGTAAAGAAATATGGCATGGAAGTTATTTCGAGCCATGCACGTGCAAAATTTGATGTCAAGGATGAAGCAGGAACTCTCGCTGCATGGGGTAAAGTATTTGACGATCATAAATTAATGGGCTGCAAATAT
>Ga0302206_1000627_pt1 | contig 13694 bp, 8 predicted proteins | sample II_Fen_E2_1_FD_194581 | JGI IMG/M metagenome (GOLD analysis project Ga0302206, IMG submission 194581) | Peat permafrost microbial communities from Stordalen Mire near Abisko, Sweden - II_Fen_E2_1 | ecosystem: Environmental > Terrestrial > Soil > Wetlands > Permafrost | place: Sweden: Abisko...
GTTCAAATCGATATAAAACCTGAAAACCTCGGAAGAAGAGCCAAACTCGATCTTGGGTTATGTGGTGATGTGAGAGATACCCTTCATGCACTTATGTCAATGGTTGACGAGAAAACAGATACCACTTTCCTTGATCGGCAATTGGCCTTTTATAGTGAAGTAAAAAAGAAATTACTGATCTATGTAAAAGATGCCGGGAAAACAAACGCAATTCATCCTGAATTTGTAGCCTCCGTGATTAATGACCTTGCCGCCAGGGATGCTATTTTCACTGTCGACACTGGAATGTGTTGTGTATGGGCTGCACGGTATATTGAAGGAACAGGCGAGCGGAAAATGTTAGGTTCATTCAATCATGGTTCAATGGCAAACGCAATGCCTCAAGCAATTGGAGCAGCACTTGCCTGCCCAGGCAGACAAGTGATTGCGTTCTGCGGTGATGGTGGATTGTCCATGATGATGGGAGACCTGATGACAATTGTCCAATATAAATTACCAATAAAGATCATTGTTTTTAACAACCGTACACTTGGTATGGTGAAACTGGAAATGGAAGTAGCGGGAATTCCTGATCGGGAGACGGAGATGATGAACCCGGACTTTACAAAAATTGCGGAAGCAATGGGAATGAACGGTATTACTATAAGTGAGCCTGATGAAGTGAAATCAGGATTAGAAAAGGCTTTTCTTCATGAAGGTCCTGTATTGGTTACTATTCAAACTGATCCTAATGCTCTTGCTATGCCTCCTAAGCTGGAATTTGAACAGATTAAAGGTATGGCATTATATATGGAGAAAATGATGTTAGGTGGTCGGATGGATGAGGCATTTAATATTATTTCATCAAACTATAAACATTTGAGTGAGGTGTTATAATTTGGAGATGTATTCAAAACAGTGCGAGAGCGACTACTTTCGTTCTGTTTTCTTAAAACTCACACTCACTTGATTAATTTTTTCACTTTCTGACTTCTCCGGAAAATTCCGGTAATGGATTGTTAATATGAGAGCTCGAGCCAGTTGCTATTTTCATTATATTCAATAATGGCTTTTGTATTATTCTCAAAATGGAAAGTGCTTAAAAGTGTTGATATATCTTGTTTTAATATAATTATTGTGTTCCCTGTTAAATCTTTGCGAAATCCTTTCTCTTCGAGGTATAAAACTAAATCCATCGAAACTATTCTGCTTATTATCTGTCCCAGTTCAACGAGCTTTCGTTGCGAAAATCCATAATTCAGATCAAACTTTACCAACTCCTTAATACGATCAGCAGCACGGGAGGCATAGCCTTTTAAAAATTGATAAAAATTATACTCCCTGGCTGATTTCATTAGTTTTATGACAGACTCTGCGATCTGGTGATACAGAATATCATTAGATCCTTCAAAAATCTGGAATGGACGGCTATCGACCACAGATCGACCAGCTATGTTGTTAATCTGATAACCTTTTGCTCCGAAAAGTTGAAGTAACGACTGAGCTGATTCCTGCATTATATCAGAAGTAACACTCTTGATAATATTTGCTTCGAGTCCAAATGAAGACAGGTCATTCTCCAACCCGGCTATTTCACCTGATTTCAGACAAAATGCAGAGCAAATAGTGAAATTGGACTGCAGACGAGTGAGGCGATGTTGAACCTGATCATATGTTGATAAACTTCTTTTACCTACCTGCCGGGATTTTGTATGACTTATTGCCTCATCAAGAATCCTTTTTATAAAACCAAGCCCCATCCCGGGAAACTGAAACCTGCTCCTGTGTAGCATATCAAGTAACATCTGAATACCTGTTGTGTGAGGAATAAACCTCTGTTCTTCCGGTATATATACATCAATTGAATTTCTTCCATATGGGATCTGATATAGTCCGAGATTCTCGAAAAGCTCTTCAATAACTATGTCTTGCCTGGGAGCATTTACATCACATATAAACATATCGATATCTCTCATCAATTCCCCTTTTACTGTTTTTCTACGTGCAGTAAGAATCCACAAATCTGCCATACCTGTTAAACCTGCCCAATGCTTTTTACCTACGAGATGAAAAAAGCCATCTTTCTCAGAAAATGAAGTCCGCATGTTAAGTGCATCACTTCCAAAATCCGGTTCAGTGATCATTAAGCCACCCATATGACTATCATTCAGGAATTGGTTGAATATTTTAGGTTTTACTTCTTCCTGGCCATACTTGGCAACTGGTTGAATGAAAAGACCATTGTTTATTCCTAAGGTTAATGATAAGGCAAGCGATTCATAAGAAGCAGCTGAAATGAATGCAATGTTCTCCTTTACGCTGCCACCAAATCCACCATATTGTTTTGGAATACAAAGAGACAGAGGATTCCCGGACATCAACTCATTTAAAACGGCAGGTGGTATTCCTCTGGTACTGCAAAACCGGTCGATATCATCTTCCCTGTGAAAAGCACGATTCATACTGGTTTTGAAATCTTCAAGAAGCTTACTGAACGATTTCTTTTTGAAAAGCATATCACCTGATTGATTATCAGCCAGTTCACGAAATTGTGACATTTATAAAAGTTTTTTACTGAATTATTTTGCCATTAGTATCCTGGTCGTTTAAAGTAACATATTACAGCTCTTTTTGTTTTACTGATTGTGAGATTCGGGCAAACCAGACATGATGGTTCGAATGAAAATTGCTAATGCGGGCTGCATAGCAATTGTCAGGAAACAGATTCAAACGAACAGATCGCTTTTATCCGTTATAAGGAACAGCACCACGGTTATCAGAAGTGAATGCATTGAAAATGGTTACATGCGAATCGCAGCTGGTTGGCCCATGCCTTAGGCCGGGTCCTCTATGCGATATACCATGCTTTGAATTCAGGAACCCGGGCCTTGCTGACAATAATTTTTTCCGGTACCGGAATAATCAGATTGATAGACAGTTTGCTGCCAAACCAGACTGAAATATCTTTTATGGCTCCGTGTGAAACTATGTATTGCCTGTTGGCACGAAAAAATTTCGAGGGGTTAAGTCTGACAAATAAATCTTCAAGGGAACTGTCCATGTTATAAGTCTGTTGATCCAGCGTAATAATCTTAACCATCTTATTCTCGGAATAAAAACAGGCGATCTTATCTGTTGAAAGAGGAATAAACTTATCCTTGTGGGGTATTAAGAAGTTGGATTTATAAACTGTCGTTGCTTCCCTGAAGGCAGCAAGTATATCGGGGATGAGATAACTATTGCTGGTTTTCGTCTCAATCATGTTCCGGAATTTTGTTATTGCACGCTCAAAACTCTTTTCGTTAATTGGTTTAAGCAGGTAATCGATACTGTTCACCTCAAAAGCCTTTAATGCATATTCGTCATATGCTGTGGTGAAAATTACAGGACATGATATTTTAACTTTTTCAAATATGGTGAAGGCAGAACCATCTGCCAGATGAATATCCATAAAAACGAGATCAGGTGGATCATTCAGAGAAAACCATTCAATGCTTTCATCTATGCTTTGTAAAATGGCTGCCACCTGAATATCTCCGGCTGTCTGACTGATCAACCGTTGTAGTTTCTGAGCAGCAACGAGTTCATCTTCTACGATTACAGCTTTCATTTATAAGTCTGTTTTTAATATGTGGATAAGTGACTTAAATTTACATTTTAATTGGGTCTATTTGTTTAAGCAAAGGTATTTCAACACAAAATACATCTGTCTTGGTTATAAATACCTCTTTCTGAAACAAGAGTTTATAACGGTCAGTAAGGTTCGCCAGGCCAGTCCCTTCGCCTCGCTCAGGTTCGTTTTTCAAATGAATATTATTCTTTACCCTGATTGTGTCATTTTGTGTCGTTTCTATAGAGATCAGCAAAGGAAAACTTCTGCTTAATACATTATGCTTAATTGCATTTTCTAACAGCAGCTGAAGGCTGATAGGCATTATAAACCAGTTAAGATATTTTTCGTCAATATTATATTCTATTCTGAAATTATCTCCGTAGCGGATTTTTATCATAGTTGCATATGATTTTGTAAAATCCAGTTCATCCGAAAGCTGTGTGATTTCCTTGTTATTTATTACATAACGGAATACTGAAGAAAAGTTCTGAAGGTAATTATGTGCCCCTTCATCATTAATACCGATGAGGCCATCAAGGGTATTCAAAGAATTGAAAATAAAATGCGGATCGATCTGACTTTTCAACACATCATAACGGATTCTGATATTCTCAGTCATGAACCTTTCGTGTTCTACAGCTGATTCCTGTTCCCTCTTAGAAATAAAAACAAGTAATGTTGTGATTTGCACTATCATAACCACGACCAAATCCTTAACCAGATTGAACACATAATATCCCTTAATATTGGATTGGCTGGCAGAAGTAATATAAAAACTTGAGAAAGTGAGGCTGAGAATAACTGAAATCGCTATGGTTCCAAAAAACAAAAAGAAAAACTGTCTTCTAGGCTTCCATTTGCGTTGAATAATATTGAAATTAAAAACAAATAAAATAAAGAATAAAAACACGTTGCTAAAAAACATGAATATTACAGGTACAATTATATTCTGCAACGAAATGTTCGTATTATAAAAAACTCCCAGAAGCAGAATTGCATTAAATGGAATGCTGATCCTGAGAGATAGCAACAGAGCACCTTTGGTAGAGAAAGAATTTAATGATTTACTTCTGAACAGGGTTATGATATCCATTATAATTTTTTTTTATAGATTACATCTCTGTCTCCGCAAGAACCAAATTTCTTTTAGCCACTTTTTTCACAAGTTCCTTCCTGCGATTCCTGCTTCGTTTTAAACGTATGCGATCGAAAATATAATAAACAATCGGAACAACAATCAAAGTCAGAACCATAGAGCTTATCAATCCTCCTATAACCACCCAGGCCATACCATTTTTCATTTCAGCTCCGTCACCTGAAGCCAATGCTATTGGGAGCATACCGAAGATCATTGCAAAAGTAGTCATTAGAATTGGACGCATACGTTCTTTGCCGGCTTCAATTAATGCATTAAAAGTATTGTATCCTTTATCATACTTCATATGATTGGTAAAGTCAACCAGCAATATTGCGTTTTTGGCTACCAGTCCTGTCAATACAATCAGACCAATGATGCTGAATATATTAAGTGAATTCATAGTGAGAGCCAATGCCAGGAATGCACCGATCATCGACAAAGGGATTGAGAATAAAACGACGAGAGGATCGGTTAAAGAGTTATAAAGTATGACAAGGATAAAATAAATCAGTACAATAGCAGCAATAAAAGAAAATCCCAGACTCCCGAATGCCGAACTTTGCATTTCCATCATACCGGCTGGTTTGATAGTAATATCAGTCGGGATTTTTCCTGCTATGGCGGCAGTTATTTCTGAGCCGACTGTACCCGATGGACGTCCATCAACATTCGACTTCACAGTGATTGATGAGATTCGATCGTTACGTTCCAGCGCTGAAGGGCCCAGTCCAAAACCGATTTCAGCGAATTGTTTCAACTCTATAAGTTCTCCTTTTTTGTTCAGAAAGTTAATTTTGGACACATCTTCGAGTTTTGTGCGGTCGAAATTATCGATTCCGATACGTATATTGTACTCATAATTACCATCCATGTACTTCGATTTATCATAACCGTTCAATGATGTACGAAGAGTTGAACCAACATCACTTACGGATAATCCTAGAGCTTTACCTGGACTTCCTGACGCGGATCGTCGATTGAGTATTTTACATCTGATGCCCCGGGAGTATGCTTCATGGTCTCCATTATCATTGCAGCTGTTTCCTTAACATGCTCATAATCTGCCCCCTCTACAACCAACTGAATCGGCTCGCTCGTCGTACCGCTTATTGAGGATACAATTGTCTGCGCACGAACACCCGGAATCTGTTTCATGATTTCGGTTTTTATCAGCTTTGAATATTCTGTAACACTCAGTTTACGCTCTTCCTTCCCCACCAGTTTAACATCTATTTTTGTTATATTGTTCTTCATGATGGTCCCTGAAGTACCTACATTAGTATATACACTCGCAACCTCAGGAAAGCTGTTTATAATTTTTTCAGCCTGCATTGTTATTTGGTTATTCTGATAAAGAGTTACCTGGGGATTCATATCCAGGGTGACCACAAACTCACCTTTATCTGTGTCGGGAATGAATGCGAACCCGATAAATCCATTGGTAATCAACGAAAATGAACCAATAAATAAAATCAGTGTAAGTACAAGTGTGATAGTTTTATGCTTTAATCCCGATGCTAATAGATTTGCGTACCAGTTTTTTACCCAATCGAAAGTGTGTTCTACCAGACGTGAGAACCGGCCTGAAAGTGTAGGACGTGAATCATCGGGCATTTTACCAAAACGTGACATCAGCATTGGAGTTACAGTAAATGAAACCATTAAACTGCAAAGGGTAGCTACCACAATCGGAATAGCAAATTCTTTCAGAATGTTACCAATCAGACCACCGCTTATTGCCATAGGCAGAAATACGACTACAATTACCAGGGTTATAGCCATTGCAGTAAACATTATCTGCTTACAACCATCAAGAGCAGCACGCCATTTCGTTTTTCCTTTTTCCATGTGGCGAAACATATTCTCAATAACCACGATAGAGTCATCAACAAGGATTCCTACTACCAGCGATAATGCCATCAACGACATCATATTCAGAGAAAATCCCAGCACATACATTACTATAAATGCAGGAATAATGGATAGAGGAACGGAAATCATCACAATAGATGCACTCCGGATGTTATGAAGAAATATAAAACAAACAAATGCCACAATCAGAATAGCGAGAAACAAATCGATAACTACTGCGTTTGCTGAAGCCCGTGTATAAACAGATTCATCAAATGCTATTTCAAATTTTACATTATTCCCTGCATATTCAGTTTCGATAGCTTTCATCTCGTTTTTAGCCAGGTCTGCAACATTTACAGCATTGGCGTCGCTTTGTTTCTGGACGGAGATACCAATGGCATCATGTCCGTTGATACGGTTAAGCAGTTTTTGATCGGCAATACCATCCTCTACTTCTGCCACATCCATAACTTTTACTTTACCTCCGCCTGGAGTAGTTGTTATCACAGTGTTCCGTAATTCATTCAGACTCGAATATTTGGCGGCTAAACGAACAGAGTAAACAACATCCTTATTTTCCACGTTTCCAGCCGGTATTTCCATATTGGCGGTCTGTACAGACTGCATTACCTGCAAAACAGACAACTTATAAGCTTTCAGTTTTTCACCGTCTATATTTACCTTTATTTCACGTTCTTTCCCGCCACTTATTTTTACTGTCCCTACACCCTTAAGCTTTGCTATTCGAGGCTGAATACGGTCTTCGACAAGTTTATATAATTCGGTTGGAGGCATTGATGACGAAACCGCAACACTTAAGATAGCTTTTTCATCCATTGCAACTTTATTAATGGATGGTTCAAGCACCTCTGACGGCAGATCAGTTTTGATAGCTGAGATCTTGCGCTGGGCCTCCTGAACAGAGAGGTTAGCATCAGTGCCCTCATTCAGAGTAATAGCTATTATAGATACTCCTTCCATAGAGGTTGAAGTAATCTTCTTTAAGTTTTCGAGAGTTGAGATGGCATCCTCAATTTTTTTCGTGACCGAGGTTTCAACCTCAGATGCTCCCGCACCGGGATAGACGGTTTGCACGGTGAGCATAGGCAACTCAAACTTAGGCATCAGATTCAGGTTGAGCATCTTGTATGAAAGCAACCCTCCAAGTGTAAGCAATATAAATATGATCGATACTATAAGGGGTTTCTTAATTGATGTTTCTACTATTGACATGATAAAATGATTGTTTTATGCTATTTAATTACTGATACTTTTGAGCTGCCTGTCAGGTTTATCTGACCATTTGTTACTACCTGGTCACCTTCATTCAGTCCCGAAACAACTTCGATAAAGGAATCGAAATTGCGGCCTACCCCGATTTTCATCAGTTGTGCAATGTTGTTTTTTACCAGGTATACCGAAGGGTCCTTCAAACTGCTCACAATGGCGTCGCGGGGAATCATTAGTACTTTTTCTTTATTACTCATATTCACATTGACTTTAACATAAGTTCCTGCTTTCAACTTGTCTTTCCCATTGTTTGTAATCATTATTTCTACCGGATAAGTATGCGAAGCACTCGCTTTGGGACTTATATTTGAAATTGTTCCTTTGTAACTGGCTTCCGGATGAACGTCAGTGGTTACAATAACTGTTTGTCCACGCTGAAGCTCATATGCATTCGTCTCGGATACATCAAACACAACTTTCAATTGCGAAATATCTGCAATTCCTGCAATCATAGTTCCTGCATTGACATATGCTCCAAGCTCAGTGTTTTGCGAAGTGATGTATCCGCTGAAAGGCGCTATAATTTTAGTATCATCCCATTGTTTTTTTGCATTTTCCAGTTGAATATCAGCATTTTCATATGCTAACTTAATATCACGCAATTGTGTATCGGAAACAGCATCCCCTTCACGCAAAGCCTGGTAACGGCTGATATCATCTTTGCATTTGTTGTAGTTCAGTTTTGCATTTTCATAGGCAAGCCTTTTATAGGTATCATCGATTATTGCCAACACATTTCCCTGGGTGACATAATCCCCCATTCTGAAGTTTACCACCGCTATTTTACCTGAACTTTCCGAGGCAATATTCACTTCCCTGGCAGCCTGGGTCGTTCCAACCAGATCCAGGTCCATGTTTGTTTCTTTCATTTCAGCTGAAGCTACCGTTACGGCAATATTAGTCTCAGTAGTTTTCACTTCCTTGCGGCTATTAATTTCCTTTTTGTTGGAAGCCAGTGTCATGGTCATTATTCCCAGCAGGACAACTGCTGTTAAGACTGCTATAGTTGTTTTCTTTTTCATTTTGTTCTTATGTTTATTCTGATTAGTCTGAAATTCAGGCCTTGCCCGGATATAATATGTTTGGTTATTTATTGATCAGGTTCATTATATGTCCGTCGAGTGACATGATTGTTACTTCAGCATCCTTGAAGTTGTTCAACGCAACGAGGTATCCGACCTGTGCATTCCTTAGGCTTATTTCGTCCTGTAAAAGGTTGCTCATATTAGCTAATCCTTCACGATATTTCAGCGATGTATCATTAAACACTTTTTCTCCCAGTTTCAGATTCTGTTGCTGGCGACTTAAATTATTTTTGTTGTTGAGATAATTGTTAATTGCATTCTTGTAATTCATACTGAAATTTTCTTTTGTAGCGTCCATCTTCTCCTGTGTCTTTCTATATTCAAGATTAGCCTGGTGCGATTTCGAACGTTTGGCAAAACCGTCAAAGAGAGATACCCTTAAACCAACACTTACATAAGCATAAGGATACCATTTGTTGTTGCTGCTGAAGTAATCATTAAACTCAGATTTCATTCCCTGATATGCAAATAAGCCCGATAGATTCAGAGTCGGCAGATATTCGCTCTTAATCTTCTTCTCATTCAACAGGTTTATTTCCTGTTGTGATTCAATAAGTTTAATATCGATATGGTTTGAGAAATCAGTCGTTAGTTCAGGAGCGGTTTGCAGCAACAGCATATTGGTACTGTCTGTTAGTGTTATACTCTGTTCCTGTGGAATGTCAAGCAGGTATTTCATCATATTCAGTTGTTTTTCCTGTATTGCCTGCGTATTACTAAGTTGTGTATAATAATTTTCGAGGGTCACACTAACCCGGTCAAAATCCACCTGCATACCGACGCCATTTTCCACTGATACTTTTGTAATATCTCTGAGTTTTTCAGCACGGGCTATATTCTGCCCAATAAGTTTTTGCTGTTCTTTTGTTGTAAGTGACAGGAAGTATAGTCTGGCAACATCAGCGGCAGTTTCCTCCCTGGCTTTTTCAATACTCAGATCAGATAGAGCGGCTGTCTTTTTTGTGATTTCCAAAGCTAAGAATGCGGTTCTGTCATATAATACCTGGCTTATATTCACCGAAGCGCTTGTGTTATACTGGCTTCCTAGCTGCATGGGTATTTCTGTGCCTGGCTTACCAACAAATTCGCCTGGGATCATGGTGCTTGCGATTGCTAAATTATCCTGAAAACTCCCGGCCAGACTAATTTTAGGAAGGAGAGCAGCACGACTTTCATCCGTCCTGGATATGCTTTTTTCATTATCAAGCTGGGCTATCCTTACATTAATGTTCTTTTCCACAGCCATTTTAACACATTCCTGAAGTGACAAACCTGCGGTATTATTTTCCTGGGCAAAAATCAAATGGCTAACAGTAAGAATAAGGATTAAGAATAAAATCGTTCGTTTCATAAATTTGCTTCAATATTTTTTATGCGGCAAATTTATGATGTAACACATGTTAATTACCGGAAATGATACCGAAGCGACAATTTTGAATACTGAAATGCCTTTTTATGTTACCATAAGGATGGCGACCATTTCAGACAGAGTGATATGAATTTTCAACCGGATGTATTTATAATACTATCCGGTAGAACAAGGCATTCTGACTATATCTTACAGGTCAGATTCTGTTCATATTGTCGACTTCCCTGTAATAAATAGACAGGATCGGACACTTAACTTTCATAGGAATTGATTTGTCGTCCATACCTGTATATAGCGGTACCATGGATTCAATACTTGCCTTTTTTGAGCATTCTGTCTCCCTTTGGACCAAGTTAATCTGGTTAAAATGTTTTTCTGTAATTCATTATATAGTTCCGTAGTTTTATCGAGCTGTGGCAGAATCATTGTTTTCCCCTGCCGGATTATAAATATGTTTACGCCAATTTAGTCGACAACCATACTTCTGAATATCTCATAATTATGCAGTTACATATATACCAGAATAAAAAACCAGGGCTTCCGGAATTGTTAAATTTTCTAAATATTCGGGAAATCACTAAACAGATCTGCCTGATTTTTGTTTTTAAAGTAAATAAAATCCAATAAATCAATAAAATGAGAATTATTTTGATTGTTACTTATTTAACTGCATTCTTTATTATCTCATGCAAACACGAAAAAACCAATAGTCCTGCTGCCGCAGCGCTGCAAGAATATCCGGTAACTACAGTGAGTCCTGAAACTGTAACAATTCATCAGGATTTTCCGGCAACCATAGAAGGGCAGCAGGTTGTAGAAATAAGACCTATGATAAGCGGATATCTTGATGCTATTTTTGTCAATGAAGGCGATCATGTAAAAAAAGGGCAGCTTCTTTTTAAAATAAGGAATCCAATGTATGAGCAGCAGGTGAGGACTGCCAAAGCAAGCATTAACCGTGCCGAAGCAGATGTTAACACGGCTGATATGGAAATAGAAAAAATCAGGCCGCTGGTAGATAAACAGATAGTAAGCGATTACAGATTAAAATCTGCGCAGCTTGAACTTGGATCAAAAAAAGCGGTGCTGGAACAATCGAAAGCAGAGCTTGCCAATGCTGAATCAAACCTTGCATATACAAGTATCAGAAGTCCGATGAATGGGATCATTGGAATATTCCCATTTAAACAGGGTGCTCTGGTAAACAGCAACAGCCAGCAGGCTTTAACCACACTTTCGAATATTGATACGGTTTTTGCCTATTTCTCCTGGAATGAAAAGCAGCTTCTCGATTTTCTTTCCGGCTCACCGGGTGAGAGCCTTGATGAGAAAATTAAAAATATACCCCAGGCAAAACTCATTCTCGCCAATTCCACTGAATATCCTAAAACCGGACGCATCACACTGGCAAGCGGAATGATTTCGACTCAGACTGGTTCAGCGACTTTCAAGGCAATATTTTCGAATACAGAAGGCTTGATCCGAAGCGGATCAAGTGCCACTATCAGAATCCCTGAAGTGCTGCACAATGTTCTGGTAATTCCTCAAAGCGCCACCTACGAGCTGCAGAACAAAGTTTTCGCCTACAGGGTTGATTCTGCCAATAAAGTTACTGCAGTGGCTTTTGATCCTTTGCCTTCTGATAACGGCCAATCATTCTTTGTTTCAAATGGAATTAAACCTGGTGACAAAATCGTTGTTGCAGGAATAAACTCTCTCAAGAATGGAGCTACGATCATTCCAAAAGAGGCAGCTGAAAAGAATGATAAACAATAAGAACAACATGAACAATGTTTAAAAGATTTATAGAGCGTCCCGTACTCAGTACAGTTATTTCAATAATCGTCTTTATGCTCGGCATCCTTGGTCTTGTTGAATTACCCATCGAGCAGTATCCTAATATCGCGCCACCGACAGTAAGTGTTTCAGCCAACTATGCCGGAGCAAATGCTGAAGTAGTTCTGAATAGTGTCATCATTCCGCTGGAAGAACAGATTAACGGTGTGGAAGGCATGACATATATGACCTCAAGTGCAACAAATGACGGAAGTGGTTCGATAAATGTATTTTTTAAGGTTGGTGCAGATCCTAACATGGCAGCTGTTGAAGTCCAGAACAGAGTTTCATCAGCTTCGGGAATTCTTCCTGCCGAAGTTACCAGAGCCGGCGTTTCAGTAAGAAAGCAGCAGGCCGGAAACTTGCTTATAACTGCCCTTTATAGTGAGAATCCCGAATATGATCAGCTTTTTCTGCAAAACTATGCCGATATAAATATCCTGCCAAAGTTGAGAAGGGTCACTGGAGTTGGCGGGGCTTCATCGTTCGGCTCAGCGATTTATTCAATGCGTATTTGGCTCAAGCCTGATCTCATGGCAGTTTATGGTGTTGTACCATCTGACGTTGTTTCTGCTCTCAATGATCAGAATATAGAAGCTGCGCCCGGTCGTTTTGGGGAACAGGGTGATCAGAGCTTTCAGTATGTGATCAGATTCACCGGCAAGCTGAAAACTGTTGAAGAATTCGAAAATGTAATAATCCGGGCTGAAGATAACGGACAGCTTTTAAGATTGAAAGATGTGGCACGCGTGGAGTTGGGATCTCTTTCTTACAGCGGCGATGTAATCATGAACGGGCAACAATCGAGCACTATTTCGATAAGTCAGACTGCTGGCTCAAATGCCAGGGATGTTATAAATCAATGTCTGAAGGTTATGGATGAAGCGGCAAAGTCATTCCCTGCAGGTGTCCAATATAAAAACCTGGTAAATGCGAATGTTTTTCTTGATGAGTCAATCGAAAAGATTCTTAGAACCCTTCTTGAAGCTTTCATTCTTGTATTTATTGTCGTTTATCTTTTCCTCCAGGATTTCCGCTCAACTCTTATCCCGGCGATATCCGTTCCTGTAGCTATTGTTGGAACATTCTTCTTTCTATACCTGTTCGGATTCAGCATTAATCTTCTGACACTTTTTGCTTTACTTCTGGCAATTGGAATTGTAGTCGATGATGCCATCGTGGTGGTAGAAGCAGTTCATGCCAAGCTTGACCAGAATTATCCGTCAGCTCTTAAAGCTTCAGTTGATGCTATGAGCGAAATATCTGCTGCCATTATTTCCATAACTCTGGTAATGGCTTCTGTTTTTATACCTGTCACTTTCATCACAGGTTCCTCCGGAGTGTTTTATAAACAGTTTGGTGTCACCCTTGCAATTGCTATCATATTGTCGGCAGTAAATGCCCTGACACTAAGTCCTGCTCTTGCAGCATTATTCCTGAAGCCAAAGAACCATGAACAAAAAACCGGAAAATTTTTCGAACTTTTCAACGCTGGCTTCGAAGCAGGAAAGAACAGATATGTAGAGTACG
>Ga0302206_1000629_pt1 | contig 13692 bp, 13 predicted proteins | sample II_Fen_E2_1_FD_194581 | JGI IMG/M metagenome (GOLD analysis project Ga0302206, IMG submission 194581) | Peat permafrost microbial communities from Stordalen Mire near Abisko, Sweden - II_Fen_E2_1 | ecosystem: Environmental > Terrestrial > Soil > Wetlands > Permafrost | place: Sweden: Abisko...
TTCATCTTGATTTGTATATGATAATTTCCTAATTTTATAGTTGTCTGCGAATATGAATTTTTATACACAGGACTTTGTAAGGAAATATTTACAAAAAGTCGAATGTTAGTGTGCTGGATTAAATTCTAAAATATTAAACATCATGTGTAAAAGCAATCTAAACCCAATCCATTGTATCATTCCACCTTACATGTTAGCCAAACTGATGGAATCGGACAATAAAAAAGTTGCCGATATGGCCGTAAATACAAACTTCAGAAGCTACAGGTTTCGTAACGACAGAATCTTTTTCCAGAAAGCAAGCCTCAGGGATAAAAAAATCCTGGGTCTGATTGCAAAACAGACAGGAATAGATGTAATGCAGATGGAGGTGTACGACTGTAAACAAAAGACAGATCTTGCTGGAGCCGCCTTGCTCTGGGATACAAAAAATAATCAGAAAATTACCTCCCTGGCCGGGAAAAATGTGATTAAAGGGGGTAAAGCTTCATGGGATTTTTACCGGCAGTTGTTCGGCAGGAACTCAATTGACAATAAGGGGCTACTGATTAAGCAATATGTTCACTACGACAAAGGAATGGATAACGCTTACTGGGATGGAAGAAGGATGGTCTATGGCGATGGGGACGGAACAGTTTTTACTAGTTTTACAAACGATATTGATGTTATTGGTCATGAACTCACACATGGGGTAACAGAAAATGAAGCCAACCTTAATTATGAAAACCAGGCTGGAGCTCTGAATGAGTCCTTCTCTGATATCTTTGGTATAATGATAAAGCAAAGATTTAATAATCAGGATGTTAAAAAATCAAATTGGTTGATTGGAGAGAAAGTGCTGATAGGTCCTAAATATGCATTACGCAGTTTGAAAGCTCCGGGAACCGCCTATATTAATCATCCGGAATTAGGTTCTGACCCTCAACCTGCAACAATGGATAAATATCAAAACCTGCCAAATACAAATTCAGGCGATTGGGGGGGAGTTCATATTAATTCGGGAATCCCAAATTTTGCTTTTTATGTTGCCGCTTACAACATGGGTGGTTTTGCCTGGGATAAAGCGGGACGTATCTGGTATGCAGTATTAATTGATAAATCGTTCCTGCAGAATGCTAATTTTGTTGATGTGAAAAATCTCACAATTGTCCATGCTGAAAAGTTATATGGTATAAATAGTCGTGAGGCAATTGCGGTTAAGCAGGGTTGGGCTGAAGCTAAAGTTTAAAAGAACCGATGAAAATAAAGCTTATACGTACCGGTGGATTTCTACCAATAACAAGGGAGGCAGAAACTGAGGTTAATCTGTCTGATACACAGGTTAAGCAGTTGCTTGAAGTTATTCAACCCGATCGTATTTCATCACCGGTCAAAGATGGTCACTATTATTTACTCGAGATAGGTACCAGCAGCACTTCCATTGACCTTGAAAAAGTGCCGGCTGAATACAAGGCTCTTTTCAGCAAACTGAAAAATGATCTCAGGATAATTAAATAAAAGTTTTCTGATTATCTGGTTGTAAAAATTAAAATTATAAAAAAATTAATCAGGTTTAATATTTGAGGGTTTCCATAAAGGATGTTCAAAGGATAAATAAGCAAATATTCCGGATGCGCCTTTAGAAGAACCTATTCCTATTGGAACTGCTAAACCTGGAACAATCTGAAGACCCGACTTAAAATTTATCGCATACCTTAATCCTGGATTTAAAAACAGAGTATTTGAAATTCTGGTATTCATATTGTCCGACTTTAAGTATGCTTTATTTCCGACAAATTCCAGCATGAAGTTGAAGTTTTTACTAATTAATAATATTGCGCTAATACCGTAATTATAAATGGTCAGGTTATATTTTGAACCGTCAGGGTTTTTTGCCTCCGGTGTGAATGTTACTCCAAGGTTATAATGGGTTGCTATTTTAACTGAAAGCAGATAGCTGAACGGCAGGCTTAACTGGTAACCTGGTAATCCGGAGCCTAATCCTTTTCTGTAGTTCCCTGTGGGAAGTATAATTGAGAATCTGGGAGAAAATGCGAACCGGGTCTTGTGAACAGCCTGATAGCGATAATTTATTAATATATCGCCAAACCCGGTTTCCCCGTTATTAAATACAGGAATTGTTGCTGATAATTGATGTTTACGTCCCGGGACTGGCCATTCATCAGTAAAAGTATAAACCCAGGTATGATTCTTCATATACTGAAATGATGAAATATGCTGGATTACTCCAGGATCCTGATTATATGCCTCTTCCATCAGAAAAGAATTATCCTCGATCCGTACAAACTCAAATTTATCAGCATTCTGTCCTAAAGCACTTTTAGTGCAAGCAAATACTAAATTGAGGCTTAATAGCAAATACTTAACATTTCTCATGGAGTTTTAATTTAAGCTTCGAACCGAAGGTATGGTTAATATCGATTGTTTTGAGATTCTTCAACATTATGCAATAAAGGATTTCTATTTACAAAACAATTTTATACTAATAATAGTTCTGTAATAATTCAAGTCTGTGTCCTTTTGTCCTTAATCCCTGATATCGGGCTCGAAAAATACCCAGGCAATATCAGGATTCATTTTTTTCAGTTCTGCTTCGCAGTTATTAATATTCTCAATCAACTGACTTACAGATTCTACTTTTGTCATTTTGGCTTTTACAGCAACCATTATCTGTGCACCTAATTGAATAGTAATGAGGTTAAATATCCGGTCAATTTCGGATCTGTCTTCAAGAAAAATTTTTATTCCGTTGCGGGTTTCCTCGTCAGAACTTTCTCCTATAAGTAAACCTTTGACTTTTATAGCAATAAAGATTGAAACACCGATGAGCAACACCCCAATACCTATACTTCCGAACGAGTCAAAAACAGGATTTCCCGTTATTATGGAGAGTATGATCGATATAAGAGCAAAGGAGAGCCCAATCAGTGCGGCAATGTCTTCACCCAGCACCACAATCAATTCGCTGTGTCGGGTATTCTTTATCCATGACCATAGAGAAACTTTGTGTTTTAATCGATTTATCTGGATAAGGCAACCGTACAGTGAGGATGCTTCGAGCATCATACTTACTATCAGAACAACAATTGCAATTACCGGACTTTTAAGACCTTCGTGCAGGCTCAACTTATGGATACCCTCATAAATAGAGAAAAGACCACCCATGCTGAATAAGATCAGTGCAACTATAAATGACCAGAAATAGATCTCTTTTCCATGTCCGAGAGGATGTTCTATGTCTGGTCTTTTCTTAGCAGCCTTCAGTCCAAGAAAAAGAAGTCCCTGGTTTCCGCAATCCGCAAATGAGTGGATAGATTCTGCAAGCATCGCACCCGAACCTGTTATAATTGCAGCAGCGGTTTTTGTAATAGCAATTCCCAGGTTTGCCAACAGGGCAAATAATATTGATTTTACTGATGCATTCTGATGTGACATTCTTCTTGTTTTAATAGTTATGTAATTTAAGGCCGCAAATATTACTCACCACGCTTAGTTTATGTTTGAAACTTTCAGTAATGGCTACTTGATGGTTGGGCAGACAAGGTAATACATCAGATCGGATTTTTACAAACTGAAGTTCTTTATTCCTTCTGAGTCGAAACTGCAATTCAACCACTCATCATCTATTTCCGCCCCGCATTTATTATACATCTGAATTGCCGAAGTATTCCAGCTAAGTACCTGCCATCTTACTCTTTTACAATTCTCCTCATTTGCAACTTCAAATACTTTACTCATTAAAGCTGTTCCGATTCTATGCTTTCTGAATGACTCCTTTACATAAATATCATCGAGATATAAAGATTTGCCAACCCAGGTATAATAGGCAAAGAAATAAAGCGCCATACCAATAATTTCACCTGTTTCTGTTTCTGCAACAAAACAGTGAAACAAGTCTTTTTCCTTTTTCATCATTTCGACTGAATTTGTCACTTTCTCCGGTGCTTTTTCAAATGCAGCTAACTCCCTGATAAGTTGAAGAATTTCAGGGAAATCTTTTTCTGTAGCTATTCTGATTTTATAATTCATTAGTCAGTGGTTTCCAGATTTGCTCAATTAACTCAAGTCTTCTAACTATTGTATCAGGCATTAAAATTGTTCCCGGTGATAAGACTGCATTGGCTCCGATTTTTGAATTGTCACCAATCAGCGAACCGAATTTTTCAGTATGGGTTGTGCTGTTCTTTGAATCAACAATCACCGAAATACTTTTATCTGTTCTTTCGTTATAATGGTTAGCGGTGTGAGCACCTGCTTCAAAGTTTACATCATTCCCGATAATACTGTCGCCGATAAAATTAAAATGAGCAATCGCACTTTTGCTTAAAATTATGCTTGTTTTAATTTCACATGAAGGTCCGATGACAGATGATTCCCCCAGGTAAACTCCGCCTCTAAGATAGGCATGTGCTCCGACAAAGCAATTTTCACAGATTATTACAGGGGCTTTCAAAATAACTCCGTTTTCAATGGTTGCAGATTTGTGAATCGCAATTCCATTTTTAATTTCAAAATTCATATCTAGTTTCAGGAGTAGGATATTTAATATGGCTTCCAGGTTTGCTGTTATTTCCCATGGTAGAAGATTCTTCTGATCCGGGAATATTTTTTTAAACCCCTTTATGTAATTATTTATAGATATCATTTATTGCCAGGTTAATTATTATATGTCGTCGGTTATACCAGGTCTACAGGTCACAAAACTGAAATCCTGAAATATGGTCTTAAATATGGTTTTTCTTTTCTATTTATTCACTCTGACCTTCTTTTCAATAAGTCTCCTTATTTTTTTATAGGATGGGGGAGGTCCGTACTGTAGCTTTTTTCCATTGATAAATATTGCATCTGAAATTCCCCATTCTCTTTGGGTATCTATGTCAAATGTTGAATATTCGCGGAGTTCTATTTTATCCTTAAAATCACCCATTGCTCTTTTTGTTCTTTCATAAGACATATTCTGTGCTGGACACCAGCCATTTAAGAACATTGAAACATTCACTTTTCCCGCATTTAATTCGGGCTTTTTCTTTTGTCTAATAAATGCAGGAGGTACCGCATCATTAGAAAAAGGTTTCCATAATAATCTCATTATTCCGTCTCTGTCAACAACTTTATATCCATGTTTTTTAAACCATGAGGATCTCATAAAAAAAGGCAGGATTACCCCCCAGGTTACCAATCCTTTGGCCCCCATATCTTTCACATCCTCTTCCGCAGCTTTTATTAGAGTTTTCCCAATACCCTTCTTTTGAAAATTTCCAATACCCTGCTTGTGCCCATGAACCCATATACATAAAACAGTATATAAGTCATTGCCTTCAAATGATGATAATTCAATTGGCAGGTATTGTATCATGCCACCGATCACCCCATTTTCATCGCGGGCAAGTTTTACTTTAAGCCCTTTATCTTTCATTTTGCCATACCAGCAGGCTTTATGATCCCCTGCTTCTTTTACTTCGTCTGACCAGTCTTCCAGACAACAGAAGTACTGTTTTTCATATTCGGATGTCAAATCGATTATTTGCATTGCGTATGATATTTTCGGAAATTAAACTGAACTTTTCAACTAGCTACAAGATAAAAGATTAAAATTCTCCGATTTATTTCTGAATCATTTTTAATCTTTTCTGTAATATTCCAGGACATTTAAGGCAAATCTTGCAGAAACAGTTCCTAAACCTCCGCTCATCTCAATTCCAACTTCAAGAGCTTCTAAAATTTCTTCCTCTTTAGCGCCGTCATCAAGAGCTTGTTTTATATGCCATTCCATGCATGACTCACAATTCTTTACGACAGAAATACCTATCGCTATTAATTCTTTTTGCTTCTTTGACAACTCTCCGTCTTTATAGGTCTTTTGTTCCATATCCGTGAAAGACTTGTATACTTTCGATTTTTTCGAAAGGTATGAATGTGCCTTTTTACGGTTTAGTATTATCTGTTCAATTTTGACTTTATCAGGATTTTCCATTTCCTGTTTTTTTAATTTTATATTATATCCAAATTTTTTCGTCCTCTGAACTCATATCATCACCACACACCAACTAATTCCCCATCTACCCTAAATCCGGAGGAGACTGACAATATGAAACAGACGAACTAAAGAGCATAAAAAGAACCAGAAGAGATTTGAAAATCAAATTATCTCCTGGTTTTAAATTACTGACTGGGTTCATGGACATGATAGATTATTCGATAAAACCATCTATTATTGGCTCTAAGATAGTAATCTTATAAATCATTACATAAACTTTCTCTGAACTGTATAAACAACTATCTGCCTATGGTCTGGCTTTTACTATCGCTTTCCACTTCTACCTTATGGTCGAGCTTTTTAACATTTTTGCCCTTGTTGAACTTATATGAATAGCTGAACATTATAAAATTTGAAACATCAAATCCTGTAATATTTTGTGAATAGAAGTCAGTAGTCTCAGTTATAGTTTTTTGAAATTTGATATTACCTGAGAAGGGCAATAGCCAGAATATGCCGATATTATGATCCTTTATCTGTTTCTGGGCGCCTATACCATAAAATGGGATACTGTAGGTTTTGCTTTGTGCATTTCTGTCAACACCGTTATAACTCATGAAAATAAATGCAGTAGTCTTCTTTTGTTTGTCGAGTGGTGCAAAGGCATAGCTTGTTATACTGTAAGAAAAATAATCCAGGCCAGGTATCGTTGCTGATTGACCAGTATACTCATTGATATGTCCTTTATAGATCCTTGCATTGATATTCACATACCAGAGCATAGTATTAATACCTGCACCAGTCTCATATCCGCTGAGCAGATTAAAAGGCTTGGTAAAAGTAGTCAGAGAGCCGGTAAGGGGATTGGATATTACCTGATATTCCTTCCCTACCTTGTTAGAATAAAATTCTTTATAGATATTTGGTGAAAAATAGTTGCTTCCAAAGTTCCATGTATAAGTAAGCTGCAGACGGTCGCGATAATCCGGTTTCAGATTTGGATTACCCTGGGAGATATCATAATTCTGGCTGATTTTATAGTAGGGATCCATATCATAGATCCCGGGCCGGTTAATTCTCCGGTTATAGGTAAATTTTAAATTATGGGAAGCCGAAAATTTATACTGCAGGTTGACTGAGGGGAGAAAACAGGCGTAATTTGGCTGGGTAACCGAATCAGCTTTGATATGGCTGTTTTCTATCCTGAGCATAGCCTGAAATCCGATCTTTTTCAAATTATAAGTGATCCCTCCATAAACAGAATTACGAAACTCATTATATTCAAACAGGTTATCTGATTCCTGATTATTGATAGTAAAAAGATAGCTCATCTGCTGATAATATAACTGATATCCTGTTTCAATTTTCGCAGACATGCCGAGTGGCTGGACATAATTCAGTTTGACAGACAAGTAATTCCTCTGGTTTATATCATCCTCAAGTCGGGAATAAGTACTGACCTGGGAATCGGAATCATAGAGGTACCTGGTATTTGTAAAGTCACTTATGGTGTTTGATTTGAACCAGTACAAATTAGTCTCAGCAGTAAATTCCTGTACAGGCTTTTTAAATGTCTTTTTGTAAAACAGCGACGCTGAAGTTTCATCACTATGCATAGTATTCGTTGTGAGTGATGAAATAGTATTCAGGGGGATATTATTTTTTAACAGAATTGTTTCGGAAGGTATATCAACATCCTGATCTATTGGTTTATAACTGATATTAAAACTAAGATTGTTTTTATCGTTCATGTAATAATCAAAACCGGTGTTAACCGAATAACTTGACATTTTTATACCACCTTTGCCCGACAGGTTGGTCGTGGAATCAATCGCCTTAAAATTAGTGATATTCGAAGTACTGATTCTCAGCTTTTGTGAATAATCAAATGCTGTTGCATAAAAAGTTATTTTTCCCATGGAATAATCGAGACTACCGGTTGCCTGAATGGTGGGTTTATTAAACGGTTTAATTCCGATTCCGACGTTACCGTTCATACCATAACGTGCTTCTTTTTTCAGGATAATGTTTATTACCCCATCGATATTGCCTTCATATTTACCTGATGGGTTGCTGATAATCTCAATGCTTTGAATATCAGAAGGAAGAAGCTTATTAAGATAATCCCTGTCGCGTTGTCTACCATCCACCTGGATAATAAAGTTGCTGCTTCCGTTAAGCGTTATATTGTTTTGAAAATCGACATTAACCTGCGGTATTTTCTTTAAAATATCATACCCGTTATTCGAAGATTTGGCTATTACATCAGGAATTGCATAAACAGTCCGGTCAACCATTTCTTTGCCTTTGATACGCTCGGCTGTTACAGTTACTTCCTTTAAACTTGTTGTGATCTCCGTCAGATAGATAGTATCAACAGCGATTTCACCTCTTCCTTCAACAACAGCAACATTTTTTCCACCTGCTTTATATCCGACGAAACTTACCTTCATGAAATAATCTCCTGGTTTTACTTTTTCGAATATGTAACCGCCGTCAGTTAATGTTATGACGCCTGTTGTCATTACAGAATCAGGCAGATGAACCAGACCTACCGACGCAAACTGAACAGGTGTTTTATCTTTTTCGAGACATACTTTACCCTTAATGTTTTGTGCCTGAGCAGTAAGGGAGGTTAACAGAAATAACCATACAATAAAATTTTTCATTTTTTTTTTAAGCTCACTGTATTGCAATAACTTTCGTATCTCCATTGATATCCATTGGCATTGTCATGCTAAATCCGGGACCGCTGATTGAAAGATTTCCGGCAATATGTGTTTTTGCTTTATCTTCAATTAGTAAACCGGTATGGATGTCAATAACCATGTTTGATTTACTTAATCCTTTTAAATCGTCATAAGTAATTTTAGCACCACCGGCAAGCATAGGATCAGCATTCACGGCTGCCTTAATATTTGATTCAGCGGTTATATTTGCGTTGTTACCATTGATTCCATCGAGATGGTATCCGGTTAAAATATCAAGAAACATTCCACCCGAATTTACCTGTACAGTTACATTCCAATTATCACCAACGGATACCTGTTTGCCGGGTAGATAATTGGTAAAGGCTTCGACCATAGTTTTTAATGTTTTATCGCTGACTGTATTTTTTATCTGTGTTTTTACACCTGAACCTATCATTCCGGTAAGGGTAATAGAGCTTGTGTCTCTCATAATTACATCGGACAACATTTTTGAATTCACAATTTCAAGAACCTTCCCCGCAAAATCCATTTTAATATACATGGCATTCTTGCTTAACTTGTTCATGATATATGACATCACGGCTGCCGTTTCTGACGATTTGATATCACCCTCGCTGACAGAGCTTATAATTGAGGTTTTACCCATCGAATTTGTATTATATATAATTGTATCGAAACGTACTTCTGCCACTATAAAATCGGCAGTAGCATCGATCATTTTAATAGAAACTGTACTACTGGTCCTGGAATCTATATTCTGTTGATTACCGTTAATCGTTTGTGTAATAGTCTGCTCCGAAGCGGATTTGAACCTGTAAACTTTATTCTTCTCAAGGTTCATCTTAAGGATTGCACCGTTCTGTGCCATAACAGATATGCATGAAATTACGGCAACACATGAGAACAAAATCTTTTTCATAATAGTGGTGTTTATAGTTTTTAGAATTGCACATAAAAGTATATCAGCAAAGATACTTCAAAAATACTTTATCGGTAAATGGATGAATTATACGGGTGAATCACATCTCAGAAAGGTATGTAAAGAGATATTTTATTTCGCCATTGCTATGAAAATCTATAAAAACTGCTATTTTAGATTCCGGTGGATAATAGCACTTAGCACTGTGCTCTGTGCTTTTTTATTCGCGCGTCATGGTCACGCTTTTCTTTGAATCATCATAGTAAAGCCTGAGGTTATGATCATTTATGGCAAATGATTCAACGTCGTAAAAAACTTTTATGAACATATTTCCCCATTCTGGTTGTCCTATCTTTGTTCCTCCGTAGCTAATTATATGGATATCTCGTCCTGATAAACTATACTTCCCGGTCATAGCATTGGTAGTACAATATCCCCAGAGTGAATCATTGGCAAAAGTTAAAATTACATTCATTCCATTCCATGAATCGACGTCGGTTTTTACTGTTATTGAGTTTTTTTCGAAATCTTCATATGATACTACCTTCCATTTTCCGTTAATATTTGGTATTGAGGTATCATCCATAAAGTTTTCATCAATTTTATCTTTATCACAACCGACAGCAAATATGAAAACACTTATAGCTACCATTAATATTTTTTTCATAATCAGTGTTTCTGCATTCAATTAACTAACAAATAACAGGCATATTAGTTGAAGTAAAATGAAAATTATCCTGATAAAAATCTTTAGCATAAGAATAAACTTTTTCCTGTTTATATTTGTTATAGTTTCATAAAACAGGAAAAATCGTTATTCCTCTGAAAACTTTTAAAATTTATAATTGTAAATGCTATGAGTAAACATTATGCTAATGCCAGCTGGGATGGAAACCTTCTGAAAGGAAGTGGAAAGTATACCCTAAAGACGAGCGGCTATGAAGGTAAAACAAAATTTTCATCACGTTTTGAGGATGATAAATCTTCTTCCAGCCCGGAGGAATTGATCGGGGCAGCCCTGGCAAGCTGCTTTTCGATGGCACTGGCTCACGCTCTAGATCAGGCTGGAAATACTGCGGAACGAATTGAAACAGCTGCAGAGGTTACTCTTGCAAAAGTTACCGATGGATTCGGCATTACTGAAATTTTACTGAAAACTACCGGAAAAGTCAAGGGAATAGATAATAAAAAATTTCAGGAAATAGCCGAAAAGACTAAATCAGGCTGCCCTGTCTCAAAAGCCCTGACCGGAACAACAATAAAACTTGAAGCTGTTCTGGTCTGATAGTTATTTATCGGATTTGAACTTCTGAACGGTCGTGAGGAAGATGCTCCAGAAAATGGAGCATCTATTTCTTTTTTCCAAAAAGCATGGGATAATATGCTCTTATTATTGATTTTGACTCATCTGAAAGATTTTCGATCTTGATCGGTTTGTCCTGTAACCGGGTTTGTTTCTGATTAATCTCTCCCATTAAACTCCAGTTTCTGGTACTGCCGCCTGTCTCAAGACCATATTTCCCAAGAGTTTCAATTGGTCCAACGCCCATCCTGCTGTTAAATTCTTCTGAAAAACCTTGCCGGCGGGCAGACAAAAAATCCATCGCTCTCAATAATCTCAGATAACGTAAATAAAATCAACAAGACAATTGATAGTATAATTCTGATATACCTTTAAAACATAAATTATTTATTTTTGATATTTTCTGCCAGACGGAGGTTAATATTCCTGCTTAGGCTGATTGTTTTATTACCAGATTTAACGTCGAATTTCAATTCCCCATTATTATCGCTTTTGCTATTCATCTTTTTATCCCCATCGCTAATCGTATAGAAACTGTCGGGGAATGATACATTTATTACATAGGATATTTTCCCTTGTTCATTCGCAGAAGATTGCATCCAGGAATACTCATCGGAATCCCATTTTTCTATTTCAAGTGAAATATCTTCAGAAGTCCGGGCTTTAAGTGAGTATAATTCACTCTTCCTGTCAAAGTATAAAAGTTCATTCCTTTCAGAAAAGAAGCCAAAATCTCTTTTTGATATCAACTTAAACTGTTTATTTGATACATAGAAACTATTTACAGTCAGCCCGATTTTAATTTTGTTCTGTCTGAAATCATATAGCAGCTCAGTACCTGATAATTTTACCGGAAGATGCGGGTTAAGATATAACCTGTTATAAAGCGGATTAATGCCATAGATTGCTTTGTAAAGCCCCACAATAGCCAGACTGTTTCCCGAGAGAATATCATCTCCGAGTCCATCCTGATTGATTCTGCCGTATCTCTGGTAAGCCAAACCGTCCTTATCATACTGATTCAAAATGTTATCCACATATTTCAAGGCCAGGTCAGGTTTATAACCGGCATAAGCTTCAACGCCAATGCCTCCCCATGATAGAAATATATCACCATTTTCATAAGCAGGGAAAGGAAATTGCCAGTCATTCCCTTCTCCTACGGCATATGGATATAAACATATAGGCCAGAAGAAAAGATTTTCCTTATGGGTTTGTTCTTCAATTTTATCAAGAATTTTATTTCGTTTTAAGGTGTCGTCACACAAGCCATATACAATGGCCATCAGATTAACAGGAACCACAAGATTGTCTCCGTGTACAGATTTATCTTTATCAAGCCAGTGTACATACCATTTATTGTTTTTATTCCAGAAGCCACCTTCTGTAGTTGGTTTGTTAAAACTCCTTTTAAGTTCGGCAGCAAAGGATGAATAAAGTTTAGCCTTTTCCTGATTATTTAATTGTTTCTCAACATCAGCCCATAAAGTCAGTGCATGGTATAATTTTGCATTCACAAATGCATTTTCGTAAGAAGCCCATATAATATCAATCCAGTCACTGCCTCTTTTTTCGGATTGAGAATCAGTCATCATTTCTACCAGATGATTGCTGTTAGAATCTCGCTTTAACATATAATCCAACACCTTTTCACAAGAGGTTTTAAAGTTTGAAACCCATTTCAAATCGCCTGTCAGGTTATAGAGGTCCGATACATTTGTTACAAAATCAGGATTTGAGTCCATCAGGTATCCCCACTGAGCTTCGTAGAAGCCCTCCTTTGTTACTGTTCCAGCCATAGCATCCTCATTGAGATATGCCCAGCGTGATATCACCCGTCCATCAGCTTGAACAGCATTATCGCGATAAAAATCAAGACATCTTTTATATCCATCGGTATAATTGTGATCATTTATTCCAATGGCAAACTGGGCAATATACTGTTCATGCAGACAAATAGGGCCATATGGCGTGTGCCAGCTGTTGGCTCCAAAATGTTTTTCATCAATAACACCAATCCTTGCAATTGTATTTAATAATGAAGTCACCTGTTTTCCGTTTTCTCCCACAAAATTGCCCCTGTTATATGCTTCATTATAATTTATATACGAAAGTGAAATAGTCTGAACATATTTTCCTGCCGGTACATTGAAAGTATCCCATACATCGGTCTTTCCCCTGATAAACCTGCTCCTTTTTTCAACTTCATACCTGGAGGTCAGTTCGCTGTCAGAAATCGAAATATTAAAAATAAGATTGTCTTTATCAGATCTGCTATACTTCATTGCCACCTGTTTCCCTTTTACTGAAACAGTAACTTTTAAAGCATTGCCTGTATTGCTGTTCCAAAAAACAGAGCAGTCAGTATGGACTCCATATGTGCAAAGTTTCTGATTAAACAAATAGAACCATGCTAATCCGCCATATCCAAGAAAAGCACCATCCCATGTTTTTATACTGTAGAAATTAAATGAAGGGAATGCCGCCTCCTCAATGCTTAAGGGTTTTGGAAAAATTCTTTCAATATCAAATCTGATATCGTTGTCGGTAATAAGAAACTTCCAGTTTTCTATAACCGATTCCACATTGTTGCCGTATTTTATATTACTCACTGTTACACTGTTTTTCCCAATCTTTATTGCAGGGACCGATGAAATTTTAAGTGTTGAGTAAGTTCCGGTTGAAGTTTTTATCGCTGAGAAAATACCTGAAGGTTCGGAAATTACAGATTGTCCGTTGACTTCTAATACGGAAATATTACATTTCCCGTTATAGTCTAAGG
>Ga0302206_1000630_pt1 | contig 13688 bp, 12 predicted proteins | sample II_Fen_E2_1_FD_194581 | JGI IMG/M metagenome (GOLD analysis project Ga0302206, IMG submission 194581) | Peat permafrost microbial communities from Stordalen Mire near Abisko, Sweden - II_Fen_E2_1 | ecosystem: Environmental > Terrestrial > Soil > Wetlands > Permafrost | place: Sweden: Abisko...
TTATCGGATGATTCTGTTGTAAATTCCTTACCACATTTTTCACATTTAACCTGAGTTTTGTCTTTTGCAAGAAGTCTGCTGGCAATTGCTGTATTAAACTCCGTTGCCTGTAAATCCCTTATCCTGGAATAATTGTCTCTTCGAACATTCGCAGCGACCATGTCTTCCTCTCTCTGAATTGGTATATATATTTCATCTTTCATTGTGCAAAGATACGAATAAACACTGCTAAAATTCAGTTAATGTTCATTTATCTCTCAAAACACTTTGGAAATGAAGACGAAAGATGAAATTCGGAAAAATAAGTGCAGCCAAAAAACATTGTTTCACAATCTCAAAATAATGACATAAATTTATGAGAATTAAACCTCTTAAGAAATGGATAAAAATAGAATTAATCGCCGACAGTTTATAAGGAATACAACATTAGCCACAACAGCGCTTGCACTGGGATCCAATAAAGCTTTTGCCTTAAGTCAGGCTTCCTCTAAAAATCTGTTACCAAGATGGAAAGGTTTTAACCTGCTCGATTATTTTTCGCCATTACAGCCGGGGAACTCTGAGTCAAACAAAACAACTGAGGATGATCTCAAATGGATGGTTGACTGGGGATTCGATTTTGTCAGGCTCCCGATGGCATACCCAAGATATCTTTCGTTTGATCGTTCAAAGGATATAACAATAGATGACGTTTACAAAACCAATCCAAAAGTCCTGGATAATATTGATCAATTGATATTTATGGCTCAAAAACATGGGTTACATGTGAGCCTTAACCTTCACAGGGGTCCGGGATATTGTATAAACGCAGGATTCCATGAACCATTTAACCTGTGGAAAGATAAAGAGGCTCAGGATGCATTCAATTTTCATTGGGGAATGTGGGCAGAACGCTTTAAGAATATTTCCTCCGGCAAACTAAGCTTTGATCTTTTAAATGAACCGGCTTATATAGAAGACATGAATGATCAGTTCGCTAAAAAAGGCCCTGTTCCAGGAGATTTATACCATAAAGTTGCTGAAGGTGCTTCAAAAGCAATAAGGGCAATCAGCCCCGACAGGTTGATAATAGCCGATGGAAATGGTGGCGGAAATAATGTGATTCCCGAATTAATCGATCTTAAAATAGGCCAGAGCTGTCGTGGTTATTGGCCTGGATTAGTATCGCATTATCAGGCACCATGGGTATGGAAGGATCCATCACAGGCACCGGTTCCGGTATGGCCCGGAACTATTGATGGAAAAGTCTATGGCAGGCAGCAGCTGGAAGATTTTTATAAACCATGGATTGACCTTAAAGATAAAGGAGTAGGTGTTCATTGCGGTGAATGTGGCTGTTGGAAAAAAACTCCTCACCCAATATTCCTGGCCTGGTTTGGCGATGTGGTGGATATCCTGACAAAAAACGGGATAGGTTATGCACTCTGGAACTTCAGAGGTGATTTTGGAATTCTCGATTCAGGTCGTGCAGATGTTGACTATAAAGACTGGTACGGTCATAAACTTGATAGTAAGTTGCTTGATCTATTGAAGAAATATTAAAGATTTAACCGCCAAGGTCACAAAGTCCCGATAGCTATCGGGATTACACTAAGGTCGCAAAGAAATTTTATACAGATTCTCTATTCTGCGCTCTTTGTGTCTACTTTGTGTCTTTAGTGGTTATTGGATTTCAAAAACCAGATTAGATAGTTGGCTCCCATCCCTTTTCATATTCCCTTCCCCATAGTTTCATGGCCTCATTATCGCCAAGGATATGCCCGTTTGAAGGGTCAATATTCAAAGTATGTCCAACCCTCTGAGCAATATTTCCAAGCTGCATCCATAATGTACTTTTATGACCATTCAATGCATCAGCAAAAGGCTTCCTGTTATTTCGGATATTTTCAAGGAAATTTAATACATGGATTGCGTCAAGTTCCTCTCCCGGACTTGTGGTATTAAGACCCTGGCTGATGACAATATCTGATTTTACCTCCTTAACGAGCTTATTATTATTGTCATAAATAATATAACTATTATCACCGGTATGGAGTGATCCGTTTTCTCCATAAAAAATCACACCCCGTGAACGGTTATCATCATAACTTCCATTGCAACTTCGACCTTCCCATACAATAGTTGCTCCCGGCGATTCAAAAGTAATTACCTGTGTATCTGGTGTCTCCCAGTCATCTTTAAACTGATATCTTCCCCCGACAGAATTAACTTTAAGGGGATAATCCAACCCCAATCCCCATCTGGCAACATCAATATCGTGAGTGCCGTTATTTAATGCTTCTCCCGTTCCCCAGTTCCAGAACCAGTGCCAGTTGTAATGAATCAGATTATCTTTGTAAGGACGACGGGGTGCAGGACCCTGCCATAAATCGTAATCAAGGTTAGAAGGAACAGGCACTACTTTCCCGGTTCCAATTGATCCACGTGTGTTAGCGTACCATGTTTTAGCCATATAAACCTTACCAATAACCCCATTTTTTAGTTCGTCAATTCCCTGGGCAAGTGTAGGCCATGAACGTCGCTGGGTACCTATCTGAACAATCTTTTTATACTTTTCAGCAGCCAAAACGAGCAGCTCTCCCTCATGAGGATTATGGCTAAGCGGCTTTTCCACATACACATGTTTGGCGGCTTTAAGACTTAGGATTGAAGCAGGGGCATGCCAATGATCAGGGGCTGCAATATAAACAGCATCCAGATCTTTATCTTCCAGTATCTTTCGAAAGTCCCTTACACCTTTAGGTTCTTTACCTGTGACCTCTTTCACAGATTTTATACCCTTCTGCATGGCTATGTCATCAACATCGCAGATATAATAAACTTCGGTGTTTTTCTGCCTGGCAAAAGTTCCTGCCATTGATGCACCACGGCTGTTACAACCAATAACAGCAACCCTGATGACATCGTTTGCTCCGGCAATACTCCGGAAACTATTGTAGCTTGATGCTAAAATCTTGCCTCCAACAGTTAATCCTACTGTTCCTGCAACAGCTTTTTTCAGAAAATTTCTTCGTGTATCCGACATAATATTGAGTTTAATATAATAAATCCATTAACCACAAAGGTCACAAAGAAGAATTAAGAACTGTCAAAACTTGTCACGCTTAGGTGGAACAGTTTCACAGAGAATGCACTGATAGCCGCAGAGTTTCACGGAATTCAAATTACCTATTCTTCCATTCTTACCTTTGCGCCGTTGTGCCGTTACACCGTCGAGCCTATTTACAGGCCATAACACCTTTGAAATATCCTATAGATTCAGCTATACCTGGAAGTGGATCTTTCATATCTTTTTCAAACTCAAGGCTACAGGAACCGGAATATTTTATTTTGCGAAGGGTGTCAATAACTTTTGGAATGTCGATTATCCCGCGACCCATCTCAATTGTTTTTCCTTCTTTGGTAGCTTTATCAACATCCTTGACATGAATATCATAAATTCTTGATTTATAATTTAATAAGTCGACTGTAGGATCTTGTCCATCACGGGTGGTATGTCCGATATCGATGCAGATTCCGATCCTTGCATCAAGATCTTTAATATGATTCCAGATATCGGCAGGGTTAGGATAAAGTGGATTATCAGGACCATGGTTATGAATAGCCATCTTAAAATCATAGGTTTTTATCTTTTTCTCCACATACGGAAGAAGCGCGTAATCAGGAGCTCCGACAATCATCTTTACCCCTGCCATTTTTGCATATTCAAAAGCCTGATCTACAGAATCCTGAGTTTTCATATAAACTACTCCTACTGTATAAACATTTATTCCTGCGGCTTTATACTTATCAAGTACCGCATTAATCTGTTCCTGAGTGCTGTTCATAGGCATTTGAAAATCTTTCAGAGAGAGGTTGTTTACTCCTATCCTCTTCATCATTTCAATGGTCTTTTCGACAGTGAATTCTCTGAAAGTATATCCAGCCATACCTATAGTGAAAGTATTGACGGCTTTATCTGCAGAGACCTGCATACTGGGAAATGCGGTCAAAGAAGTAGCGCCTGCTGCAAGAACTCCTGTTCCTGCTAATTTTAGAAATCTACGACGTGAATTCATAATCTGACTTTTTTATTATCAATATTACTGTTCATAAAGAAAATTCTTTTGTCAAAATACTCTGTTTTTTATGGTTTTCTAATGACCATATTATTGTCAATTAACCTGCTGTTATAAGTCTGAATAATAGCTTTCAGCTTCTGCTCCATTTGTTTCTCAAGTTCGGGTTCTTTTCCAATAAGGCTTTTTTCGAGGAACAAATCTTCTTTATAATTATATAATCCAACAGACTTGTTATCAATCATTTCAAGAATATGATCCTTCATATAAAGATTATAGGTATTACCGTTTGTATTGAATGCAAAAGATTCATAAGAATCATCTAACAAATTATTGCCAAAGGCGATGTATTCCTCATCGAAATTAAGATAGCTCAGGACAGTTGGCATTATATCTATTTGCTGCGCTATCCGGTGTTTAAACCCTTTCAGATCACTGCCCGGCTTATAAAATATTATTGGTACACAATATGCACCAAAATTATTCTGAAATTCTTTATGCACCGATTCGTTTGTATGATCGGCAGTAATAACAAAAAGTGTATTCTGAAACCATGCGCTTTTAGAAATCTGACTAAAGAGTTCATGTAAGGCATAATCAGTATAACCAACGACTTCAAGGATTGGAGCAGGACCTTTTTTAAATTTACCGGCATATTTTTCGGGCACTTTAAACGGATGATGAGATGATACTGAGAATATTGAAGCTAAAAATGGTTGTTTGAAGGTATTAAGTTTCTCTCCGAAAAATTTAAAAAAAGGCTCATCCCAGACTCCCCAAATCCCATCAAAGTCAGCTTTATCGGGATACTGATTAAGCCCTATATAGTCGTCAAATCCAGCCATTTTTGTGAATGAGTCAAATCCCATTGATCCATTTGGAGCACCGTGGAAATAAGCGGAATAATAGCCCTTTTTCTTAAGCAATTCAGCTATTCCGTTTATCTGATTATTGGCATAATGGGAAATAGTGTATGGAGTTTCAAGTGAAGGAACTGATGCAAGCACAGATGGCATTGCATCTATAGATTTTTTCCCGTTTGCAATGGATACATCAAAGGTAAGGCTTACATTGATGAGGGAATCTATGAATGGAGTATATCCTTTATAAGTTCCTCCCTCTAACCCTGGGTTGAGCGATCCGATATATTCCCGTGCAAAACTCTCAAGAATGATAATGACAACATTTTCACTGGTAAAAGGTTTTGCTTTTAAAGGCTCATGAACAGGGTTGTAGAGTTCATTTAGTTTTGCATCGTCATAAAATTTATATTTGACGAGCGCTTTTTTTCCAAATGTCCTTAAAATGCTGAATGGCGTGTTCAGTACAATCGCAACATCGCGAGGCGATTCAACATAGCGAGCAGCGTTGCTGATTGTGATAGGACGTGTTGAGTGCTTATATCCTCCCCTTGCAGCCCCAACAACAAGCGCTATTATCAGCGGGATCATCAGAATATTTATAGAATAATATGCGACCTTATTTACATTTTGGGGTTTTTCGACTTTGACTTTTCTGTAAAAGTAAACCATCAGAAACCATGCAAGAAATGTAAACAATGTTGCCGGCCAGTAATCGAGCAGAAATCTGAAAAACAGTTTTGTATTGTTTGATTCATGTTCAAATGTTTTAAAGACATCAGCCGTAGCTCTCTTATCAACAAACCTGTAATAAACAAAATCCATCCCATTCATTGCCAGTGCGATACCATTTGTAATATAGAAGATATACTTCAGAATCTCCTGATAAATATCTTTATATCGCACTTCCAGCGGAACAATATGTAAAAGAATAAAAAGCATATTGACATATACTACGGCGGAAATATCAAAAGTCAGACCACCTTTCATCATTATAAGCAATTGACTTATTGAAACGTCCGGAAACATTTTGTGATTAAACAGGAAAAATCCTACTCTGAATAATGAGAAGAGTACCATTATCAAAAGTATCCTGTAGATAAGAACTACAAAAATATTTTTTGAGAATACCCAGTTTTTCATAAGATTATTTGTTGTGCATAAAACTCAATTGACCTGAACATAACAGATCATGTTGCATATTGAAAAGATAAATCTATAAAAACTACTTTGAAGTTGCAAGTTTGACATCCTTTATCCAGAATAATTCTGCTGTTCCGCCACCTGCTGGCTTTGAATGGAATATTGAAGTTGGTGCGGGACCCCTGTTTACTCCGGATTGGTTCGCTGAGGGTAAAGAACCATATTCGATACCAAGATTAAATGGCCTTGCACTATGACCTTCCTTCGCGTTTCTGACTGGAAGCTTCGCCAAAGGCATTATCATTTTATAATGTAGTATTCTCTTCTCATCAAATTTAACCGATCCTCTGAAGCTGTCGCGATTTTCTGATGGGAAACGTCTTTGCTGTTCATTTATAAATCCGGTAATTTCAATTGTGTTTGCCATGGCGAGAAGTCCCGTTAAACTTCCATCCTGTTCCGGATTACTTTCAATACTATCAGTTTTCCAATGCGCTGTCTGATTTTTAGATCCAAGGGGAAACCTGATACCCATCTTTTTAACTTCTGTTCCGTTCATATCGATCCACAATGTGAGGCCCTCTTTCAAAATTCTCTGCTGAACTCCGGGGTCATCGACCTTTATATCGATATATAAATTGTCATAATCATTTGAAATAAAATAATATAATCTGACCTTTTTGATCAGCTGATAATCAGACGATTCAATTTTATCGCTAAGATGCCATCTGCTTATATTCAGATTTCGGTTCTGAGCTTTTATGCCGCTGCACAACAAAATCGAAAGGATCAGAAATAATGATTTCATATTAATAACTTTCGTTCTTCACATATCATCTTCCAATATTAACCAATTATTCTTGATTATTTGATTCAAATGCCTTTTACAATTTATGAAATTTGTACCAGGTTAACATAAAAAAACTACATTTGGTAAAGTATAGAAGTAACTCACCCTTTTATGGCGCATCATAACACAATTAAGAACAGTTCATATCAAAAGCTGACCGAGAGGATAAACAGGTTTCCCCAGGGAGCGGTTGCCACTGACCTTCTCTTCCAGATATTGAAAATTCTTTTTTCAGAGAGAGAAGCCGGACTGGTTTCAATATTGCCTATAAAACCTTTTAATGCTCGTAAAGCTGCAGGAATCTGGAAAATTAAGGAAGAGGAAGCAAGAAAAATATTAAATGATCTTTCTGACAGGGGACTATTGACTGATGGAGAACAAGATGGGGATGTATTATATTCGATGCCGCCTCCAATGGCAGGTTTCTTTGAATTTTCCCTGATGAGATACAGAAATGATATTGACCAGAAGGCTCTTTCAGAACTTTTCTATCAATATATGAATATTGAAGAGGATTTCATTAAAAACCTGTTTACAACAGGAGAAACCCAATTAGGAAGAACATATGTAAATGAAGAGTTTCTTTCAGCAGAAAATGCACTATATGTACTCGATTACGAAAGAGCTTCTGAAGTGATAAAAACAGCAAGCGCAATAGGAATCGGGATTTGTTACTGCAGGCACAAGATGGAACATCTTGGTAAAAACTGTAATGCCCCTATGGAAATTTGCATGACATTTAACTCAAGTGCAGATTCGTTGACCAGGCATGGCATTGCAAGAAAAGTGGATGTTTCCGAAGGATTGGATTTATTACAAAAAGCCAGGGATTTTAATCTTGTGCAGTTTGGAGAAAATGTGCAGGAAAATGTGAACTTCATCTGTAATTGCTGTGGTTGTTGCTGTGAAGCACTTATTGCAGCAAGAAAATTCGGATTTTTAAACCCGGTGCATACTACAAATTTTTTCCCTTCAATTGTTGAAGATGATTGCAATGGTTGCGGCAAATGCGTTTCATTATGCCCTGTAGAAGCGATGACTCTTGTATCTTCCAACGACCCGGGGAAACCGTTGAAAAAGAAAGCAAAACTAAATACGGAAACATGTCTGGGATGCGGTGTTTGCCTGAAAGGATGTGATAAGAGGGCAATCAGTCTTCATGAAAGGAAAGAACGTGTTATTACTCCGGTTAATTCAGTTCACAGGGTTGTGATGATGGCTATTGAGAGAGGAAAGCTGCAAAATCTTATTTTCGATAACCGGGTTATGTTCAGTCACAGAGCGATGGCAGCAGTATTAGGTGCAATCCTCAGATTGCCACCGTTAAAACAGGCTGTAGCAAGTCAGCAATTCAAGTCGAGATATCTTGTTGGATTAATCAGGAGGCAGAAAATAAAATAATAAAAGCGCCTGGGCCAATTGAAATAATTTCTTTCAGAACCTGGCGCTTATTTATAGACAGGATATTAGTTTTTTGGTGAATCTTTCATCATCTCCTTATTATTGTTAAACTCGTTCATAAACTGTGTGGCCCTCCTTTTTGCACCAATTCCGACCAGTGTAAATATTACAATAATTGCAATCAGGACATATGATACGATTTTTGTTGTTTCAGGATTTGTTTTCAGAGCTTCAACAAGACCGTTATAAAGTAGCCACAGGGCATAGATACTGACTGCGATAGAGACTATAACTCCAAAATACAGATTAAAGTGACCCGCAAATCCGAGTAAAGCATTTATGGGCATCATTACCATTAAAGCAGCAGTAACTCTCAGATTAGCCTCAAAATCCGTACTTCCCTTGCAAATGGAAGAAATAACGAGTAATATGACAGCACCGATGAACAAGCCTATAATAGCACCAATAATAGACCAGATAAAAACCATTATACCTATTGCGCTACCAAACCCGGTCATAGCGCCGATTTTGAGAAGACTCCAGATGAATGCTATTGCTCCCGCAACTGCACCATAAATAACTGCCTTAATCAGAGGTTCAGTCATACCTCCGCTGGTCTTCATAGTTGAGAAGTATGCTTTCGGATTTACCAGGACATCCGTAGATTCCTTGATAAACAAATTCAAATCAAAGGTACTGTCACTCATAGTTTAAAGGATTAATAGGTTATTAATAACGATCAGAAAACTTAAAAATTAAGAATCCAAATTAAGAAGAATTTCTTAAAATCACTAGTAAATGACAGAAAATTAGTGTTTCCTATTCCAGATAGGTGTATCCGTACAACCCGGATCTGTAGTTTGACAGAAACTCTTTACCCTCCTCAAGTGTAATAATACCTGCTTTAACAGATGTAGTAACCCAAGATTCAACCGTTCGTACCATTTTCTTAGAATTATACTGAACATAATCAAGAACTTCTGCAACAGTCTCTCCGTCAATCACCTGATCAATCTTATAACCATCAGCATCAACAGATACATGAACGGCATTTGTATCTCCAAACAGGTTATGCAAGTCTCCAAGTATCTCCTGGTAAGCACCAACCAGAAAAACGCCCAGATAGTAGGGTTCTTTACCTCTTAATGAGTGTACAGGCAAATGGTGTGATGAATTTCGAGTTGAAATGAAATTGTCGATTTTCCCGTCAGAATCACAGGTCATATCCTGGATTGTGGCATTCCGCAATGGTTCCTCATTCAGTCTGTGTATAGGCATTATGGGGAATATCTGATCGATCGCCCATGCATCGGGAAGCGACTGGAATAGCGAAAAATTACAGAAATACTTATCAGACAATATCCTTGATATCTGTCGTAACTCTTCCGGTACATGCTTTGTTACATTAGCCATCTGGTAAACTTTCCTCGCAATTGACCAGAAGAGCCTTTCTATCTGTGCACGGGTCTTCAGATCAATAAGACCGAAGCTGAATCGATCCAGGGCCTCTTCCCTTATCTGCTGGGCATCGTGCCATGTCTCAAGCATACGTGACTGATTAAAATTATCCCACAGAGGGAAAAGCTCTTTCACCAGTTCATGATCGTGATCATTAAGCATGTCATCAACATCCCATGATGGAAGCGTGGTTGTTTCAAGAACTTCAAAAATCAAAACAGAATGATGGGCAGTAAGTGACCTGCCTGATTCTGTAATTATATTAGGATGTGGTATATTGTTTTTATTGCTCACATCAACAAATGTGCTTATTGAATCATTTACATATTCCTGAATAGTATAATTGACACTGCTTTCGCTGTTTGAAGATCCTGTTCCGTCATAGTCTACTCCAAGTCCGCCGCCAATATCAACAAATTCAACATTAAAACCCAGAGTTCTGAGCTGAACATAGAACTGGGATGCTTCACGCAAGGCAATTTTTATCCTGCGAATCTTTGTGACCTGGCTTCCAATATGAAAGTGGATTAGCTTTACACAATCTCTCATCTTGTTTTTCTCAATGAAATCGATAGCCTCAAGCAATTCACTCGAGGTCAATCCGAACTTACTGATATCTCCTCCGGAATCTTCCCACTTTCCGCTGCCAACACTAGCCAGTTTGATCCTGATTCCAAGATTTGGCTTAACTTTCAGCCTTTTTGCAATAGATGTAATAAGCTTTAGTTCATTAAGCTTTTCAACTACCAGAAATATTCTTTTGCCCATCTTCTGGGCAAGAAGTGCCAGCTCAATGTAATCTTCATCTTTGTACCCATTGCAGATTATCAGTGATTCAGGATCGGTATTAATGGCAATTACGGCATGAAGTTCAGGTTTGGAGCCAGCTTCCAGACCAATATTGAATTTTTTCCCATGACTGACAATTTCTTCGACTACAGGCCTCATCTGATTCACCTTAATCGGATAGATAATAAAGTTCTGTGCTTTATAACCATATTCCTCTGAGGCCGATTTAAAACATTTAGAGATACTGATAATACGATCATCAAGAATATCGGGGAATCGCACCAGGACTGGCGTTGAGACATCTGATAAGATAAGTTCATCAAGAAGCTCTTTCAGATCAACAGACATTCCGTTTCTCTGGGGTGTAACAATAACGTGTCCCTTCTGGTTAATGGAAAAGTAATCAACTCCCCATCCGTTGATGTTATATAATTCAGCTGAATCTTCTACTCGCCATTTTCTCATATTCAATTATTTTGCCGTTGTTAATCAGGTTGCAAAGGTCAGAAAAATATGTGTTTTTTACAATGTTATAAAAATTAGATGAATTCAAACCTGAAAATAGAACAATATCGAAGAATGACTGGGAGAGTGGGAGAAGAGGTGAAGGGGAGAAAAACTAATCTCCCAGTCTCCCTCTCTCCCCTTCTCCCACTCTTTACTTTGCTTCCACAGTTTTCAAATCTGTTTTATCAAGGACCTTATAAACAGGATATGGATTATATCCCATCCCCCATTGAGGTACAAGATAACGATCAAAAAAGTTCCAGACAACCAATCCATCATTAGATTGTGGTTCTAGCAAATAGGCAGCCAGGTTTCCAAGCGGCTGGGCAGTTCTGACGACGAGTGTACCGGCTGGAAAATCGATGGAACCTGTGATATATTTTCCGCTAATGGTATTTGTATAATGCCCCTGGTTCAACCTAGTTGCTCCCTTCAGCTCGTTAATTTCAAATCGCTGAACATCAATTTTAGAATCGGACAATAGTTTTTCCAGCTTTATGCCATGTGCCTTAAGAAGATCAGTTATCGTTGGATCGGGAGTGGTAATGAGGTATGCAAAGGGAAATCTTACATTTTTTGTGGGATAATAGTCAATATAATAAGGAACTGTTACATCTTTCTGTCTTTCAGTCCTCCTGTAATTCCTCCTTCCGCCGGCATCGTTAATCAACTCTGCTTCAAAGGTTCTGACAGTGATTTTATCAGCCGAAGGCCGTACCTTGTACTCAATTGCAAAAGAGTCAGTTACAGCAGGATTGTCTCCCCTGGATATTACTCTCCTATCAACATCATCTAACATATTTATAATTTCTGATTTATGAACGGAGGCATAATCCACCAATGAATGTATCAGCCAATAGCAACCCATTACCCTCGATTTAAAATCAGCATAAACATAGTTTTCATTAAGAATACCCAATCTGTTCCTGATACCATAATAATTGCTCATGTAACGTGGTTCCGGAGCATCAAGTACCCAGCCTTTAGACGGATCCAGCATATCGAAGAATTCTCCGTAGAAACAGTTTTCTATCTTATACTTCACAGACAGCGTTTTCGACATTTCAGGCATCATTTTTTCGCGCATGTAAGAAATTAAGGAATTATCGCCATTAGGGTTGACCATCCAGGTAAATGTAGTGGGTTCCACATGATATGACCCATCGGTGGTATGGCAATCCATAAAAACAGCAGGATCCCATTTATTAAAAACATTAGTCAGGACACCTCTTACTTCGGGTGATTCAGCTTTCATTGCATCGCGGTTGAGATCCAGAAACTGACCATTGTATCTTACTCCAACTCCATTTACAGGGCCATTCTGATATGTTCTGTTAAGAGGGTTGATCTTCTCATTTCCGTCAGGATTAAATAACGGACAGATAAGCAATATTACATTTTTAAGTATTTCATGGTTCTTCTCATTCAGTAAATCCCTGACATACATCAGAGTAGCCTCTTTACCTTCAACTTCCCCGGCATGAATATCAGCCTGTATGTAGACAACAATCCTCTTCTTATTGTCAATGTCCTTTGGGGATTTCGGCAAAGGATTTCCGATAATCATAAGCGGGATTTCCCTACCTTCAACAGAAGTGGCAATATTCTCTAATCTGATATATGGTGAGGATTTTCTGATCTGATCAATAAATGTTCTTACATCGTTATAATCTGAAGTAGATTTGAAATCAGATTTTTCCGCGACTGTCAGAGGGTTGACCTGTCCAAGAATATTTGCAGCAGTTAGCGACAACATTAACAAGAATATAAATGACTTTTTCATAATAACGCACAATTAGAAAATCAGGCAATAAAAGTAGAAAAATTTTTAAAGGTATGTTTAAAACCAACGAAACTCATGATTGGCAGAGTCGGAAGTCAGAAGCCGGAAGACGGAAGTTTGCATTGAGAAACACACATTTTCAGCCCTCGGACTTCGGACTTCGGACTTCAGACTTATGATAAATATCAGAATATTCAGAATTATTTAGATTATTTCAAAATAAATATCTATCTTGCGCCATTAATTTAAAAACAGAATAAAATGAACAAAGGAACAGTGAAATTTTTCAACGTATCAAAAGGATTCGGATTCATTAAAGATGCAGATTCTGATAATGAATATTTCGTACACGTATCAGGTCTTAAAGATCAGATTAAAGAGAATGATGAAGTTACATTTGAACTTCAGGAAGGTAAAAAAGGAATTAATGCAGTAGACGTAAGACTAGCTTAGTTTATCCATACAAAGATTTATTAATCAGCCGGTGATTTCATCACCGGCTTTTTTATTTTCAATGTAAAGTCCAGATATGTCACTCTGCATTTGTTTGGTTCTCCCCCTTGGGGGAGTCAGAGGGGTAAAAACAAAGGCAAGACGAGTAAGATCTGGGGACTTTAAAACTCTTTTATTAGGACGACCAAATCTGATATTAGCTTCCAGTGCCATAGGAAATCAATACTTTTCTCCTATTGTCTTTTCTTTTCTTCTTTTTTAGCTTTTTTTGCAAGACGTTTTTCTTTCAGACTCTTGGTAGGCTCTTTTTTGTTTTTGGTCTGTTCTTTAGCTTTTTCGTGTGACATGGCTATTTATTTTAAGTTAATAAAAATTTATCCCAAATA
>Ga0302206_1000633_pt1 | contig 13646 bp, 18 predicted proteins | sample II_Fen_E2_1_FD_194581 | JGI IMG/M metagenome (GOLD analysis project Ga0302206, IMG submission 194581) | Peat permafrost microbial communities from Stordalen Mire near Abisko, Sweden - II_Fen_E2_1 | ecosystem: Environmental > Terrestrial > Soil > Wetlands > Permafrost | place: Sweden: Abisko...
ATCACAGTATCAGTTTATCCGGCAAAGTTCACACAAGATTCCTCAATTTATTCTAACATATCATCTGTTTCCGGTGGAAACTGATGAATTTCCATTTTTAAGTTAATTCTCATCCGGTATTTTACCGGCTCATTTTTTTATTTAATTAACTTAAAATCAGGAAATATGAAAAAATTAATATATTTATTTATTGTTGCTATTGTTGCGATAACACTCACATCGGCTGTTCAGATAAATAGCAGTAGCACAAAAAACATTATCCTTAAGTCAACGATCAAAAATGCTGACCCGGCTGCATTAAAACAGTCGGCTGATATTATTACTTCTCGACTGAAACAATTTGGTCTTAATTCATCTGCAGTTGCAGTTTCATCGGGCAATGATCAGCTAAAAGTAATATTGCCTGAGAATACCGATTTATCCGAAATTGAAGGACTGGTTACTTTAAAGGGTAATATAGCTTTCTATGAAACTTTCACTCATGGTGAAATTGCAGGTTTATTAAAGCAAGATAATGAGCTTTTCAGGCTTTTAAATCAGGATCAGGAAAAAACTTCATCTGATCCCAGAGTAGGATGTACTAATGATGATAATCGCATAAAGGCTGAAGAGTTTTTGCTTTCAATGAGTCCTTTGAAGAATTGTAAATTATGCTGGGGAGCTGTGTCGGAAAAATCGGGTAGCTGCTTATTTGCATTAAAAACAAATGAGAATGGAAATCCTTTGCTGAAAAGATCAGATATTGAATCTGTAAATATTGCAAAGACAGCAGACATGCAAGGCATTAAAATTCAGATAAAATTGAATACAGTCGGCGCAAAAATCTTTGCTGAAGCCACAAAAAACAACCTTCATAAAACTATTGCAATAGTATTTGATGATAAGGTAAATTCCTGGCCGGTGGTACAAAACGTCATTGAGGGAGGTGAGATTGAGGTTACCGGTAACTTTACCGAAAAAGAGGCAAAATGTTTTCCGGTTATCTTTAACTCTGGACAACTTCCTCTTAGTTTTAAAATACTGAAGTAGCCAAATTCAGTTGAGGCTGTCTCATAAGAGGCGGCCTCTTTTGTAATACACTGAATGCCTTTAATCTGACTCCTTATTTTTGAACAAATCATAATAATCTTGGTTTATATTTTCAATTTATTGACTGTTAAAATAAATTGGAATTGTAACAAATCTGAAGATATCAAGTATAATATTGCACTGTTTAAAAAATCAGAGAATGAGAAAGGTTATTTTTCAAATGATGATTTCGCTTGATGGCTATTTTGAAGGTCCGGAAAAAGAAATTGACTGGCATAATGTTGATAATGAATTTAATGAATACGCAATTAGCTTTTTAAATTCTGTCGATACCCTTTTATTTGGAAGAGTTACATATGAAATGATGGCAAATTATTGGCCAACCGAATCTGCTATTAACGACGACCCTGTTGTCGCTGAAAAAATGAACAATATGGCGAAGTTTGTTTTTTCGAAGACACTTAAGAAGGCAGAATGGAAGAATACAACTTTGATCACAAAAGATATAGCGGAAACTGTCGAAAAGCTGAAACAGACTCCCGGAAAAGATATAGCAATTTTTGGAAGTTCTGATTTAGGCGTAGCACTGATATCCTCAGGATTAATTGATGAATTGAATATTATGGTAAATCCTGTTATTCTGGGTAAGGGCAAATCACTTTTCACTGGTATATTACAAAGATTGCAATTGACACTGCTGAGAACTAAAATCTTCAGATCGGGGAATGTGATGCTCTGTTATGCGCCCGGCCGGAAATAGTTCTGAAGGATGATAAGTCAGGAATAAATTCTTATTAAATCAACAGCTGAAAATGAAAACTAAATCAATTAAACAGACTGTGACTTTCAATGCATCACCAGAAGAAATATTTAATCTCCTGATGGACGAGAAAAAACATACAGCATTTACAGGTTCAAAGGCAACAGTGAGCAGATTACCAAAAGGCAGTTTCAGCGTTTTTGACGGATATTGTGTAGGTTACAACATTGAATTGGTTAAGAACAAAAAAATTGTTCAGGCATGGCATTTCGCTGAAGATGGATGGCCTGATGATCATTTCAGTATCTGTAATTTTGAACTGCTGAAGGTGGGTGACAAAACCAAACTCAGATTCCTTCAGACTGACGTTCCTGAACATAAGGTTGAGATTCTTAAAGATGGATGGAAAAAGTTTTACTGGGATGCAATAAAAACTTATTTAAAATCGAATTGACAGGGATGCATCTGAAGAGGAAAGATTAATATTGCCAATATTTCTTACTCAAAGGCGGAATCAATTTCCAAATACCTTTTTAAGTAACTCCGATGTTCTGGCCATTGGGTCTTTTCTGATTTTTAATTCTTCCTTCGCAATCATCACAAAAAGTCCGTCAATAGCTTTTTGTGTCACGTATTCTGTCAGATTGGGATTCATTTTCTTAACAAGAGGTATCTTATTATAGATTGTAATTAAATCAGCCCAGTATTTTGTTGCATTAACATTATCAAGTGAAGATTTAATTATTGGCTGGAATTTATTAATGAGCTCAGGAGAAGTTGTATTCTTAAGGTAAACTGTTGCTGCATTATCTGCACCTTTCACAATATTTATAGCGTCTTTTACTGTCATCCCTTTTATAGCTGCAATAAATATTGGTTTAGCTTCATTCGCTGCTTTTTCGGCTGCCCGGTTCATCGATTCATTAAATTCGTCCACTTTTTTTGACATTCCGATGTTCCTTAGATCTGTTTCCATTTCCCTTGCTTCGGAAGGAAATGGAATTTTTATTTCAGGATTTCCCCAATAGCCATTTTGAACTGAGACAAGTTTCACACTTTCCTGGGTGCCATTTGCCAGGGCTTCTTTAATACCATCAACGGCATCTTTTTCGGTCAGACCTTTGGTCTTTGAGTTAAACAGCTTTTTTGCATCTTTCAGGAATTGAGCATCTGTATATTGGATACTTAGAATTGCAACAATCAAAAGGAGATAAATTTTTTTCATATCAATGATTATAAAGAATGTGCATTTAATTAAGCGAATTTCATGCCAGGATTAGTTTAGATAACAACAGCTAAGCCGGTAATGAGTAAAAACGTAAAAACCGGGAAATAGTTGCACTGAGTCTGATTTAACAGCTTACTGTTTGTCTGCTGAGATATATTTGGAGACTAATGCAATCAGTTGTTCTTTCTTGAAAGGTTTTGAAATATAATCATTGCTTCCTGCAATGAATGCCTTTAACATTTCATTGCTTAAAGCAAAAGCAGTCTGGGCTATGATGGGCAGGTCAGGACGGAATTCCCGTATCTGTTTGATTGCTTCATAACCATTCATTACCGGCATTTTTATATCTATCAGGACAATATCGATATTAATATTATTATGGCAAATTTCAACTGCATCTTTCCCATTTACAGCATGTAGGATTTCTGCACCTGTTCCTTTGAATATCTCCCTGATATACAGAAAATTGATTTCGTCATCCTCTGCAACCAGTATAGTTATATTATTCAGGCTTTTGTTAGTCTCGGATTTTCTGATCACATCAGTTTCTTCATTATATATTGGTTCATATGGGATCGTAAAGAAAAACCTGGAACCTTTCCCGGATTCTGATTCAATCCATATTTTCCCTTTCAGTAAATTGACATTTCCCTGGCAAATAGCGAGTCCTAGTCCAACTCCCTCATATAATCTGATATTATCCTGCCCGATCTTACTGAAGCGTTCGAAAACCTTATCATGAAAATCCTGTTCAATGCCAATCCCTGTATCTTCAACAAAGAATTCTAGTTCATTATTTACTAGAGAATATCCAAAAGTTATATGGCCTTTTTCCGTAAATTTTATAGCGTTGTTTAAAAGATTATAAAGTATCTGTCTGACTTTTACAACATCTGTGAGGATTAAACTTAGAGGATCTGAGAGTCCTTTATTTACTGAAAATGAAATATTACTGTTGATCATAGGTCTGTATGAAAGATAAAGCTCCTCTAAAAGGTTATTCAGAAGGATCCTTTTTTTATTTAGAGTAATATTTCCTGTCTCGATTAAAGATATGTCCAGAACTTCATTGACTATGTTAAGTAACAGATCAGAACTTTTCGCAATCATGTCCTGGTATTGTTCCCTATCAGTTTCCGATATCGTTTTATCTTTTAAAAGATTCGAAAATCCAACTATACTATTCATAGGAGTACGGATCTCATGCGAGATATTTTGAAGAAAAGCAGTTTTTAACCTGTCACTGTCAATAGCTTTTTGTTCTGCATTTCGTATTTTAATCAGATGTTTTTTTAGGAACAAATAGAAAAGAATACCCGTAACTATAACATAAAACCAACCTTTGAAAGTCTGGATTCTTGTCAATAAATCCGGGTCCCTGATAAAATAGTTAAGTATTTTGTCTGAAAACGCAATCCAAAGGCCGCCTGCGATTATATAGGCTGCTACAATTCTATATTCAAATTTCAGTTTTTGCATTTTTTGGTAATCTGGCTGAATAGTATTTACCTTAAAAAGCTACCTTACTTTCACATTATTCGGCAAATGTAGGAAATACGAAGACAACAACTTAAAAATCACTGTTATTTTATTAAAAAATCAATTATTTTCTAATAAGTCAATAAATCTTTTTAGATCTCTAAGCCTGTGATGATAAATTAATATAGAATCTCTACCTGGTAACCGGCTATCTGATTTAGGACTACCTGATATAATATCGGATTATTCAAAATCTGTATAGATATTGTAATTGAATGGAATCTCCAGGGAAGATTATATATTCATCCTTTCAAATGCCCTTTGAAGATCTTCAGGACCCGATTTGCTAATTGTTTCACTGAAGCCAAAGCTAATTTCAGTTTTGCCCTGTTTTAACTGCATAAAAACAGCTTCGATAAAATCATTTACAGGAGGTGAAGTGTTATGAAGACCCTTCCCGCCAAGATCGGTATTAAGTGCCGGAGGAATAAGTTCTATGACCTCAATATTTCTGGATTTCAATGAATGCCGTAAAGAGAGAGTGAATGAGTGAAAAAATGCTTTTGATGCGCAATATACGGGCATACTTGAGATAGGAACAAAGGATAAACCGGAGGTGGTATTAATAATAGTAGTAAGAGATTTCAGATTTAAAAAGAGTGAAATAAGATGTAAGGGAGCGTCTATATTAATTGATATTTCCTCTTTGGCATGTTGAAAAAAATCCTTGTCAGATACAGGCATTCTATTCTGGATGCCTGCATTGTTAATCAGAATATTCAGATCATTATGTTTCTCCGATATCCATTTATAAAGATCTTCCCGTTCGGTTGCTACAGATAAATCGCAACTTCTTATTATGACTGAGGGATATTTTCGTGTAACCTCTTTCAGAACTGACTCTCTTCTGCCACAAATAATTAATGTATTATTTTCTTTTACTAATCTTTCAGTCATTCCCAAACCAATTCCTGAACCGCCTCCTGTTATTAAAATTTTATTACCCGTAATTTTCATTTGAAAATGTGTTGCGTTTAAGTCAACCTGGAAATTGAATAATTTAAACAGAGGTATAAGATTCAGATATTTTGTCAATTGCCAGGGCAAGATCAAAATCGAGTTTTGTTATCCCGTTGGCATCATGTGTATTTAATCTGATGGTCACACTGTTATAAATATTGCTCCAGTCGGGATGATGATCCATTTTTTCTGCCTCCAAAGCTACTGAGGTCATAAATGAAAATGCAGTTATAAAATTTTTAAATCTGAAGTTCCTCGATAAAAATGTTCCGTCAAATGACCAGTTTTCGAATTTCACTGAAAGTAATTTTTTTATATCAGCTTCAGAAAGTGCTTTCATAGTTTATCAGAATTTATATTGAACAGATTAAAGAATAAAAGAAACCCTGATTTGAATACCAGTTTTATTAGTCATATTTTGAAATCGGATCAGAAAAGATCCCTTCCAGCTCTGATTTGTTTTTAATCAGCATATTTGTTATTGAATCTTCATTTTCGTGATGATAAATATACGTTTGTATTCTTGTTTCCTTAATTGGTATACCCGCTTCCAAAGCACGGTCAAAAAGATCAGCATCAGCACCCAGAATTATCTTTCTGAATCCTTTTAGTTGCATCATAACTCCCTTTTCAATAAAAAAGGTACCACCGATAGTGCATTTGCTCAAATGGATTTTCTTAGTATAATCAAATCGGTCAGGAACATACTGATTACCGATTATCTTAACTCCTCCATGCAGAAACTTCACTTTTGGATCGTGTATAAGAATTTCTTTTCTTGATTGAAGATGATGACGATCATACTCATCATCGGAATCAAGAAAAGTTATGAATTTGCCGGTTGACAACTCTATACCGGCATTTTTTGACATGGCTTCTCCGCTATGTTTTTTTCTGAAATATCTTAAACCCGGAATAAGTTGTATGTATGGAAGAACTTGTTTATAGGTATTGTCTGTACTTTCATCATCTACAATAATTGCCTCCCAGTCTTTTTCTGTCTGGGAAACCAACGAGTCCAGAGCTTTTTTTAAAAGATATGAGCGGTTATATGTTGTGATAATAACTGAAAAGAATGGTTCTTCTGATCTTTTATTAGTATTATAAAAAGTCAAATCTTTCATACTTTATTATTTAACAGTTAAACACAGAATTTCCGTGATTGTTTAACTTTTAAATGAAATGAAAGCAGAGTCAGAGTGATTTATCAGGTATGTTGTTTGATTGGAGCAGATTTGAAATCCTTTTTTTGATAGTCTCAATTTTATTTATCCGATCAAGTGAGTAAGTTTTTTGCTCAGCATCAATGAATTCAAAAAGTATCAATGACTTTCTTGAGAATTCTATACTTTCCATTTTGTTCCCGGTAGCCATAGTAAGTTCAGCCTCAGCATTTAATAATCCAGCAAGTATTTCGAGATGTCCATTAGTATAATTGTGATTTTCCAGTAGTTCATGTGTCAGATCGTCTTCAGGGATAGCTCTGAAGAAAGACGAATCTTCCTTCAGCATCTCATAATATACTCGTCCGATTTGTTCAGATGCACGGGTATATTCCCCTTTCCTTATTAATACCATTATCCCGGCGAGCAATTCGCCGAACATTTCAATCATACGAAGAACAAAATCTTTCTGAAACATATAATTTATTGATTGGTATTTCAAAGATAATAAATATGTTCAGTTGGACGGTTCATTATTTACAATGACATTCTTGTATTCAAATTGTCCATAATAATCCAAGATAAGAAGTCAAGGTATTATCTTTTGATAAAGTATGGCCAAGAGAAAAAATAATGTGAAATTTATCGGTAGGGTTGACGGAACCTCCAAGGTTAAATCCGGTTCCCGATCTGGTATCCTTTGTGCTGGCTGAATGAAAATAAATTTCACCACCCAGTGTAATGTGATCTGAAAAATTATATTGTACCTCCCATCCTGAAAATATCCAGTTTTTATTGTTTACACCCGGATTTATCCAGTAACCAACACCACCATAAGTAGTAATTTTAACCCAGGATTTCTGCAACCATACCGGAAGATATAGTTTTGTTTTGCCATCACTGAATTCACTATTTTTTATTGTTGGAATTTCTATAATAGGGAATGTTCCTATCTGAGGTGAGTTTTCTGTCTCCTGCACGAAACGATATTTAATTCCGACTTCAGTATCGGCGTATCCGAAATTGACACCCTGATGTACACTATAATTATAATTAAGTGGTAATAAAAGATGTACCTGCACATTGGGAATCAATCCGTAATTTAGTTCAACATGAGGTGAAGTTCCTGACCATACGCCAACCTGAAAAGTACTCATGGATGAAATATAATATTCCCAGTGTTTAAATCTTACAGGTTCAGGGTCGTCAGTATCGAAAGGAGGTCCGGCAAAAGTAAATTGAATATTTATTAATATTATAATGGTAACGAGAACAATGTATTTTCTATTGATTACTAACATATTCAGTTCTTAGAGGTTTTCGCTATTTTAGCATCAACTGACCATCCTCCTGATCCATAGATTAACAGATATATCAGAAGAAGAGTCATTGCAAAGTCAGTACGGTATTCATGAGCCCATGGCCAGACTCCTTTATTGACAAGAATTGGTATTTTTGTTGTAATAAAAGCTGTAATCATTATGACAATCAGCGGTATGGATGCAACTCTGGTGGTCAGGCCCAAAATGACTAGTGTGCCACAGATTATCTCAAAAGTGGCTGTAAAATATGCCCAAAAGGCAGGATTGCCAAATCCTATTGTTGTAAATCTTCCGGTACCAAGGAGAACTGGGAATAAATATTTTTGTATGCCTTCAGTCAGAAATATGAGACCTACCACTATCCTTACCAGAAGTGCCCTGTTGTCGTTTTCTGAGTTGAAGATCATTGCGTTTAACCCATTTTTTGTTTTCATTACAATTAGAATTATACAACGTTTCAATCTATTTTAAAAGGAATATAACAAGTAATGAAAACAATTGTTTAGACATTGTTGGTCATTTAAAACGAATGATATCTGAGACATAATACTGTTTTTTCGTAAATTCGTGGAGATGGAAAAACTGTTTCGAATTATAGAAATAACCCAAACGCTTGCTGAAGACATAGCTTCAAAGGAATATGAAAACCACTTTCATGATTTTGAGGAGCTTATAATTATAACAGAGGGAAGTCTGACCCATTATATCGATTTCAAGGTTGAAGTTTTAAATGCTCCTTTTGCCTGTTATATTTCTATGGGTAAGATGCATCACATTATGCCCCAGAAAGATCTGAGAGGTTGGGTAATAAATTATAAGACTGAGTTTATTCCTGATTCGAAACTGAGTTTCTATTCCAATTTTTTTACATTCACCAATATTCCATTGTCGCAGGGAGCATGTACTAACCGGTTTGTAAGCCTCTGCGAGATTATTAAATCTGAATACAGACAGGAACAAATTGACATTACAACAATACGTCATTTAGTTAATGGTTTGATTTCAATGGTTGATGCTGAACAGAAACGTAATATTCCTGTGGAAACTGAAACCAAAGCTACCCAGATAACTGCTTTCAATAATTTTCTGCGGATACTTGAGGACAACTTTCGCCGTAATGAAGGAGTTTCATTTTATGCCGATAAAATGAATATGTCGGAACGGAACCTGAATATTATCTGCAAAAATAACTTTCAAAAAAGTGTTTCCGAGATTATCGAAACCCGAAAGCTTATTGAAGCCAAACGAATGTTGCTATACAGTGATAAAACTGTTTCAGAGATAGGTTATGAGTTGGGATATAATGAAAAATCCTACTTCACACGCGTGTTTCATAACAGGATGGATATAACTCCAACCCGTTTCAGGGAATTGTCGGGAAACATAATTTCCTAAAAGTACCACCTCTTTTCCAAAAACTGTTACCACCGGCAGCTGCATGTGGAGTAATTTTGTCATATCAGAATTTTACTTATTTATGAAAAATTAATTAACAGTTATTAAATAATAAAAAACAAAATTAAAATGAAAACAGAAGAAAAAACAACATGGACAATTGATCCGTCACACAGCAAAATAGGATTTAAGGTAAAACATCTTATGATATCTAATGTGCTCGGAAATTTCAAGGTATTCGATGGACAGGTAACGACAAAAGGCAATGATTTTTCAACAGCTGAAATCGATTTTTCTCTTAATTCCGATTCAATAGACACTGAAATGGCTGACAGGGATGCACATTTGAAAAGCGGTGACTTTTTTGATGCTGCAAATTATCCTAAGATTGACTTTTCAGGAACAAGATTGAAGGATCTTGGCGATGATATGTATGAGCTTACCGGAAATATGGCAATCAAGGGTATCACAAAAGAGATCGTTTTATCAGTCGAGTATGGTGGTTTAATGACGGACCCATGGGGTAACGTAAAAGCGGGATTCTCTATTAACGGTAAAATGAATCGTAAGGATTGGGGATTGAACTGGAATGCAGCACTTGAGGCAGGTGGCCTGCTTGTCGGTGAAGAGGTTAAGATCAATTGTGATATCCAACTGGCAAAAAAAGTGTGATTTTAATGGCTATGGTCCAGGATCAAATAAAAAATATTATCAAATCTGGCGTAAGTACTGAGCTCATGCCAGTATTGTTCGTGGGACACGGAAGTCCCATGAATGCCATTGAGGAAAATGAATTTGTAATCTCTTGGCGTAATCTGGGAAAATCACTGCCTAAGCCGGCAGCAGTTTTATGTATATCGGCTCATTGGGAAACAAACGGGACATTTGTTACAGCTATGCCAAAACCACCTACAATACATGATTTTGGAGGGTTTCCACAAGAGTTGTATAAAGTCCAGTATTCCTCTCCGGGAAGCCCTGAACTTGCTTTTGATGTGAAGAGAACTATAACATCAACTGTGGTTGGACTGGATGAGAAATGGGGACTTGATCATGGTGCATGGAGCGTAATAAGGAATATTTATCCCCTGGCAGATGTTCCGGTTATTGAAATGAGCCTCGATTGGCAAAAGTCGCCGCAAGATCACTACGACCTGGCAAAGGAACTGGCTCCTTTAAGAAGAAAAGGTGTTCTTATAATCGGTAGCGGAAATATGGTTCATAACCTAAGGATGATTGCCTGGAATCATGCGGAAGATCCTGAGTATGGTTTTGATTGGGCTCTTGGATCCAATGAATTGTTTAAAGATCTGATTCTTAAGAATAATTATAAGGATCTGATCAATTATTCAGGACTGGGAAAAGCGGTACAATTAGCTGTTCCCACCCCCGATCATTATCTTCCTTTGCTTTACTCACTGGCACTCAGAAATGAAAATGAGTCAGTTGCATTTTTTAATGATAAAACTGTTATGGGGTCATTGTCAATGACATCATTACAGATTGGTTGAATGGATCTGTTTGAATTGTGTGAAAACATAATAATTCAATAGTGTTGATATCCACGTTAGTAACTTAATAGTAATACCGGAAATAAAACCGTATCTTTGAGCAAATTCTGGCAGAGTGGATAATTATTAACGAACCAAATATCAATTTATGGGTAGATCGCAGGAAACATCTAACAAAAAAGAAGTTAAGAATAAAAAGGACAAAAAGAGAAAAGAAAAGGAGAAGAAGAGGCTTATCAGGAAAGAGGGAGGAAAAAGCAGTTTTGCAGATATGATTGCTTATGTTGATGAGTATGGAAAGATTTCTTCTACTCCTCCGGACCCAAATAAAAAGATTGAAGTTGAGGTAGATAACATTGAAACAGGTGCCAAAAAGAACATCCCTTCTGCAAAAGCCAGTTATATACGAAAAGGCGTAGTTACATTTTTCAACGATTCAAAGGGATTTGGATTTATACGTGATATGGAAAATAAACAAAGCGTATTTGTTCATGCAAACAATCTCCAGGAGCCAATAAAAGAAAATAATATTGTAACCTTCGAAATTGGTAAGGGACCCAAAGGACTTACAGCCCTGAATGTCAGATTATTCAAAGAATAGAAATTTAATTTTATTATAGATACGCCGAATTCATAAAGTTCGGCGTATTTGTATTTTAAGTATATGGTTCCTGCTAATTTACTAAGTTCTGCTACTCCATATTGCAGTGATATCTATCAGAAGGGCATCGTTAATCAGGCTTTTATCACCTTATAAACGCTGTCTCAGATTCAATCTGGAACCTTTTTCAAAGATTTTATTAAACATTTCAGACACTTCATTGTTCTTACTGCAATGATTGACTTGTTTTTAAATATGAAACTAACCGGCGATTTCTCTCAAAGAAGAGAAATGTCAATCTTTTATGTTGTGGTTAAAGTAACCATTAACTATATCATTTTTAACTCACATTTATTGTTCTTTTATGAAAAATATATTAAGAAAGATAGTATCAACCGGCTTTTTCATGGCATTAGCCTTAAAGCTATTCGCGCCTGCGCGTGATTCCTTTACCGTAGTCAGAACATCTCCCGTTGAACCATTCAAAACTCTTATTCACGCTATAGGTATGGTAGAAACTCAGTATGATACTCTGGCATATAACCCTCTTGAAGAGGCTGTTGGATACTTCCAGATACGGCCTATCCGCCTTAATGACTATAATGGCAGAACAGGTGCTACCTATTCAATGAACGACCTGTATAATTATAAAATCTCGGAGAAGATTTTTTTGTATTATGCAGCTGAAATCGGGCCATATGATTTTGAACGGATAGCCAAGACCTGGAATGGTTCAGGTGTTAGTACAATACTATACTGGGAGCAGGTAAAGAGATTTCTGTAATAAATAAACGCTTATCGTTAATCCCTTGTGACCCCATACTGTCCGGGATGAATATATTTAATTGTTCCGGGTACGGGTAAAGCTTTAATTGATTCAATCTGTTATAGCGTATTCATATTGAATATTTCACTAAAGGGCTCGTATTTCCCATTTATTATAAAAGGATTGTCTCCTGAAACGAGGTAATCATGTCCTATTAAATAACATGAAGTGCCAGGTGTATGACCCGGCGCATCCAAAATTTTTACATTACGTACATCAATTTTCAGTGTATCATAATTATTGCGTAGCCTATTTCTCTGTTTCCTGATTCTGAGTATTGCGCTAAATATGTCAATTGTAAGATGAGACCCGCTGTCTGTTGATTTACTCTTTTCCGGTGTTTGTATATAGTCTAATTTCGGTATAAACATTGGAACAAAGACTTCGCAAATGTGAAGCATCATTTAAAGGACATAATTAAAAAAAGAACTAATTAATTTAAAAACCAAATTCTTTACAGCCATGAAAAGAATGTTATTTTCCGCATTATTAATTGTAGCTTTTAGTAGTGCATTGTTTTCAAGAGAATTTGTTGCTGGTGGAAAAACCTACACAGCAATGGGTGACTATAAAATTGAAAGAGCCGATAATCCAGTAACTATAAACGGAGAACAGTTAAAGGCTTATGTAATCACTTATCAGAACTCCCCTCTGGAAGTTAAGGTAGTTATAAAAAAAGACAAGAAATGTAAAGACTACATTGTTATTTCCGACAAACTATCAATCCAGTATGTATGCAATGGTGATTATTTTGGTGTTCAAAAAATGGAAAAATCACTTGCAAATGCAGGTTATACAACTTCTGATGCCGCTCTTAACAGAACGGAATATTATCATCAGAAACTTCTAGCTGTCGGGAGACAGGATGAGGTTGAAGCTACACAGCTTATTGCTGCTTACTTCCCTATGCTCATTAAAGATGATTTAGTTGCAAACAATTAATGACTTTGAATTTCTAAACTGCCATTAGGCAAACCATAACTGGTTTAGGTTTTAATTTAACTATGAAAAGACATCGACTGATGTCTTTTCTCATTTAGCAGGTTGTGGTGATCTGCAATAGAACAGAAATCCGCCTTCCTGTTTTATGAACCGGCAGTCGGGATGCTGTTCGAACATGGCTTTTGAAGTTGATTTTGCGATTATGTACACAGGTTTATCTATTTCGCCGTTTAACAGCCACTCTTTATTACCGCTTTCAGCATTTCCTCCGGGCATTTTACTGAAATAAAAATAAGGCGCATAACTATAAAATCCTACCGTTGTTGCATAGACATCCTGTCCTGCTATGCTCTTATAAAAATTTATTACA
>Ga0302206_1000634_pt1 | contig 13630 bp, 8 predicted proteins | sample II_Fen_E2_1_FD_194581 | JGI IMG/M metagenome (GOLD analysis project Ga0302206, IMG submission 194581) | Peat permafrost microbial communities from Stordalen Mire near Abisko, Sweden - II_Fen_E2_1 | ecosystem: Environmental > Terrestrial > Soil > Wetlands > Permafrost | place: Sweden: Abisko...
TGCATCATATAAAGGTGACCTGGCAATAAACGGAGATACCATTGCTGCTGTTGGCAATCTGAGAAATGCCCACGGAATTACTGAGATAGATGCCGGAGGAAAAGCCGTAGCTCCCGGATTTATAAATATGCTGAGCTGGGCTGATAAGTCGCTTATTGAGGATGGCCGATCACAAAGTGATATCAAACAAGGCGTTACACTTGAGGTAATGGGAGAAGGTTGGTCGGACGGACCTTTGAATGAGGCGATGAAAAAAGATGAAATTGAAAAACAGGGGGACATAAAATATGATATTACCTGGAATACTTTGGGCGGCTATCTCGATTTTCTGGAGAAGAAAGGTGTTTCTACAAATATTGCTTCATTCGTGGGAGCCACCACTTTGAGAATATATGCTATAGGTTATGATAACCGGCCACCTGCGCCGGAAGAAATGACGACGATGAAAAGGCTGGCTGCACAGGCTATGGAAGAAGGTGCAATTGGAATCAGTTCTGCCTTGATCTATGCTCCGGCATCATTTTCAAAAACTGACGAACTTGTTGAACTCTGCAAAGAGGTATCAAAATATAATGGAATGTACATTTCGCACATAAGAAGCGAAGGAGATAATCTTCTTGCCTCCCTTGATGAGCTGATTAAAATTTCAAAAAATGCTCACATAAAGGCAGAAATTTATCATTTAAAGGCTGCCGGAACAGAAAACTGGTATAAGATGGATATGGCAATAAAAAAGATTGATTCAGCACGTATTGCGGGTATGGATATTACTGCCAATATGTATAATTATACTGCGGCAGGAACAGGGCTATATGCAACTATGCCTCAGTGGGTACAGGAAGGTGGACAGGATGCATGGCTGGCAAGATTGAAAGATCCTGCCATCAAAGCCAGGGTAATAAAAGAGATGAAGGCTCCCGGAAAAGATTGGGAAAATTTCTTTTATATGGTAGGTTCTCCGGAGAATATAATTCTTGGTGTATTTAAAACCGATTCTTTAAAATACTTAACCGGAAAAACGCTTAAAGAAGTTGCGGAATTGAAGAGACTTTCCCCTGCAGAAACTATCATCTACTTGGTAGTTAATGATAATAGTCCTGTCGAATCAATGTTTTTCCTGATGACAGAGGATAATATAAAGAAACAAATTGCATTGCCATGGGTAAGCTTTGGATCAGACGAACAATCCCTGGCTACTGAAGGTGTTTTTCTGAAATCAAATCCTCATCCCCGGGCTTATGGAAATGTAAGCAGATTACTGGGAAAATATACAAGAGAGGAAAAAATCATTCCGCTGGTGGAAGCTGTAAGAAAGTTGACATCTCTTCCGGCATTGAACATGAAAATAAACAAAAGAGGGTTACTGAAACCGGGATACTTTGCTGATGTTGTAGTATTTGATCCGAATACAATAATTGATCGTGCTACTTATGTTAATCCGCACCAGTATTCAACCGGGGTATCGGATGTATTTGTAAACGGCAAACAGGTATTAAAAAACGGGGAACATACCGGAGCCAAACCTGGCAGGGTCGTAAGAGGTCCGGGATACAAAACTGGAAACGTAACTCGAAATTGACTTCCTGACACTCCTAGGGATTCAACGCTGCATCAAAAAATGCCATTATATTTTCAATTGGGGTATCAGGCTGAATATTATGGGCAGGAGCTACTATATATCCACCACCTTTTCCCAGTATATCTATCCTTCGTCTTACTTCATCTCTGATCATATTTGGTGTTCCGAAAGGAAGAAGTTGCTGCACATCGATACCCCCAAAAAAAACCAGATCCCTCCCATATGTTTTTTTCAAATAAACCGGATCCATTCCTTGAGCCATTGGCTGTATTGGATTTAGTATATCAAGCCCAACTTCAATAAAATCAGGAATGATCGGTAATATGGAACCGCAACTATGCCAGGCAATTTTGATACCTGGTTTGAGCTTGCGGAACTCTTCAAACATATATTTTATCCTGGGTTTGAAAATACGTCTGAAAGTATCAGGATCAATAAGCATCCCGCTTTGAGTACCGAAATCATCCCCGCACCATAGAATATCAACACCCATCTCAATCAGTTTCTTGCCTGCAGTAATAATATAATGCATTATTTTATCCATCAGGTGTGACTGGTACTCCGGTTCAAGCAGAAGGTCCATAAGAAATTTTTCCATCCCCGTAAGGTACCAGGACATTTCAAAAAACATTGTTTCCACATCACCAATCACTCCAAATCTTTCAGAATAGGTTGCCATCATTTTCTTAGCCAGGTCAAACCTTCCGGGTGCGTTCGGATCGGGAAAGGGATAATCAAGTATGTCTTGTGCTGTAACGGCATTTGCCAGAGGATATCCGGCGAATTCAGTATATATTCCTACATTCCGGAACAGCATACCCCATTCGTTTTTTATTCTGCCGTCGGGAAGTGTTATTGTTGCTCCGTTAACCGGAACAGTTGGAGCTATGGCGACAATATCCACTCCAATTTCCGTAAGCAATCCCATGTGAGAAATCCGAGCCGATTCCATGGCATCAAATGGCTCTTCATATGGAACATTAAGCACTCTGCTTAATTTCTCCGCAACCTGTGGAGTGAGAGAAACATATACCGGAGGCCTGTCGGGCTGACGATGATTTATAGCATGTAAGGTTCGTTCTATTGGTAACATAAAGATTCTTAATTAACAAGGGTTAGCTCCCACTTCCCGGGTTCGGAGAGCTCAAATTCGAATGTAATATCTGATTGACTTGAATGAAACTGATTCCATGTCCGATATGTGATTTTAACACTTAAAGGAAACCGGATATTCTGAATACCATATGACGAGCCCCGCTCGTATTGATCGCCACTGTCATAAGCCATGGAAAAGTCCTCAATATTCGTATTTAGCTCACCGCCAAGAAAGATTTTAATGACCATATCATTCCCATTATCATTAATTTTACGAAACGAGTATCGTACAACACCCAGATTTCTGGTTATTTTATTGGATGCTATAATCTTTTTTCCCTTGTAATTGTCTTTCTCCCAGTATCCTGTCACTAGGGAATCTCCTGCCAAGGTCCTGTAAACCATTTTCCCTATACCGTTTTTAAGTCCCTTGACCCACTCCCCCTGAAAATATGAGCCATTTGGCCAGGTATAAGTTCCCTGCCCGTCTGGCAGTCCTTTGGAGAAATGTCCTTCGTAATGATCAGTTCCCTGAGCTGCTCCATTCCCATTTGCAAGACCTTTTTTACATTCACCTGAATATTTTCCTGAAATGGCAGGCATTAGCACCTTACAATCGGACTGTTGCCCCATCGTCAAATTCGCAATCAGGAGAACCGAAATGAATTGCAATATCATTAAAGAATGTCGTTTTAGTTTCATACATACGTTTTGATCAAAGTTGATATTTAGTTAATTGATGGAAAATTCCTCATCGCGGGAGATATAGCCACACCTTATCATGCATTGTGTACAAGAGATATTTATTACCATCCCAGACTAAAATCGGGCTGGAATGATCACCTTCAACGATGGGGTTCTTTGGGAATTTTGTCCAATGTATCAAATCTGTTGACATTGCAACATTAGATGTCCAGATTGAAGTTGCTCCCGGAGTTGCCCATCCTGCGTCCGTTGAACCATGATAATACATATAGTACTTACCTTTGAATTTGACGACTTGATTGGATGCCACTGCTCCGGAATCATAATGTTCAGGCCCTCTTTTCAATACGGGTTCATCCTGAACATTTGTCCAGATTTTCTGGTCATCTGAAGTGGCAAGCCAGACGGCTTCGTCATTTCGTTCATAGAACAAATACCATTTACCATTTTCAATCAGAACAGAAGGTGTTCCATATGGGCCATGAATTGTGTCTCCCATTACTGTACGGATCTGCAGGTCACCCTGCTCCTCCCAGTTTATTCCGTCAGATGATGTCAGCATATGCGCTACATCATTCTTCCCTTCAGCAAACATATAATATTTGCTTTCATGCTTAATCACAAACATATCTTCAGTCCATTTTTCACCAAAGATCGGGTTTTGCTGATAACGGGTCCAGCTGATCCCATCAGCTGAAGTTGCATACCCAAGCGATTTAGGATCATTATCTCCGCCTATATAACCCGTATACCACATCTTATAAATGCCATCTTCTACCATAATAAAACCTCTTTCCCTGATATGCTTGTCCCAGGATTCATTATTTGTTCCGCTGAATATTGGATTATGTTTATAAGGTACAAAATCAACCATTTCTTTTGGGAAATCAATACTATTGACTGATTTTGTTTCATGTTGCTGTTTTTGTCTGCATGCCGGCAAAACTAAAAATACAAGGGATGCTAAGACGTAAGATAATTTACTCATCGTAATTGATTTTAATTTTCATGAGAACTATACCAATTTTTAATCACAAAGTAAAGTTTATTGACGCATATTTTAACAAAGAGAAATAGAAATATGCAACAATTCAATAAAAGTTAATGAAAAATATTTCAAATTTATAATAATTTAATGAAAGATTAATATTAAATTATATATATTATTTCCTTATGAACTTCAGAATTTTGCTTATTTTTGAATTTACTTTATAAGTAAGCGTTCCGGAATATTAATCAATATATGTCCTCATGAAAAAGTTAAGCATAAAGTTTCTTCCAGGTGTCCTCTTTATATTACTCTTGATTGGAAGTAGCCGGGAATCTGCAGCACAGACAATACCACCCAACAGATTGAATCAAAAGGATCAAAAACAAACATTCATTATTAATAACTGTATATCTGATTTGAATGATTTCAGAAAATTAGTTGATGCAGCTGGTCCTCTAAAAAAATTCGGAACTGTCCAGATTAACATTGGTACCCTTGCAGACAAGTCTTTTTATGAGATACCAGAAGGTGGCAATCCCTGGAATGAATATGCATCCAATAATGCAACACTATTTAAATTTTTTCCCGATCCAAAGATAGCACCGTTTTTACCCGCCGGATTTGTTGCCAAAAACAGGCAATTACTACTCGACAAAGCAAAAATTCTCCGTGAGAATGGCATGGAAGCAGCTTTTTTTGCAAATGAACCAGGATTTCTTCCTTCAGCTTTTTTTGAAAAGTATCCACAATTACGGGGTCCTCGAGTAGATCATCCACGGAGAAGCAATGTAGCCTGCTTTTCTCCCTGTATGAGCGTTAAAGAAATGCAGGATATCTATGCGAGTATGATGTCTGAATTATTAAAAAATGCTCCTGAGATAAAATCATTTTATTTCAAGACAAACGATGCAGGATCAGGTAATTGCTGGTCAGATTGGCTATACAGCGGACCTAATGGACCCGGCTCATGTAAAGGAGAAACAACAGGACAAAGAATACAGGAATTGTTCAGTTCTATACAAAAAGGGGTAACAATGGCAAATAGCAAATTAGATATATATCTTTCATTTCCGCAGGGTTCTTCAAATTTCTCTGATTCAGAAAGAAACGATATACAAAAACGGTTGCCTGAAAACTGTTATTTCAAAAGCACTCCAGCTCATGAAATAAAATCAATTGGGACAGCCTTCAGTTCGATGTATCCTGTGACCGGTATTTGCGATGTTCTTTCATTACTTGATGATTTAAACAGAATAGATAATCAAAAACAACAGACAATATTTATAAGTTTCAATGCATATTACAACAGGGGAAATGAGGGTTCTGAAATAGAAGAATTATTGCTGGGTTTGCTTGAAGATCATCTGCTCGACAAACCTTCGAATGTTGTACCGGTTTCACAAAAGCTTCATGAATACTGTCTTGCCTGGGCAGGTAAGAAGGATGCTGACAATTTATATGATGCATTCCTATTATTGAATGAGGCTTTTAAGTTCAGAAATTCTAACCTCGGAAACATATCGGGAATAAACTGGAATGTAGCTGCACGAATGATAAATCGTCCACTTGTTGCTGTACCTCAAAGGCTCTCAAAAGAAGAAGAGGCTTATTTTCTTCCGTATATTTTCAACGTTTCTACTGAGGAAGCCAGGATGGATTATATTGATATCCAGGGGGGCCGTTGGACTACTTCCCCTGATTCAATAAAAAGCTATTTAAAAAAATTAAAACAAATCTGTTCAAAACTTGAATCCATAATACCTTCTGCACGGAACAAGGACTTCATACAGAACCTGCCGGTTGCATTAAAGGTGCATTCAAGTTTGGTTCGAAGTTGTGGAAATTTTGCAGAGGCGCAGCGAATACGCGATAATAATAAGGAGAAACTCAATGGCACTATTCACCGACCTGATAAAGAAGGTAGCTGGACAGGCGACACTGATTTGTTAAAGTTTAATACAGTCATGAGGGATGAATTGGACAATACTGCAGAACTGGCAGAAGTTTTACAGCAGGGAGGTATTAATCTGTTATGTCTGGCAAAAGATAATGCTCATGAAGACTGCTTTTTACTTGGTTCCGGCATCATAGCACAGTTAAAGAACAAACAAAAAATCATGCTCGATCATTGGCGTGATATAGAAGGTTATATGACTACCCCATTCAAATAATTATATCTTACGTTCAAAAATAATGAAAAATGAAAAAAATCTATAAAATTATTTTTCTCATCGCCCTCTTACTTCTTGGAATTAATTTCTATGGATTGTTCAGAACAATGAGGAATCCTGCAATATATTCTGAAGAAAAAACTTTAAGGAACAGGATCAATGATATCACAATAAAATATCCCGAAATAAAGAAGATGTTGAAAAGAAATGAGAATGAAACAAATAAAGACTTTGGAATCAGAATAAATAAGGTGGTTAATGATGGTTTTATTCATTACTGGAAAGCAGAAGGCATTGACAAATATCATTTGAGAGTTCCGGTATGGGAAAACTGGCTGTTATATCTGGCATCATATATCAGTCCAAAAAAATACAAATTCTATGAATTCAGCAATTATAAAAAGAACCTTGAAAGAGGAGTTGGATTGTGTTCTACTCATTCAACTATAGTAAAAGGTGTCCTGCTGGATAACGGGATTAAGGCAGAATTATTGGATGTTGGTGGACATCATGTTGTTGTGAGAGCTGAATTGAATGATACAACAACTTATATACTCGATCCGGATTTTGGGGTTGTAGTTCCCTTTGATACATTGGCCATTACAGCAAACCCGGAATTGGTAAGAGCGCCATATTCCAATATGGCTTCATTGTATTATAGTGATGCGAAAGATCCTTATACTACCGATATAATGGTTAATATTTTTGGTAAAAAGAAATATGTCTATAGTGTAGATAATTGGTTCGAATCTTTTTCCTACTGGGCTAAATGGATCATTCCGTTCTTACTTGCATTTCCTGTTATAATAAGTCTTTTAAAGAAGAAAAACGCAGTCTAAACTTTTAAAATTATGGGCAGGATTATCACTTCAGAAATTATTTTTCTCCTGACGTTAAATAGTTTTGTTCAATCACAGCCTGTCTCATTCAGGGAAACTCCGGGAAGAATATTCGACACCCAAAATGTGAATACCCCGATCTTCAGGGAAACAGATGTATTTGTCGGAGGGCAGGATGATATCAACACATATCGTATTCCTTCTGTGATCTGTACAAAAAATGGAACAGTCCTGGTATTCTGTGAAGGAAGACGTGATAATAGTCAGGACGGTTCCCCAACTCACCTGGTCCTGAAACGGAGTTTGTTAAATACAGATCCGATGATTCCCCCTCAGCACAGTGTCACGGAGAACCGGTCAAGACAACGAAATATGACCTGGCTGCCCATGCAGGTACTCATTCAGAGTAAAAAGGGTGAAGCTTATATGAATCCGGTACCTTTGATTGATTATAGCGATGGAACTATATTTATTTTGCTAAACAAATGTTCTGTATGGGGGGATGCAGAAAACGGAGGAAAAGGAGTAACAGAAGTCTGGTTAATTAAAAGTTCTGACGAAGGCGCAACATGGACGAAACCGGTAAATATCACATATGATGTTGGAAAAATTGCTCTAGGTCCGGGCATCGGTATCCAGTTGATGGATGGAAGGCTGGCAGTTCCTGTATATGATGGAATAATTTACAGTGACAACCACGGGAAAAAATGGAAAGCCGGTAATAAAACTAGTGCTCCGGTAAACGAATGTCAGGTGGTGGAGCTGAATGATGGATCTCTCATGCTTAACACACGGAGTTACCCAAAGCGTATTATTACAATCAGCAAAGATAAGGGAAACTCGTGGGGAGCGCCATACAAAGATTCCACACTTACAGATTCAAAACTATGGGGAGGTTGCCAGGCGAGTTTTATCAGGTATACAAGGCAGGGTGAAGGCTCTGATAAGAACCGCCTGCTTTTTGCTAATCCGGCAGATAGTCTGTATCGGTTCGATATAACTGTCAGGATAAGTTATGATGAAGGAAAGACATGGCCTGTTGCTAAGATTATAAAGAAAGGGACAGGGGCATATTCATCTTTGACAATCTTGCCTGATGGCTCAATCGGAATTGTTTATGAGACCGGAAATTACAACAACGATATCACGGAATATAATGCCAGATTATCATTTGCCAGGTTTAATCTTGAGTGGCTGACTGACGGAAACGATCATTTTATTCAAGTTCAATGAATTAGCGGCTTGAATATAAACTAATTAATAGCGAATCTCAAATGCTGATTATATTAAATAACACAATCATGAATAAATTTGTCTTGTTACCAACCTTATTGATACTTTCCTCGCAATGCTTTTCACAGTGTCGTAAAGGTGAACACAGAAAAGTTTCAGAGAATGAAATTGCAGTAACGACAGCCGGAAATTTTGCACAGGCTGGAAAAATCTATGTACTCACAAATGATATTTCCAGCGTCACAAGCACTGTTTTTCTGGGAAAGGACATAACTCTTGATCTGAATGGTTACTCAATAAAGTATGCAGATGGTAACTATAAACATATTACTAATTCAGGTTTTGAAGAAGGATTAAAAGGATGGGATGTTTCAAAAGCCCCGGGGGCAAGAGTGATGAATACAGAAGATGTTCATGTGTTTTTAGGTAAGAAATTATTGAGTCTTAAGGCTGGTGATGAAATAATATCACCTTATGTCAACCTGCCCATAGCCAACCGTTCCTATTTTGCCATGTGCGGTGTCACAGGAAGATATTGGCATGATATGAAAAAGTATCCTGACGACGAAATGAAAGTAAGTGTCTTTGTGGAAGATGCAACCGGGACGGAAGTAAAATGTTTGACAAAATATGGTGAAAAAACTTTTTTGGGTTGCCCTGTTGAGAAAAAGTCACCACGGCTCGGAGGAGGGTTTGTTTACGCACATCTTTCAAACCTCCCGGCAGGAAAATACAGGGTACGCATTAAAGCAGACAATGATTGTCTCGTTGATGAGATTGATATTCGTCCTGCTATGGATGCAGGAATAAGTATAATTGAAAAAACCACGCCATTAGCCGATTATGATCATATAATTATGGAATCATATCCGCCCATAATTCCGGCTTTTTTTGATTATACAGATAAAGCTTCTACTGACAAACCCCTGCCCTCATTGCCGGAAGTAACTGGTTCAGGAACCATAACTATTAAAAACGGAGTAATTGAAAGTGGCGCAACAGGAATTCTTTCATGGGGAATTCAGTCTTCAGCTGCGAATGTGAAAATTATTCTGGATAATGTTCAGATAAAGACAAACGGCATCAGTTCAGGTGCAGCAGATATTTCATGGGCAAGCATAAGCAACTGCAGGTTTGATGTGGATATGCCTTTTCTTATTCAGCGCCATGTCGGTATCTGTTCGATCATTCTGAGAGGAGATCAGCCTTCGACGGTTGAAAAATCTGAATTCAATGGAGGACAGGGATGTTTGTCAATAAAAGGAAAATATTCGCTTGTACACGATAATCTTTTCATAAATAATCAGACTGTTACAAATCATTACAGTATTATGGGAACCGGTGATAGCTCCAAAATATTTAATAACAGGTTTGAACCAAAAGAAGGATCAGGTATATATGTTTCCAGATACACCGAAGTATTTGATAATATATTCAAAATTGAAACATCACCCCCAACCTGTGAATATGGAAGAGAAGAGTATAGTACGGCCGCAATAAGACTGGGTGATTACCATGCGGTTCCAGGTTCTCCTAATGCCTCAATAGGCAACCGGATCCATGATAATAAAATTTATATTACTGCAAAGAATTATCCTGAACCAAAAGAATTTCTTCCAATGTCGTGGGGAATATTTTATAGCGCCAGCGGAGGCGAAAACTATGTATATAATAACGATATAACTGTTAATAAAGTGGATACCTCCTCAAAAGTGATTACAGCTGCCCTATATATTTGCGGTGGACCAAAGTATTTCGGAGGACAGTTTTATGATAATCGTATAACGACAAATGTGCCGGCTGCATGGATTGCCTCTATGTATGGAGGTGCTTCAAATTCCAAGTTATATAACAATACTATTACGCCCCTCAAGGGTGCAAGGTTCAAAACTTTCAGGATAGGAACTACCGGATGCGATGATTGTGTTGCTAAAAATGTTGAATTCAGGTCGAATAAAATTGAAGGTCAAAAATTTGAATTGCAATCCACGGATCAGGATAACAGCTATTCCGTATATTGGACATTGACGATAAAAATCTATGATTCCAAAGGTGTTTCTGCAAAGAATACCGAAGTAACGATTCGTGATAGAAACAATTCGATCATAATGCAGTCAAAAACAAATGAAAGCGGAATTTTAAGTGCAGAGCTTCAACAGTATGCAGTGGATGGGAAAGGAAAAAAGGTTTCATCACCTTACACAATTATTGCAGGTAAATTAAAAAAGGAAATTGATCTTGATAACAATAAGGAAATTACTTTACAATAAAAAACTTTCTCAAATTATGAAAAAGGGAATATTATTATTTTTTTGCCTTTTTGTTGTCAGACTGCTAACTGCACAAACTGCTCTTGAAATTACTGAAAAAGTAGCTGATAATGTTTTACAACATACATCATTCAGATTCATAGATAAGAAATCCGGTGAGACATTTTTATCAACAAAGAATATCCCAGTCAGCGGGTCTATATCGGTAGAAAGTGATGTAAATGAATGGTATTATATGAACGGAGTGATTAATATCGGAATGCTGAAACTTGCCGAAATGACGAATGAAAAGAAATATTCAGACTATTCTCTCCGGAATTTTGATTTCATTTTCAGCAACCTGACATTTTTCAGGAAACAATTTGAAGAAAAGGTACCAGAGTCTCCATTTTTCCAGTTCTTCAGGTTGGAAAAACTTGATGATTGCGGTGCGATGAGCGCTGCCCTTGCCGATGTTAATATTCTTGCCCATAAAAAAGAATATAAGGATTATCTGCAAAGGGCTGCAACATTTATCACTACAAAACAAACTCGCCTGGAAGATGGAACTTTTGTGAGACCGGAGCCCAGAAAGATGACTCTGTGGGCAGATGATCTGTACATGAGTGTTCCATTTCTTGCTCGTATGGGGAAGATGACGGGAGATCCAATATACTTTGACGATGCTATAAAACAGGTTAAAAATTTTACGCAATATCTCTACGATCCTGCTACCGGTTTGTTTTATCACTGCTGGTACAGCGATGTTAAACTCAATGGTGTTGCCCGCTGGGGACGATGCAACGGCTGGATAATGCTTGCCCAGACGGAACTTCTGAATAACTTACCAGCTAACCATCCCGAGAAAAAAATGCTGATAAAATTACTTTTGAAACAGATAGAAGGTGTTTCGAAATGGCAGGACAAAACCGGGTTGTGGCACCAGTTAATTGACAAGCCTGATTCTTACCTCGAAACATCATGCTCTGCGATGTTTGTTTATTCAATTGCGAGAGCCGTAAATGAAGGATGGATCAATAAGAGTTACTTCTCGATAGCTGAAAACGGATGGAAAGGATTATTGACGAAAATCCAGCCCGACGGAAAGGTTCAGGATATATGTATCGGTACGGGCATTGAAGACAACATAAAGTTCTATTATGACAGGCCAACTGAACTTAATGACCTCCATGGATTAGGTGCTGTAATTCTTGCCGGAACTGAAATGACAAAAGCGGAACAAAAAAAATAGACACTTGATAATGACTGTATTTAAATGAAAAACCTGACTTGGATTTTGCTAATGCTTCTGGAATCGGTGCAGATTTCTTACTGCCAATATGCTCTTGTCAGTCATTCGGGTGATGCGAGTGTAAGTTATGATAAGAACTCGTCTGAATGGAAACTTGAGACAAAACAGATTACTCAGGTACTCAAACTGTCTGACGGGATTTTTTTCCTTAAGCAGTTCAAAAATAATTTCACTGGTACTGATTTTGTCGGTAAAGCTATATCCGATGAATTCCGGTTTGTATTGGATAATAAGCTTTTTACAGGAACAAGAGGCAGTTATAATCTCGTTTCTTATTCCACAGGGATATTGCCTGTTCCCCGTACTGCGCCGGAAATAAATCCAGGCATCTGGCTTGAAATCATTTTACGAAATGAGTTTTTTACAATCAGGTTCAATTACCAGGTATTCGCCAGTTCTCCTAATACACCAATGGGTATGGTCAGAAAATATTATACTGTAACCAATACTACCTCTGCAACTGAAGAACTTTCTGACATTTCAATGCATCTGATGGATATTGATTACAGGGTAGCCGGGAAGCTCAGACTTCATTACTGGCAGGGCGGAGGTGCATTTAAGAATTGCAACCACGAATTTGTAGATTCCCTTTCATGGGCGAGCCATACCTTTCATTCTGATGCTGGTGCAAATGATTATCGTGTTGATGATAATTACAGCGGTTCCTCATCATTTCACCCCTATTTTGTGCTGCAACATGATTCCGGAGAAGGAATATTCTTCGGGTTTAATTACCTGGGGCTATGGTCAATGAAATTCTGGTCCGACCACAGATTTCCCCCTGAAGATTCTGTTAAGTCGTGGGGTCTGCTCATGGAAACCCGTCGATACTATTTTATTAATTCTCAACTGGAACAACACCGGCAGATACTTAAACCAGGGGAGTCATTTGAAACTCCCAACAGTTTCACCGGGGTTTATAAAGGAGATCCCGATAATGCTAATGAACAGCTTCAATACTGGCAGGCTGCATATAAATGGGACTATACAAGGGAAAAATACCTTTTCGGAGGAAACATGTGGAATGCTAATTGGAACAACCATTCCGCAATGAATAAAACCGGTCTCCACTTTCAACAGGTGTTTGATATTGTAAATAATGCCCGCAGACTTGGTTACACTATCGCTCATGAAGATGATTTCTGGTTTGATGAACGTGGCCGCGGAGTCTGGGAAGGCGTGAACTGGAAGCCAATAGTTGACTATGCCGGGAAATCAGGGATTAGTTTTAAACTATGGATGCCTCCGAATCATTTTGCAAAGAACACACCTAATGATCTTAATCAAAAAGACTTACACCTCGATCCCAAAACATCTCCCGGAATCACACTCTGGTATGGATATGGTTATTGCATGGGTTCTGATTCAGCAATCAACTATCTGAAGACTTTCCTCCTGAACCGACAGAACATGTATGGCACTTACATAAATAGGTTTGATGGCTGGGTTGAGGCTC
>Ga0302206_1000639_pt1 | contig 13535 bp, 12 predicted proteins | sample II_Fen_E2_1_FD_194581 | JGI IMG/M metagenome (GOLD analysis project Ga0302206, IMG submission 194581) | Peat permafrost microbial communities from Stordalen Mire near Abisko, Sweden - II_Fen_E2_1 | ecosystem: Environmental > Terrestrial > Soil > Wetlands > Permafrost | place: Sweden: Abisko...
CTGGCTGAACAGAAACAAAAATAGAAAAAACTTTTAATTACATATACCCCTTATAACCCTGGCTGGTGGCATTTTGCCCTTATTTATGAAAAGAGACTTCAACGCAGATACCAATCTATTCATACGACTTTTGTATTTCAAAACCGTATTTATTACTCTACTCTTATTTTTTTTGGTTGCTTTACCAATAGCTGCGCAAGAAACTGTCGTTGTAGGCCAGATTGTGAATATAAAAGATAAAACCCCGATTCCATTTGTCAACATTACATTCAAAAATTCGGAAACAACTGCCCAATCGAATGAAGAGGGTTACTTTATTATCCGGACATTCGACAAACAATCCACTCTTGAATTTACATCGATAGGATTTAAAAAACGTGAAATCAGGATAAAACCAGGGCAAAGTGTGGGGCTTCAGGTAGAAATGCAAGAAGAAAACACACTTCTGCAGGAAGTGTTTGTGGTTCCGGGAACGAATCCGGCTATAGAACTGATGAAAAGAGTACGATTGCTGAAGAAGATAAACGATATCAGCTGGCAAACCGGCTTCAAGGCACTAAGCACGGAACAGAATCTTGTTCTGCTGAGCAAAGTCAACCAACGATCGATGAGCAAGCGAATCTTCAGTCAATTGGAAAAAGGAAAATTATCGGGTTCGGATTCCTCCATGGTCATCCCGCTATACATGGCAGAAAGGAAATATCAAATCACTTCCAGAGACAAGAAAGAAGTCTCTAAAAAGATTTTTTCTTCTCCGGAGGCAGGAGAACAAGTGGTAGAAAAACTCTTCGGACAATTGGATACCGAGCTGGATTTTTACGACAACGTTGTCACCGTGTTTGGGAAAAACCTGGTCAGCCCTTTGTCTGGGGTGGGGAATGCTTATTACGATTATTATCTGGCCGATAGCCTGAAAACTCAGAATGGGAAACAATACGAAATACATTTCAGGAGTAAAAACCCAAAGAATTTAGCCTTTAATGGAAAACTCTGGATTGATTCCATCACCTTTGGGTTGACACAGATAGAAGCGGAACTTCCATCCAAGGCAAATATCAATTTTATCCATAACCTGCGGATCTCACAAAAGTTTGTTCCTGTATCCACAAACCGATGGATGCGACAATCGGAAGATCTGTCCCTGAACATGTCCTATGCCCTGCTGGGCGACAGTCTGCATCCGAATCCTGAAATCTTTGTCAAGCGGACTGCCACTTTTCAGTCAACCGATACCAATGTTCCACAAACAGAAAATTTCGCCCGAAGCAAGTATAATCAAGATACCCTGGATGAGAAACTGGGCGCGCTGAATAATACTCCATTACTGCGGAGCGCCAAATTCGTGGCCAATATCCTTTTTACAGGGTGCATTCCTTTTGGCATAATAGATGTCGGAAAGATAGAACAAATTCTCCGCAGGACGGATATAGAAGGAGTGCGACTGGCCTTACCCTTTCATACTAATGAAAAATTATGGAAAGATGTCTCTCTGGGCGGGTTCGTGGGGTATGGATTTAAGAATGAAGCTATCCAATATTCGGGTACGGCCCAGTATAAATTTCAGGGAAAGAACCGAAGAATTCTGGGTTTTGCGTATACCGATGATTACCGGCGTATAGATTATGACTACAACAACTTCCTGTATCGTGAGAATCCACTTGTCACCGGTGATGAAGATATCTCCTATGCTTTTATGGCACTTGAATCGGCTGAGAAAATGAGCTTACGTAAAGAGTATTCCCTCTCCTTTTCGAACGATTGGAATACAGGTATTGAAAGTAATTATTACCTCCGTTCCAATCGGTTATTTGCAAATGCGGCCATGCCAATGGCTATAGGAAATGTTCCGGTGGCAACTGATTTGCTGCAGCAGTCGGCCACAGTTTCCACCAGGTTCTCCTTCCGGGAAAAAACCTACGATAAACACATGCAGCGGATTTACGTTCCCAACCATTTGCCGGTGGTGTATGGCATCCTGGAAGCAGGTAGATATCAATTTGGAACTAAAAACGGGCAGTATGGAAAGATTATGGGTGCAGTAAGACAATTTGTGCGGCTGGATTTCGGGGAACTGGATTACAAAGCAGATGCCGGCATTATACTCGGAAACGTACCTTATCCGTTGCTTGGAATACCACCCGGAGAAGAGTCAGGGGGGTACAGTTTCAATTTGTTTAACCTTATGGATTATATGGAATATGCTTCCGACAAATACGTTAATTTGCACACGGAATTGACGTTAAACGGATTAATTATGAACCAGATTCCATTAATTAAAAATCTGAACCTACGCGAAATAGTTTCCTTGAAAATGGCGTATGGCGGACTAAGCGATTCGCATAAGCTCCAAATGGATTATCCTGCTTTCATGCAGACCTTTTCAAAACCCTATGCGGAAGTTGGAGTGGGATTCACCAATATCCTGCATATTTACACCCTGCAATCCGTATGGAGACTTACTGACTTACATCATAGGAAAGGAACTACCTGGGGTATTTTGGGATGCTTAAGCCTGACTTTCTAAGAGTTTGATAGCAGGAAAAAGTCATAAACAACCAGAATAGTGACTTTTTCGAACAATAATGATTTGTTCAACCTGAAATTTTAATTAGTTATTCTATCTTTGTTCTCAAATGAGAAACAAACGTTTTTAAAACATATAAACTATGGAAACAAACGATCTGCAAATAGCGATTATTGGTGCCGGAAATATGGGCGGTGCCATTGCCCGTGGATTATCAAAAGGAAAACTTATCCAATCGAAGAATATCCGGGTAAGTGATGTTTCACAAGCAAACCTTGATGCACTGAAGGCTTATGCTCCGGAGATTACGGTCAGCAATTCAAACCGGGAAATAATAAAGGATGCCGATATTATCTTACTGGCTGTAAAACCATGGTTGGTTGAAAGTATTGCTGAAGAACTGGAAAACAAATTCGATTACAAGAAACAACTTGTAGTATCAATAGCTGCCGGGGTGGAATTCGAACAGTTAACCAAATTTTTCAACACAGATGCAACGATATTCCGGATTATACCGAATACTGCCATTGATGTTCAACAAAGTGTTTCCACCATTGCATCCTTCAATGCTACCAAAGAACAGGAACAATTGATTGTGGATATATTTTCAGAACTGGGAAAAACCTTTCTGGTTGCTGAGATTCAATTGAATGCTTTTATGTCACTTTCGTCCTGCGGGATAGCTTATGCTTTCCGGTACATTCGTGCTGCCACCGAAGGGGGTGTGGAAATGGGAATTTACCCAAATATAGCCAAAGAAGTGGTGATCCAGACTTTACGGGGAACCATTGAATTACTGGAAGCAAACGGAACACATCCTGAAGTGGAAATTGATAAAGTAACTACTGCGGGAGGAACTACCATCAAAGGACTTAACGAAATGGAAGCACAGGGATTTACCAATGCTGTGATAAAAGGGTTGAAGGCATCGCATATAAAATAGATAGTACTTCGTGATATGAACTAAAGAGTTGATATCACTTCGTGATATTAAAAGATAGGAACCTTCGGTGATATTCAAAAATATAAAACAACGACTCAATTCATCAAATAATATGAACACACAAATAAAACAAATAGCACAAAGGCTACACGGGCTACGTGACGCATTGGATTTACCCACTGAAGTGGTAGCGTCAAAATGCGGTGTAAGCCTGGAAGATTATGAAAAATACGAATCAGGAAATTTTGATATTCCGATGAGTTTTATCTGCGATCTGGCACAAACCTTTGGTGTAGAAACAACCGCTTTAATCTCGGGCAATGACCCACACTCGCTTGCCTTTTCAGTTACACGAAAAGGAACAGGTGTCAGTGTTGAGCGTACCCGGGTTTACAAGTATCAATCGCTCGCCCACGGATTTCGTTATGCTAAAGCAGATCCATTTGAAGTAACCGTAGAACCATCCGATAATCCGATCTATCTGAATTCACACACAGGACAAGAATTCAATTATATACTGGAAGGCACCATGAATCTGGAAATAGCCGGAAATGATATTATACTTAACGAAGGAGATAGTGTCTATTTTGATTCGTCCAAACCACATGGCATGAAAGCACTGAATGGGAAAAAAGTAAAATTTCTGGCTGTAATCATATAATTTGATCCTTAAATTGAATCCCGTTTATCCCGTTATGGGGAATTTTACCCCAAATACATAGTTTTTAGCCCTGTTTTTTGCCTTACTAAAGCTTTTGATATTACTTTGCATCGCAAAATAAAAATGCTTTAAACAAAAATAATTTTTATGTTAGAAAAGTACCTTCAACAAACCGAATTCAAAGACTTTGAAGACTTCAAAGCAAATTACAAACTGATAGTTCCTGAAAATTTTAATTTCGGGTATGATATTGTGGATGCCTGGGCTGCCAAAGAACCGAATAAAAAAGCGTTACTTTGGACTAATGACCACGGTGAATGCCATGAGTTCACGTTTAGTGAAATGAAAAAATACACCGACCAAACGGCATCGTATTTTCAAAGCCTGGGGATTAAAAAAGGGGATATCGTCATGGCTATTCTGAAACGACGGTATGAATTTTGGTTCACTATTGTTGCCCTGCATAAAATAGGGGCCATTATTATTCCGGCAACCCACTTGTTAACCAAAAAAGATTTGATTTATCGGAACAATGCTGCCGACATTAAAGCTATTATTGCTGTTGGTGAGGAACCGATTATTACCCATATTAATGATGCTATGCCGGAGTCACCCAGTGTAGAAATGTTGATTTCAGTCGGACATATAATTCCGGAAGGCTGGCTTGATTTCCACAAAGGAATTGAAAATGCAGCACCCTTCACTCCCATACACCATGTGAACAAAAACGACGATCCATTGATTATCAGTTTTACTTCAGGAACAACCGGCAATGCAAAAATGGTACTGCTTGATTGCGTCTACCCCCTGGCTCATATTATTACAGCAAAGTACTGGCATAACCTGCGTGAAGATAGCCTGCATCTTACCATTGCTGATACCGGATGGCTCAAAGCCCTTTGGGGAAAGCTTTACGGACAATGGATAGTTGGAGCTTGTGTCTTTGTGTATGATCATGAAAAATTTACACCGGCAGCCATGTTGGAAATGATTCAAAAGTATCATATAACTTCATTGTGTGCGCCTCCTACCATTTTTCGTTTTTTGATAAGGGAAGATCTCACCCAATATGATTTATCGTCTCTTGAGTATTGTACAATTGCCGGTGAGGCATTAAACCCAGCAGTTTATGAGCAGTTCTTGCAACTCACAGGAATAAAACTCCGGGAGGGTTACGGTCAGAGTGAAACAACTCTTTCGTTGTTTACATCTCCCTGGGTAGAACCAAAACCGGGTTCTATGGGATTGATCAACCCACATTATGATGTTGATCTGCTAACCCCGGATGGACGTAAAGCAGAAGTTGGAGAACAGGGACAGATAGTGATTCGCACTGATAAACACTATCCAGTAGGACTTTTCAAAGGGTATTACCGCAATGAAGTACTAACTAACGAAGCCTGGCATGATAATGTTTATTATACCGGCGATGTAGCTTGGCGTGACGAAGATGGATATTTCTGGTTTGTAGGTCGTGCGGACGATGTTATCAAAAGTTCAGGGTATCGCATAGGGCCATTCGAAGTGGAAAGTGCTTTGATGACACATCCGGCAGTGGTGGAATGCGCTATTACCGGTGTCCCTGATGAAATTCGTGGACAAGTAGTAAAAGCAACCATCATTCTGGCAAAGGAATATAAAGATAAAGCCGGTGAAGAGTTGATTAAAGAGATTCAGCGACACGTAAAATCAGTTACTGCTCCTTATAAGTACCCACGCATCATTGAGTTTGTAGACGAACTTCCTAAAACAATTAGCGGTAAAATACGAAGGACTGAGATTCGGGAGAAAGACAATAATAATTTATAATTTAAATTCAGGATTAGATGGATGTCATTAATCTCTCAGAACACAATTCAGTGTTAAAACATTACCTGAAGGAAATTCGCTCGGTGAAAATTCAAAAGGACTCCATGCGTTTTCGACGGAATATGGAACGTATAGGTGAAATAATGGCTTATGAGATCAGTAAAAAAATGCATTATAAGGCCGAGGATGTAAAAACACCCCTTGGCGTGGCAAGCACTGAAGTGATTGATGAAAAAATTGTCATAGCAACGATACTTCGTGCAGGACTACCATTTCATACCGGCTTTCTGAATTATTTTGACGGGGTCGAAAATGCTTTTGTTTCAGCTTATCGAAAATACAAAGATGCTTTGAAATTTGATATTTTTATTGAATATATTGCTTCTCCCAACCTGGATGGAAAAACGCTGATTATTACTGACCCAATGCTTGCCACAGGAGGTTCAATGGAACTGGCTTACGGTGCATTGCTTACTAAAGGTAAACCAGCGCATATTCATATCGCAACAGTTATTTCAAGCCAGGTAGCTATTGATTATATTTCATCTCATTTCCCTGAAGCAAAAACTACCGTTTGGGCAGCTGCCATTGACCCGGAATTAAATGAACACTCTTATATCATTCCAGGATTAGGGGATGCCGGGGATCTGGCTTTTGGTGAGAAATTATAACCATTAAGGATTGAATTTCATAGAGTATTAGTTTTAAAAGTTGGTAATTCCCAGTTATGGAAATTCCCAACTTTTTTCTATTGGTTCTTTTGGATGCCCCCTCATCTTACTGGAAGAAAATTCAATAACTTATTTTTAGAATTACTGACTGAAATTCAATGTGGGTTTCTATATAAAAGAATCCTTTGTTCTGTTATTTTATTCAAGTCTTTATCAAAAAAAACATCCTTTTCAATTACCGTTTTATCAAGTATTTTATTGAGATAACTCAACACCCTTCCCGAATTTAAATAATCAAAGTTTTGTTTATCGGGAATTTCATATGTCAGGATATAATCCGCATCATGAAGTTGCTTGTTGTGTAGATTTTCAGTTAATGTGAGCCCAAATGTATAACGCATATTGGTTGGTTTTACATTCATGAGATAATATAGGTCAACAAGTCGAGTATCGGCGATATACAATGATTTCCCGGGTTCTATATAGTGTTTTATTTTTTCGGCAAGCATAAATTGCTTATTTCTTTGTTCATGATCAGAGGATAATACACGGTTGTAACTTTTCTCAACAGAGAAACCGAAAACCAACAACAAAACAAAGACATAGGTTCCAAATATGATTTTGTTTTTCCGGATATTATTCAACACCAGAAATATATACAAAGAAGCGAATGGGATAATATACAGGGTATAGTGAATAAACATTGCAAAAACAAATTGAAGCATAAACCCTGCTATGCCGATCAACAGCAACCCTGCATATTTCCTTTGTCTTGGAGGGATAAAGGGGAATAACCCCATTGCAAATAATAAGACCGGAACCCGATAAAGAAAATAAAAACAAGCTTCACCCATTCTTTTAAAAACACCAACAAGAAAGACATTACCTGATTTATTGATCAGTTGAGTACCATATCCATTTCCTAAAAATACATTTGTTATTTCAGGAAGGCTCATGGATATTAGAATTACCGGAATTGAATACCCGATGGAAAATACAAGTAACTGCTTCCAGCGATCCGGATTGAAAAGAATCAGATATATAATCAGGAAAAAGTATCCAAATCCGTATTGCTTTGTCAGAAAAGAAATTGAAGCAATACAGCCGACTAAAACAAATACTGCCGTTTTATCTTTATATCTGATTGCCAGATAGATTGCCCATAATCCCCACATTAACGAGGGTATTTCCAGAATAAATTCGTATTGGGTAATCCAAAACGAAATCAACAAATAAAATATGGAAACATAATAAGAAAAATCTTTGCGCAGTAAGAGTAAAAGAGCAATTTTATATAACAGAAAAGCAACAATAACCTGAAGACAAAAATGAAATCCTAAATCAAATCCGTAGTTAATGCCAATGGAAAATACATTTTTAATATATGCTGTTATATAAAACAGAACCGGGGGATATTCCAGTGTGAAATCGCGATAAGGTACTAACCCATCGCGGATCCTTTCAACTATCGAAAGATAATAACTTCCATCGAGAGAAACAGAAGAAAACAAAATGGCGTAAATATAAGGTGTAATGGCTAAAACTGCTAATAGCCCAGCCCAGATCACCTTTACACTTTTTTTATTTAAAATAAAATTTTGAAACCAGGATAGTAACATGATAAAAACAATTTTATATCATTAATTCACAATGAGCTGTTCGTTGATTCGCTACAAAGTTACAACAATACTATTAAAGATAAAAAACGTTCAAAAAGTTACTATTATTTATTATTTGATTCCAGCATGAATATTCATTGATATGCGGTTAGGCTTTATCAACCTAAAAAACCCTTTGAACGCAGATTGTTCAAAGGGTTTTTTTAGTCAGAACATAGTTCTAATTCTTATAGTACTTCAATGCATCCGGCAATAATTCTTTCAGTTTAGCAATACGATTTGCATCCGAAGGGTGCGTGCTCATAAATTCCACAGGTGCACCGTTTGAACTGGCAGACATTCTTTGCCAAAAAGAAATTGCTTCTGTTGGATTATACCCTGCCATTGCCAGAAATATTAGTCCCAAACGGTCTGCTTCATATTCGTGTTTACGGGAATAGGGCAGCATTACACCATATTGAGAGCCAATTCCATAAATTGTACTAACGGTTGATCGGGTAGCTGCAGGTTTATTTGCCAATAGCACATCAGTTAGTGACGCCCCATATTGTACTAACATCTGCTGGCTCATGCGTTCATTGCTATGTTTGGCTACAGCATGTGCAATTTCATGTCCGAGTACAACAGCTAACCCAACTTCATTTTGGGTAACCGGCAATATTCCTTCAAACACAACCACTTTACCACCTGGCATGCAAAATGCATTCTTGGTAGTGTCTTTAACCAGATTAAACTCCCAGGCATACGTTGCAACATCCGATGACATTCCATTGGCATTCAGATAAGCTTCAACAACTTTTGAAATTTTATTGCCTACTTTCTTAACTAAAGCGGTGCTCTGTTTATCATTTGAAGCCGGAACAGAATCTATAAATTGTTTGTAACTCTGGAAACTCGAAGTAAGAACTTCAGAATCCGAAACTAATAATAGCTGTTTACGCCCCGTAAACAAAACAGTGGAGCAAGACACTAAAATGCAGGTAATTAATGTAAAAAAGACACGTTTTTTCATAAACTATTATTTTTTTATTGAGAATTTTAATAATCTAAATTAAAAAAATTATCTTTGCTAAATTAATAATTACTCTTTTTAGATGAACGATTATAGACCAGTTATTGTTTTTATCTTTATTCCATTTATTCCTGTTTTAATCGTTAAATAATTCTTTTCTTAAGTATGAAACTGAAATCCTTTCTATATAACTATTGGAAATCTTTAATTATAATATCCGGTATTTTATATTTGTCTTTTGCACCTCCATCTACATTTAATGGAGTTCCATCTTTTGAATACGAGGATAAACTCATACACATACTTATGTATGGAGCTTTAACATGTGTTTTGATTTTTGATCTCCAACTGTATGCAAAAAAAAAATCATTGTCTAAATTTGCTTTTATTTTTATATGTCTGTTAATACCTATATTTCTTGGTGGTGTCGTTGAAATACTACAACCAATCTATTTTGCCCCACGTACTGCCGAATGGTTTGATTGGTTTAGCGATATTACGGGCGTATTGATTGGATGGCTGGCAATGCAATTTATTATCCTGAAAATGAAGCTAAAATAAATTATTCCTGTTTTAAATATATTTTGTGAACCTCTTTGTCTGTAATGGTGAAAAACTATGCTTGATGAAAATCTGAAATATAAAATTGGTATTACGCTGATCAAAGGCATTGGAAGCAATCTGGCTAAAAATCTGATTGCTTATATAGGAAGTGCGGAAGGAGTGTTCAAAGAAAAGCAACAAAACTTAGCAAAGATTCCCGGGATAGGAGAAATAATTTCAAATCAAATCGTTTCACAGATTACCTCTCAAAATGTACTTAAACTTGCTGAACAGGAAATTGAATTTATAACAAAAAATAAAATACTGACTTATTATTTTGCAGACCGGGACTATCCTTTTCGACTGAAAGAATGCCCTGATTCGCCAATCCTGATATATTCAAAAGGAAATTGCAATTTGAATGCAGGAAAATTTGTAGGAATTGTAGGTACCCGAAAAGCTACCGAAACCGGAAAAGAGAATTGCAGAAAGCTAATTACAGATTTAGGGGGTGCCCTGCCGAGTACTGTTATTGTCAGTGGACTGGCTTATGGAATTGATATTTGTGCTCACAAAGCAGCTCTCGAATCAGGGTTACCTACCATTGGGGTTATTGGTCATGGTTTGGATCGGATTTATCCGGAGGTACATCGCCCTACTGCAGTTAAAATGGTACAAGACGGAGCCTTATTAACTGAATACCTAAGTCAGACTAATCCCGACAAACAAAATTTTGTACAGCGTAACCGTATTATTGCGGGTCTGTGTGATGCCATTGTGGTCGTTGAATCAGGGATTAAAGGAGGTGCACTCATTACAGCCGAAATTGCCAATGATTGTAACCGGGATGTATTTACTTATCCGGGGCGAATCACAGATGAATGGTCAGCCGGCTGCAATGCGTTGATTAAAAATAATAAAGCCTCATTAATAGAATCGGCTGATGATATTCTACGGTTTATGAATTGGGAGAGACAGGATTCCAATTCAAAACCAATCGTTCAAACGGCTCTTTTTATGGACCTGACAGATGAAGAACAGGGAATAGTTTCAACCTTACGACAAAATCCGGAAGGCATTCAGTTTAATGAATTGGCCATTCAACTAGAAAGGCCAATCAGCAAAATATCATCTCTATTGCTTGAAATGGAATTTAAAGGATTGGTGAAATGTTTACCCGGTAACTTGTATAAAATTGTCAAGTAGAGAAATTGATTGGTTGACTGGTTTTGGTATTATGAAACTTAGTTACACCCCTCTCTCTATATATTACCTCACAAATAGCGAAAAAAGAATGTACAGCAGGGAAGAATTAAAGCAACTAAAAAAAGAGTTTTGGGAGGGATTTGGCACATATTGCAGCCTTGTTCCGGCCTTAAAACGCCGAAAAAGTAAGTTTATGTTATATAATACCAAAATGAAAGGGGTAGAGCTAAAATTTGATGCAACGCGTAAAGGGGCATCGGTCATTTTGGAAATCAACCTTTCGAATGCAACGAAACGATTAGAAAAATACGAACAATTTAAACTTTATAAATCCACCATGGAAAAGCAATTTCCGAAGGGGTTAATTTGGGATCTTGCTTACATCCGCGAATGTGGTACCGAGGTGAGTCGGATTTATACGGAAAAGAATGATATTGACCTGCATCGTCGAATCCAATGGATGGAATTCTACCAGTTTATGGCTACCGAAATGATGAAACTGGAAAAGGCATTTAAGTTGGTAAAAGAAGTAATGGAGTGAAATTTACATTTACCCTTTTAGATTACATGATGTGATTTTTTTGAATCTGTTTTTATTCCCTGAGTTTGGAGAAGAAAGTATATCTCTGGAAATTAATTCAGACATAATTAAAATTTACAGCATAGATCTTCTCCACTCGATTTCAATATATTAGATTTAAAAACTGATCTTTCATAAATTTTATTGATCGAATTTCAACTTAAATCTTGAATTATCTTCTGAAAATTACTAAATCTTTAAATTCGGGAGTCAATTCTACAATTTCGTGTATTTCTGTATCAACTTATTAAATTTGATTGGAGCTCAAAATCAATCAACTATTTGTGTTGATAAAACAAGGAATTTTTAGTAGTTTTGCATCCCATAAACAAACGGAAAAACGGAATATGGAAAAAAAGCAAATCAAAAGAGCCTTAGTTTCTGTTTATCATAAAGATAAACTCGATATTATAATACAAAAACTATACTCCGAAGGGGTTGAATTTATCTCTACAGGGGGAACCCAGTCCTTTATTGAGTCACTTAATATCCCATGTCAGGCTGTTGAAGACCTCACAGGCTATCCTTCAATTTTAGGTGGACGAGTAAAAACATTGCATCCGAAAGTATTTGGGGGCATACTTTCCCGTCGTGATAATGCTCAGGATAATGAGCAAATTGAAGAGTATGAAATTCCTGAAATAGACCTTGTCATTGTTGATTTATATCCTTTCGAAGCTACTGTGGCTGCAGGAGCTGATGAGCCTACCACTATTGAAAAAATTGATATAGGAGGTATTTCTTTAATTCGTGCAGCAGCCAAAAACTATTCGGATGTAGTCATCATCGCTTCACAAGATCAATATGAACCCTTTTTAGAGATCATTACATCAAATGGGGCACAAACGTCTATCGAAGAACGCCGTTGGTTTGCAAAAGAAGCTTTTGCAGTATCTTCGCATTACGATTCAGCAATCTTCAACTACTTTGATGGTCATGACGAAAGCGCATTTCGTTATAGTGAAAACAACTCCAAGGTACTTCGTTATGGTGAAAACCCTCATCAACGTGGTTTTTTCTTTGGTAAATTTGAAGATTTATTCGAACAATTACAGGGAAGAGAGATTTCGTATAATAACCTCCTTGATATTGATGCATCAATCAATTTAATCAACGATTTCGAAGATATTACTTTTGCCATTCTGAAACATAATAATGCTTGCGGTATAGCTTCTCGTCCTGTATTGGTAGATGCCTGGAAAGCAGCATTAGCCGGTGATCCAGTTTCGGCTTTTGGAGGTGTTTTAATTACCAATGCAATTGTTGATAAGGCTACTGCCGAAGAAATTAATAAAATTTTCTTTGAAGTAATTATTGCGCCTGATTACGATCTGGATGCCATTGAAATCCTAAGTCAAAAGAAAAACAGAATTATTCTGATAATTAAAGAAAATAAAGTCAAAACTCAACAATTCCGTTCGTTGCTTAACGGGGTGTTATTGCAGGATAAAGATACTCATACTGAAACAGCCGACGATTTGAAGGTGGTGACTGAAAAAGCTCCTTCGGCCAAAGAAATTGAAGATCTGCTTTTTGCCAATAAGATTGTAAAATACACTAAATCAAATGCTATCGTATTTGCTAAAGACAAACAAATGTGTGCCAGTGGCGTTGGTCAGACTTCACGTGTTGACGCTTTAAAGCAGGCAATTGATAAAGCCAATGCTTTTAAATTTGATTTGAAAGGTGCTGTTATGGCTTCTGATGCCTTCTTCCCTTTCCCCGATTGTGTTCAAATTGCTTCGGAGGCAGGTATTACGGCAGTTATTCAACCGGGTGGCTCTATCAACGATAAACTCTCAATAGGAACATGCAATGAAACCGGTGTATCTATGGTAACTACCGGTTATCGTCATTTTAAACATTAATTTTTTAGTTGTAATTTCCGGTTTGCGACTAAAAAATGTAGACTGGCGAGATTAAAGTATAGTAGACAATAAAATAAACCAGAAATAAAGAAAGATAAT
>Ga0302206_1000640_pt1 | contig 13530 bp, 11 predicted proteins | sample II_Fen_E2_1_FD_194581 | JGI IMG/M metagenome (GOLD analysis project Ga0302206, IMG submission 194581) | Peat permafrost microbial communities from Stordalen Mire near Abisko, Sweden - II_Fen_E2_1 | ecosystem: Environmental > Terrestrial > Soil > Wetlands > Permafrost | place: Sweden: Abisko...
ATCCACTAAATCCTTGAAAACAAGCAAATATATTTTATCGGAAAAAATAAAAGCGCCAAGCAGTACCAAGACAAGTATTAAAACTAAAATATAAGTGTTTACAAACGTTCTCAGGGTTCTAAGTATATCAGTGCGATATTCAATAAACACGTATATAGTAGCTAAAAACAATAAAATAATAAAAGGATATTTTAAAAATGGAATTGTCGTCCTAAACAGATACAAAGAGATAATAAAAGTGACTAATAAAAGATCAATTTTAGTCCGCAAAGTCCTTTCCATATAAAATATTAAAATTTAGAAAATTGTTTTAAATATAATCCTAAAGTACTGATAGATGCTTTGGTCTTTGATGTAAAGCATATTCAGTTTTATTTTTTCAGGCATAATGGTCTTAATATAATACTCCTCTGAGTTTTTGACTTTTCCCAGCAGTTCATTTTCATTTTTAAAGAGAATCGATGCATTATCAGTTATCCCTGGTCTGATTGAGAGTACCTCTCTCTCTTCAAAGGAATAGAGATCCACATACTTTCTTAGTTCAGGTCGTGGCCCCACCAGGCTCATCTCTCCAACTAAAACATTATAGAGTTGAGGTAATTCGTCCAACTTATACTTTCTGATAAAATAACCAAATGGCGTAATCCTGGTATCTCTGGCTCCGACAGTTAAAAGTCCTTTTTTTTCTGATTCTACAAACATTGAGCGGAATTTAAATAGATAAAAGTCTATCCCTCCTTTTCCAACCCGAAGCTGCCGATAAAAAACAGGCCCTGCAGAATCAATCTTAATTAATATAGAAATAATTGCAAAAAATGGGCTCAATAAGCAAAGTCCGAATAAACTGAAAGCGATATCAAAAAATCTAATCATAATGATTTAAATGATTTTTTTATATGCTATTACTGTTTGCTGCACAATATAATCAACCTGATCAGTTGTTAACTGCGGGTAAATTGGCAGGGATATTTCACGGGAATAATTATAATAAGATGAAGGATAATCTTCAATTCTAAATCCTAATCCTTTAAAGAGTGTCAGCATTGGTAATGGTATAAAATGAACGTTAACTGCGATACCAGCTTTAGTGATTTCTTTAATCATCAAATCGCGCTGGTTCTCATTTATACCTCTTATTCTTAATGCGTACAGATGATATGAAGAGGTCTGATTCAATGTATCCTGTGGAGGTAACTGGATCCAATCGAAAACACCAAATGAGTCTGAATATTTCTGAAATAATATTTTACGCTCTGCGAGGAGTCTATTATATATTCTGATTTGGGCCAATCCGATAGATGCACAAATATCCGGCATATTTATTTTTAAACCCTGCATGAGAATATCATATTTCCAGCCACCCGCTTCACTTTTTTGAAAAGCATCCTTACTTTGACCATTAAGCGTCATCATCCGGAGATATTTATAAATTTCTGTATTGTTAAATGGAGATGGCAGATTGATACAAATAGCTCCTCCTTCAGCAGTCGTCAGGTTCTTGACGGCATGTAAAGAATAGATGCTAATATCTGGTATTACTGCCGGAGATTTTCCTTTATAAGTTGCACCGAAAGAATGGGCAGCGTCAGCAATGAGAATTATACGGTTTAAGTTTTTTTGAACCTCCGATTCGGGTTGAAATAATGCGATGATTTCTTTCTCGTTAATCAGGTTCATTATTCCCTCATAATCACATGGCCATCCTGCAATGTCGACTGGAATAATGGCTTTTGTCCTGGGAGTTATAGCTTTTCTTATTGCTTCCTTTGAAATTACAAACTCATCATTTATATCAACCATAACAGGTTTGGCTCCACAATGCAACACTACTAACGCAGTCGAGCTATAAGTGTATGCAGGTACAATTACTTCATCTCCCTCCTTTATCCCAAACCATTTCAACATCATAAAAGCCCCTGAAGTCCATGAATTTACACATAGAACAGGTGACATACTTATATATTTGGCAATAGCTTCTTCTAAAGCTTTTACTTTGGGACCTGTAGTAATCCATCCAGATTTTAAGGTATTTACTACTTCTTCAATAATTGATTCATCGATGTAAGGTGGCGAAAACGGAATATTCATATCCTTTATTTTTATCTGCTTAATTTAATCTGATTATTACTGATTGTTTGTCTGAATATTATAAAACGTATAAATCCATATAGATAACCGAAACCATAACTTAAATGTATGATGAGAAAAGTCAAAGGCATATAAAAAAAGAGTCCGATATTTCTATTAGAAATAGCAATTCTCATTGAAAAAAACAGATTTAAAACAAGATAAATACTGACAATGCCAAGGTCAGCCATAAATAATTCAAAATTTAACAGGTAAGCAACCGGAGCCAGAGCAAGAACAAAAAGAAATACAACGGGGAAAAACTGCCGGATTGAGGTTGGATTTCCTAATTTTTTAGTTACCAATGGTTTAAATAAACCGTATTGGTAAAACATTTTTGATACTTTTAAAAAGGTTGTTCTTGCAAAATATTCTATTTTTATTGAAGGAATTAATAATATACGTCCTCCGTTCTTAATAACTCTGCCATTGAATTCATCATCCTGATTCCTGATCAACTCTTCATCAAACATTCCAATCCTGTTGAATAGTTCCCGATTATAGCAACCAAATGGCACAGTATCGACCTCTTTTATTGCTTCAGTTTTTAAACGAAATGAGGAATTACCAATTCCAAAAATGTTTGAAGTAGCTTCTGAAATTGCCAGTGCTTTATTTGTTGAATTACCCGGATGAGTCACACAAACACCGCCAACATTGTCGACCTTAAACTCAATAAGGTGTTTTACCAGTTCACTGATATAATTTGCAGGATAAAGAGAATGAGAATCCATTCTAATGATTATTTCTCCGGTAGATTGTTGTATTCCCAGGTTCAAAGCAAATGATACAGTTTTATGTGGATTATTGTAATATCTGATTGCAGGATGTGTTCTTGCTAATTGTAATATGATATCAGTCGTTTTATCTGAACTTTCCCCATCAATAATAATCAATTCAATATTCGGATAATCCTGATGAATAATGTTCATTATCGTCTCCTCAATATAATCTTCCTCATTCCGGCAAGGAACAATAACTGTGACCTTCTTTCTATACATCAGTTTGTTTTATTTTTTATGAAATTTGCCTGAATTTAAGTACCATCTTCTTATTGCAAACAAATAGAAAAATGGAAAAGTAATAGAAAGGTATGAAGCTAATCTTCGTAATAGTTTTGGCCTGTGCAAACCATTTTGATTTAGTATAAAATCAGAATGATAAATATTTGCTACTTGAATAAAACCATTTAACATCCTCTGATTTTCCTTTGTTTCAGTGTCTTTGATGGTATATGCAGGTTTATGGTTTTGATGAATTGCAGAAATTATTTCAGAAGCATCCAGTATGAGAATATTATTTTTTTTGGCATAAAACAAAAACCAGTTATCCCAACCAGGTCTGCCTACTGCAAAAGGTTTCAACTTTACTGGTATGGATTTAGAAAAAAGGAAATAATCTATTCCAGTATAGCTATGTAACTGTCCATACGGCAAAACATTTAATTTTAAGTCTTGTATCCAATCTGAACTGAAGTCTAACGATCTGTTTAAATTGCAGTCAGTTCTTCTGCCGCAAACAATTGCATGTTTTTCAAGTGATTCAAGAACATTTGTAATAATGCTATTAAAATCATTTAAAAGAATAATATCAGCATTGATGTACATCAGGTACTGATTTTTCGCAATACTTTTTGTTCTCTCAAATACTTCGCTTATTAAAGGTGTGCCGTAATTATTGCGAGGTACTTTACCTCCATATTCAACTGAAAGTTTTTCAGAATATTCTTCAACGCCTTCATCATCGCCCCACAGAATAATCTGAGCATCCTTAGTCGAATTTTTCCAACTAAGAATAGCGTTTCTTTGATTGATTAAATTTTCGCCTGTAAAAGGTTTTGGAATGGTGAAAATCGTTAACATTTATTTTCTTCTAAAATAAGCTTTGACATTCAGATATGTAGGATAGAAACCAAGTAAGGTTATTTTTTCAACCGTTCTTAAGATTTTAAGGTAGGTGAAATAAAACATATTCAATTTATGCTTGATCTTCTTATAATCTTCATTATTAATCAGATTATACATGCCCCCTTTTTTATACCACAATTCTGAGTGAGAAATATAAGGTTCAAGGATAAATCGATTATAGTAAGCAGGTTTATTAACAAAAATCCTGAGATATTCAGGCTCAATTTCTTTCGCTCTCAATACTTTAATTATCTTCTGCCGTGATTCTATATTCCTTTCAACACTTGACAAATTCTGATGATTAGCTGAAGAAACGGAAAATGTTTTTCTCCAGGAAAAAAGTACTTCAGGAATAATCAATATTACTTTATGCATTATTACTGACTCAAACAGAAAAAGATAATCATCTCCTATACCCACATCTTTATTATACCTAATTAAGTTGCCCAATTCACGTTTATATGCAAGTGTGAATGGGTGGAATAAGCCAAAAGGCAGAATATCAGCATTGAAAAGTTTTTTGACAAGATATGGTTTATCGATCTCGATTGTTCTTTTTTTTAGCCCATGAATTGAATACATGTTTTTTCCGGAATCATTTATTATTTGATATCCAAAAGAATAAATATCAGCATTATTCTTTTCAATATTCCATTTGATTCTCTCAAGACTAAATGGGAATAACAAATCATCATCTCCCAGCAAAATAACATACTTGCCGATAGCTTTCTGAACCAGAAAGTTCCTGTTTTCAGACCAACCAATATTTGATTTATGTGAATAGAAACTAAAATTTCCTCTCCCCTCAAACTTCTTTGTAACAGAGACTATCTCATCTATCCTCTGTGAACAATCATCAGCAACAATTATTTCAAAATCAGTGTAATTATTCTGAAAGATAGAATTAATACTTTGTCTAAGGTAATCCGGACGATTAAATGAAGGAATCAGAACCGAAAAAAAAGGAGGAGAAAGTTTCATTCTGTCATTTAATATAAAGTCCATTATTGATCAATTCCTTCATAGAATTCTCAAAATTATTTACCTGTGATAATTGAGGTGAATTTAAAGCAGATTCAATAAACCGTGCTAATCCATTCTGGAAAGTCCAACCCGGTGAAAATGATAATAATTTTTCGATTCGAGTGGTATCGGCAAAATTATGCCTGATATCACCGAGACGAAAACTCTTGCTAATTTTTATTTTCGAGGTGCTGTGAACATTGTCCTTTATCAGGTTAGCAACTTCTAAAACAGTTGTAGAAATGCCGCTGCCTACATTCAAAATATAATTTCCTTTATCAGTGGAGAAAATACTTATTGAAACAGCTTTAACAACATCATCAATATATACGAAATCTCTGCTTTCTTCACCGTCTTCAAAAATTTCAATATCCTTATTTTGAAGAGCCAATCTTAAAAAAATAGCTAATATACCGGTGTAAGGGTTTATAAGTGATTGGCCAGGTCCATAAACATTTTGGAATCTTAAACAAAAAGAGGATAAATTAAGTGATTTCGCGGTAATATCAATGAGGATTTCCTGCGCCAGTTTAGTGCCTGCATAGACTGAACTTGGTCTAAGAAAGGAATCTTCATCGGTTGCAAGTGGATTTAATGAATCCATACTTTTGCATACTGGGCATCGTGGGCTGAAATTTCCAAGTTTTATGCTTTCAATATCTCTGGAATATGGGTAAACAACTCCACAGTTCTTACAAAAATACTTACCCTCGCCATAAATAGATCTGGAAGAGGCCAGAATTATCTTTTCAATCCTTGATTCCTTGTTATACAGATAGTCACATACATTAGCCGTACCGCAAACATTAGTATGATTATAGTGATACACATTATACATCGACTGACCTGTTCCGGTCTGTGCTGCAAAATGTATTACCACTTCTTTGTCTTTTAATGCTTTCCAGAGTTTTTCTTTGTCCGTTATATCACCTTCAATTATTTCAATTCCTGTTTTTCTGAATGATTCAATATCTGGGTTTTTCCCATGAATCTGTTCGCAGAAATTGTCATAAATAGTTACATTGTGACCATTTTCCAATAAATAGTTTGACAGAGAAAAACCTATAAAACCAGCACCTCCAGTAATAATTATTTTCATAGAATAATAAATTATTTAATTGATAAACTGTGAGATAAAAATCCTTTATTTGTCCGGATGCAACTAAATGGAGCTTAGAATTTCTATACTTTTAAGAAAATGCACTCTGTTTTAAACGCAAACTACGAATAGAAACACTATCTCTTACTAAAGCGATATAAAGTATAGCAATCCAGTATTGCGAATAAAAAAGATTTAATGACTCATAACCAAGTGCAGAAAAACTAAGTCCTGCAATAGTTATAGCAAAAATTCGTCCAGATTCATTTTTTTGTTTTATTCCCATCCAAAAGAAAAGAATAAAAAGGAAGCTCTTAAAAATAAATCCTATCACTCCTTCTTCCACTAAATAAGTTAACCAACTATTATGCGGATTCCATCCTTTTATACCGAACATTTTAAAATAAGCAATAGAGAAATTATTATTTCCGGCACCAAGAGGGTATTTAAAAAATATTTTGACCGAGTTGATTGCTATAGATAGATGATATGATGTTGTCCCTTTGGAGGAAAATTTAACTGCGGCAAAATGATCTATATCTGTTTTATATAAAAAATAGAATATTAATAAGACCAATAAAATCGGGATGACAATAAAAATTACCCTTTTTAATCTTGGGAGGTAGAAATAAATAACAAACAGGAATACAACAAATACTCCTATCAGCGCACTGATAGACATCGACAATATTATTGACAAAAGGATCAATCCTATTCCCAGTATGTATTTCTTTCCTCCCTTATTAAAATATTTAACTATCATAAAAGGTAAAGCCGATAGGCAATAACTTGCATGAATATTAGGATCTGCAGCAAGCCCGTTAATCCGGAAAAAATTTCCATATTCATATCTGCTAACATTAACTTTATTTACAAAAGGTATAAAATCTGAAACAACTGCATCAATATCTATCCTGTAACGAATTTTTAAAATTATCTGCAGAAAACTATAGCCAATAGAAAGAAATACTCCAAAAAGGTAAAAATCAACAATTTTATTAAAGACTTCCTCAGTAGTCGTTGTTAGTACCAAAACAAGAAACGTCAAAAAAATACTATAAATGAATAACTGAAATATTCCCTTGAAATAGAAATTATAAGCAGTCTGATCTGATCCAATAAACAATATACAGACAATACTTGAAGCTGCAATGGCAAAAAATCCCCAGATATAGAGAAGATATAATCTGACTTTTTTATCCCAGCTAATGGTTGATGAGCAAAAGATAAAACATAGAGAAATGAAAATCAATATGAAAATTTCAAAAAAGTTTATTCGAAAACCTAATTCCACAAACCATTTTGATACTAAGACAACACTAAGTGGTGCAAGAGTATAAAGAATCCAATTAATTTTCATAGATCAATTCAGAATAACTAATCAGAATTTAAATTTTACCATATCTACACCCATCTTAACCAAGACTATCCGGTATTTTGGAAAAAGCAACGCCATAGATAATCCATATGCAATTCCTCCGACTAAAATCTTTGAAAATAGCTGGATTATGTCAGTAGTCGTTTTGTTATTGAAATAAAGTGCAACCATAATCAGGCTCATAATCATCATTATAGTTGAAAACGATATTTTGAATATGGCTATATTATCTATTTTTACATCACTTCCCTTTCGCAATCCATAAGAGATGAAGATTAAGGTTAATAAATTAGAAAAAAAGTTTGCAATTGAGCAAACAATGATAGAGTGGAATATCGGTAAAAATATTAGATTTAGAATAACGCTTCCAAACATCCCCAAAATTGTTGCATAAAGGATATTTTTGGTGCGGTGATGTACAAATAAAACGGTAGATAAAATTACGACCAATCCATTTAACAGGGCTCCTAATCCAATCAGGGTAATCACGAATTTTGATTCTAAACAAATTGAATTTTTAGAAATCAATGCTAAGATATTTTCGCCTGTAAAGAATGCACCTGCACAAAACGGGATTGCAATTCCTATAAAGCCGATAACTGAATAATTAACATATTTATTTGCTTGTTCTGAGTTATTTTTATCGACCATTATTGACAACATAGGAGGCATAATAACACCAAGAACTAATGGTAAAAAATTTATCAATGTTCCAATTGAATATGCAGCACTGTAAAATCCAACCTTGGCTTTATCAAGGTATTGAAGAATAAAGAAACGGTCACTTGCAGTGATTGCCCAATTTGCCAATATTACCAAAACCAATGGTAATCCTATCCTGATATCTTTAAGCAAATTATACTCGGTAAAAGAGCGCATCGAAAATCCAATCGATCTGCTTATGTAAAACAATAATATGATATTTATCGAATTAAGGACAACAATTATACTTCCGACAACCACATCCAGAGTGACAATTTGCGGAAAAAATCTTTTCAACAAAAGAACCCAAAGCAGCCATATATAAGGGGTTAATAAGGTCACAGACGAATAGATACTCATTTTGTTCGAGTAACGAAAATAATCCGTAGTTTGAGAATATATTACATAAGAAAAAAAATAAACAAGAATCAGGTAATAATTTATCCCGATCTTATTATCAAACAAATTATTGATTACACTCTTTTTTGAAAGAAAAAGAAACAAAATTATTCCGATTGAAAATAGCAAATTAAATAAAAATTGAGGATAAAATAATTCCTGTTTTCTACGAGCGCTTTCAGCTGAGGGAAAGTACCTTTTGTAGAAAAAGCCAACACCAACACTTGATATTCCGGTAAGAAATGAAACAAAAGAAAATACGATTATATAGTCGCTATAAGCATCCAGAGAAATGAAATTAATGAGTAAACCCATGAGGATAAACGAGTGCAGCTTAATCCCAATATTACTTATTGCAACAACTATATTATTTTTTATAAACGACATGAGGGAAATTAATATTCGAGAGATTTTGACGATCTCAATGATTATTCTTCGAATTAGCTTCTATAAAATATTGTTTGGATTAACAATCCAAATAATAAGCTGAATATTATGTTCTTACGATAAAGACAGACAACTTGATTGAAAGCAATTTCTATATTATTATTCATGATTTTACAAGATGATCCCGAACGTACTCAATAATTTCAGAAATATTTTTGCTTCTGTTATTATTCTCATTAGCTGTTAGACTAGAATTTGGAATCATTTTAGATTCGGATAAATTGCGAAAAAAAGATAAAACTTGATCTATCGTAGTAAGATATGTTATCTTCTCATAATCTTTGAAATAATCACCCATAAATTCCTGAAGGGTATCTATGCATACGATTACTTTCGGAGGATATATAAGAGTAGCAAAAAAAATTGAGCTACTATTCGGCGCAGGTAAATCGACAATGATATCAGAACTTATAATATATTTTTCTGCACTTTCATTTTTAGGCGCTACAAACAGATCATTTTTTATGTCCAGCATCGAATTTTTATAGACATCCATATCTTTAATATTTGGATGACCTTTTAAAATGATCCGATATTCAGGTAATGAATTTGCAATACACTTAATTATTTCACAACGCTCTTTAAATTTAATATCATAGGAAATGGGAGAAAGTCCATTAAGACTATATCCAACTGTTAAATCACTTACAAGGATGACTACGCTTTTTGAGTTTACAACCTTTTCATTGTTGAACAATTGATTTACAAGATCTCTTTTCATTCGTGTAATCGGGTGTTCATTAATCAGAAGTTTCTCAGCAAGCACTCCTGATTTAACAAACATGTCATAGTTATTTTTGAACACCACATGCATACATGAATCTCTGATGCCTGAATTTCCCGTCATCAGAATATAGCTTGATTTCCCAAAAAATGGTTTTTCTAGATTTAATAACGGACAGAACCAATATACAAGAATATGAAGCAAAGGTTTCCTTATTATCGATAGCACAGCAACTTCAACTCTGTTTAAATTTTTCTGCCTTAAATTATTTTTTTCATTTAATTTATAAAAAACTCTTGTAGTATTTATATCATTCGTGATAGTGTCCTGAAGAGTTATCCTTAATATACCTTTTTTCCTGGCTAATCTCAAAAGGTACATCTCGAACAATGAATGCCAGTCGCTCGAACAAAATACAATCTGCGGATTTAAATCATAAATTAGATGTACAGCTAATTTATAAATACTTGAATTTAGTTTAAATATATTTTTATCGTATCTATTTGTACAATCTTGTACTATGATTTTTTTTAGCCCAGGAAAGTTTTGCTTAATACTCAGAAAATCGCGCGTCGGCTGATCCAGTTCGCTAATCACCAGATAGCATTCATATTTCTGGCAGATTTCATATAAATACCAGATCAAAGTTGTTCGGAATGCTCTTAATGTATTGCCATAAAAGACGACAGGAAGATTTGAGTTCTCAAGCATTAATTCAGAAGGGTCTTTAAAGAAGCTTTGCAGATAGAATGATTTATATTACATTCGAATTCAATAATTTCAATGCCGTAAAAAGTATTGAGTTGAGAATATGTATATAATTTAAAATAAGCAGATTGTCAAAGACTTTATCTCAATTAAGAATTATTTCATAAGCTAAATCCATCATCGACGATAATATTTTGTCCATTAACTGCTGCAGATTGATCGGAAAGCAAATATATAAGTGTTCCATTTATATCAGATTTATTAAGCATCCCTTTATTAAGACAATATTCTTTATATGCTGCCAGAAATTCACCAGGTTGCTTATCAAACAATCCGCCGAGACTTATTGAATTAATACGGATATTTTTCCCTTTGTAATACTTTGCCATATATTTAGTCAGATGAATTAATGCCGATTTTATTGCAGCATATTCCACTGGCATTGTCATTGGTGTATTATTATAGATCTCAAATCGTGGTGGTATCACCCCGTAAACAGATGAAATATTTACAATATTTCCAAAACCCTGATTAGAGTAATAATTAAGAAATTGCTGGGATGTAAGAAAATACCCACCCAGGTTAATATTAAGGTTCTCACAAAAATCCTCATATGTAACATCTTCAAACTTCCGGCCGTAATTTTTATTACGCGGATAGGCATTGTTAACCAGGGCATCAATACGATCATATTTATTACTGATGTTTTCGATCAACGTTTGTATAGAATTCTTGTCACAAATATCTAAAAGCTGATAATCTACTGTTCCTTCAGGATGGAGTTTTTTGAGAGCATCTGCAATTTTTAAGGACCGTTCTTTCTCAATGTCAGCTATTACACTTACACCTCTGTTTTCCATTACTGTTCGTGCAAATTCCTGCCCGAGAAGACCAGCACCACCTGTAATCACAACAACCTTATCTTTTAGCATATAAAACTGATTATAAAAGCGATTTATAAAGCTCAATCTTCCTGTCTTGTTTTACGGGAAATGAACTTCTCACCGATTCAACATTTTCCAGGAATATCTCATAGATTTTCATATCATGATATGAATCCATAGACTCCATTTTCGCTCCTGCAGGATCAAAGATAACTGAACTATCGATGTAGTTTAAGCCATTGCCATCAGTACCAGTTCTGTTTACACCAGCTATAAATATCTGATTTTCTATTGCTCTGGCCTGAAGAAGTGTGTTCCAGTGATTAATTCTTTTTTCCGGCCAATTCGCTATTGTAAGTATTAAATTACTGCTTTTAGATAAATACTGATATATTTCAGGAAATCGTAAATCGTAACATATTGTCAAACCAATAACTGCATCAGATAAGTTACATGTAACCAATTCATTACCGCCAATATAAACATTATTCTCACCTGAATAAGAAAATGGGTGAATTTTTGCGTATTCAGAGAGCACTTTTCCGGTGCGATCAATTACTATGAGATTATTTGTTGCTTTGCCATCTTTCAGAAATACAATACCAAATGCAATGGAAATATTATTTTCCTTTGCCTGCTTACTGAAAAAAGCGACAGTTTCAGATCCTTCACGGTTTTCCCCAATGAATTTTGTATTCATTGAGAATCCAGTTAATGTCATCTCAGGAAAGATAATCAATTCAGTCTTCAGAAAACCAGCATGTTTTATATATTCAAGACATCTTTTCTGGTTCGCTGTTTTGTCCTCCCATATCTGATCCAAAGACACCAGGGCTATCTTCATAATATATTAGTTAAAAGGTCTGAAAACTGGTTTTATTGCAGGCCCGACAAGGTATTTATCCACACCATTTTCCAGCGCTTTGGCATAAATTGCCAGAGATTTCCTTACTGCATTCAGAGTAACATCCAATTCGTTTTTTTGATGTGCATAGGATAAGGCTATCCATGGCATAAGCACGCCATTGTTGATCATTTCCTGAGAAAAAAGTGTTCGGAATGACAGAGATGCATTACCCGATTTGTCTTTTGTTGTATAATTTGGTGAGCAGGAAATACCATTGGCCTCGAAATAGTCCTGAATGCCGCTTTCTTTAGCAATTTCATTCATCCCTTTTATCAGTTTCTCTCCATATGACCACAGATGGTCAACAATATTATTGGCCTTATAGCATTCAACAGTTTTGACAAATGCTCCTAAACCGCACATTTCTGCTCCATGGGTAGTTGAAGTCAGAAAAACGCGTTCAGATCCCTCCTCTTTTATGCCTCCGATTTTCATAAATTCTCTTTTCCCGGCCAGAGCACAAACAGAGAATCCATTAGCCATCCCTTTACCGAATGTACACAGATCAGGTTCTGTGTTATAATAAACCTGAGCTCCCTGTAAGTGCCATCTAAAACCAGTAATCATTTCATCAAGAATAAACAAGGATCCATTTTTATGACACAAGTCTTTTATTTTATTCAGGAAATCATTTGCTGGATGGACAGAAGCAGCAGGTTCAAGTATAACTCCGGCTATTTGATTTGGATACATATCAAACAATAATGCAAGCGAATCAATATCGTTATAGTGGAAATTGCAGGTAAGACTTGAAAACTCTTCCGGAATTCCTTTTTTTAAAGGAGTATCTCCAATAAACCAGTCGTCGAATGAAAAAAACGGATGCTCAACGCACCTTGCTATCAGTTTTCTACCGGTGTATGCCCTGGCTATTTTCACAGCTGCAGTTGTTACGTTTGACCCGTTCTTAGCAAATTTAACCATATCTACCGATGGTATCAGATCAATCAGGAGTTCTGCTGCTTCCAGCTCAACAGTTGATGGTCTGGTAAGATTATTTCCATTCCAGATCTGTTCAATTGCAGCATTGGCAACATCCTTTTGACCATACCCTAATGTAACGGCACGCAATGCCATTCCATAATCCAGAAATTTTATGTTATCCGGTGTATAAAGGTAAGCTCCCTCACCCCTTTTAAATATTTGCGGAGCGTTTAATGGGTATTGATCATCACCCCTGCTATAGGTATGTGCTCCACCAGGAATTGCATTATTTAATCTATCG
>Ga0302206_1000645_pt1 | contig 13492 bp, 15 predicted proteins | sample II_Fen_E2_1_FD_194581 | JGI IMG/M metagenome (GOLD analysis project Ga0302206, IMG submission 194581) | Peat permafrost microbial communities from Stordalen Mire near Abisko, Sweden - II_Fen_E2_1 | ecosystem: Environmental > Terrestrial > Soil > Wetlands > Permafrost | place: Sweden: Abisko...
TAAGCATGCAAAACTAAAATATTTCGTCTTCAATAGTCTCTATGTATAGAGGGCGAAAATAAAACAGTATAAATTTAAAAACAACGATTAAGCCATGAGTGGATTGAAAACCATAAATAAAATCAGAACTGCTTGGGAAAAGAGATATTCTAAAATGTTTATACATGTGTCTGGTCTATTATTCGGCTCTCTGAAAAATATTTACGAATTAGCAAATTATCAAAATAAATATTGGATTTGATGTAATCCGAAGGAAAAATGAATAAATAAAATGGAAGGAAAAAATATGATGAATAATAACGCAATTTTAGCGGTTGAAGCTCACAGCTTAGTAAAAACCTTTGGCGATAAGAGGGCTGTTGATGGAGTGAGTCTGAAAATTCCAACAGGCAGTATCTGTGCTGTACTTGGGCCGAACGGTGCAGGAAAGACTACTACAATAAACATGCTTGCCACTTTGTTAAAGCCAGATGCGGGGGATGTAAAAATATTCGGTTATGATGTTCAGCGGGAAACGCAAATTGTGCGTCAACTGATTGGACTGACAGGGCAATTTGCCTCTATCGACGAGGATCTAACTGCTTTGGAGAATCTTACAATTTTCGGTAGATTATATGGATATTCTCGCAAAGATTCTAAGTGTAAAGCGAATGAACTCTTGGAAGAGTTTGGACTTAGTGATGCGGCGAGCCGCGTATTGTCTAAGTTTTCCGGCGGTATGCGGCGTAGACTTGACCTTGCGGTAAGTCTGATTTCCCAACCGCCGCTAATTTTCCTTGACGAACCGACAACAGGCCTCGACCCAAGAACTCGGTCGCAAATGTGGCAGACAATACACAATCTTGTAAAATGCGGCTCGACAGTACTGCTGACGACACAGTATCTTGATGAAGCCGATCAACTTGCCGACAACATTGTTGTAATCGACAAGGGACGAGTCGTTGCGAACGATACACCCGACGGATTGAAACGCTCTGTGGGAAACAGTTCGTTGCACTTGACAGTCAAAGACGCAGTTAACACCGCCAATGCTGCGCAGATCATCGAACGCATGCTCGATGCTAAGGTTCAGCTTGCGGAAGCATCCGAGTTGATCGCACCGATAGACAACATCGACAAACTGACCGATGTGTTGACGACGCTGAAAAATGCCGGAATAGCATTGTCTGGTGTGAACATCGTGCAACCTACACTTGATGAGGTATTCTTCGCGCTGACAGGTGAAGGTTCCAAAGACAAAAAGGAGGAAAATTAAAATGACTAATACAACAAAATTTAAAATGACTAATACAACCATCATACCCGCCGCCGAGCGCAAACTGAAAAATCGAATCGGAGTTGGCACCGCAATCAGAAATACATGCACACTTGCGTTTCGGGCACTATTAAAAATGTCCAAAAATCCTGAGATATTTGTGGATTTCGTAGTCCTACCGGTTATGTTCACCTTGCTTTTCACCTTTTTATTCGGGGGAGCGATTTCGGGCAACATCACTAACTATTTGCCGATTGTTATCCCCGGCGTCTTGTTGATGTCATCTTTCACGAATTGTACCACCGCGGGTTCTAAACTGCGCGAAGATGTAGACAAAGGCACAACAAACCGTTTTAAATCCATGCCAATTGCGCGAATTGCTCCGTTGGCGGGAAGTTTGATTGCCGACCTTATACGATACGTAATGGGAGGAACTACAGTTTTTGTTACGGGATATATTCTCGGTTACCGACCCGAAGCAGGCATTCTCGCGGTCACTTTTAGCATATTTTTCATGATGATCATTGCTTGGGGTCTGAGCTGGGTGTTTGCATTCATTAGTATGTGCACAAAGACTATTTCAACAGCGTCTGCGATTGGTGTAGTAGTTATGTTCCCGTTAGTATTTCTATCGAACGCTTTTATTCCGGCCGAAACGATGCCGAGTGGGTTGCAATATTTTGTCCTGCATTACAACCCACTATCCCGCGTTGTAATGGTGGTGCGGCAGTTGTTAACTTATGGCACGATCGGTGCGAATTTTTGGTTGACATTATACGGCACTTTGGCAATACTCGTCATGTTCATTCCGCTGACACTTATTGCGTATAAGCGCAAGGCGTGATCCTTGCTTAGTTTTTTGAAGTGTCTAATATTTGATGACGTTAAATCTAGTTCGTGATTTATTCCTTTTTTCCGTCATTTAGAAACACGGTCAGCAAGCATTAGTCGTTATACTATAATATGTTGTCTTGGATTTCTGTTTTTTAAATCAATGTTATAGCTACCCGTTTCAAAATATGAAGTGTAATTCTGTTTATATAAATTCATTAGTTTTTCTTCTGAAATATCGAGGTCGCAATAACCAAAATTCTGAAACGTTATTTCTTTTAGAAGCCAAGCTACTCTTACAGAAATCCAGTCAATGTCAAAGTTTACAATCCAACCGTGTCCATAGAATTTGTCTGCACTAGGGTAAATTAGATCTGCTGTGTTTTGTAGTTTTATATATATAGTGTCTTTCAGTAATTCGATAAGTTTTGGGATTGCTACTTTCTGAGAATTCACGATATTGTCTTTAACTCGATAAATTTCATCAAAGTCTTGTTTTTTTAAGTAACCATTTGAAAAAAAATGACCGTTTTGCTCAGTAAATAAGCTATCAGGTTAAAGCTTGCCCTTCTTTTTCTGCAATCTACATTGTCATAAATTTGTTATATTTTGTTATTTGTTTTCTAAATAAGACTTTTTAGTCTATATTTGCGTCATCAAATAAGACTTTATGGTCTTATTTTAAATAATCAAAATGAACATAAAAGGAAAAGCAGAAAGAACTAAGCAGTTCATCATTGAACAATCGGCACCAATATTCAATTCGAAAGGAATAGCCGGGACGACTATAGATGATATACTGGCGGCCACAAAAATGGCGAAAGGAGGCATTTACGGAAATTTTGAAAACAAAGAGGCTATCTCTATCGCCAGTGTGGATTTTCTTTTCGGTAAAATGTCCGCTAAAGCTTATTCTGTCATTTCAAAAGAAAAAACAGCAGTCAAAAAACTGTTTGCGTTCATCGATCTTCGTAAAAATCCTTTGGTTCCTTTTATCGAAGGCGGCTGCCCTATTTTGAATTTTGGTGTAGATTCGGATAACACAAATCCGACCGTCAAAAAAAAAGTAAAGGCAATGATCGAAGGATCTATGACACTTTTTATTGATATTTTAAAACAAGGTATAGCAAACGGAGAACTATCAGATGAACTGAACCCTGAAGAGTATTGTTTAAAAGTACTGGTAATGCTGGAAGGGGCTACTTTGGTTTCGAGAGTAACCGATAGTATTAAGCCGATGCACACAGTCATAAAAATACTCAAATCCGAGTTAAGATCTTTTGAGTTCAAGCAAGCATAAATGAACTATATGGTTTAAATGAGTGAATCAGGCGAACCTTTTTTTATAAACAAAATAAGACTAAAAAGTCTTTTAATAAAGTCAAATATGATAGGCAGAAACAGTGTAAAAAATACAGCGTTTATTGCTTTGGGAACGGTTTTGATCGGCCCTTTAGATATATTAGCAGAAAAAAAAACAAATCCAATAAGAACAAATTATATGAAAATACAAGATCAATTAAAGGACATTGAACTACCGACAGGCATACGCGAACGGTATGTTCCCGAAGTCAACGGCCTGACAGTACATGTACTGGAAGCCGGTTTTGAGACACCTAAACGCCCTGCTGTGCTATTGCTGCACGGATTTCCGGAACTTGCCTACAGCTGGCGGAAAGTAATGTTGCCATTAGCCGCTGCGGGTTACCATGTGATTGCCCCTGATCTGCGTGGCTACGGCCGCACAACAGGTTGGGATGACAATTATGATGGAAATTTCGCTTCTTTCAGGACACATGAACTTTCCCGTGATGCCCTCGGTTTGATGATGGCTGTGGGGCACGATTCTGTTCACGCTATAGTCGGACACGATGTGGGTTCAACAGTGGCAGCATATTGCACTCTCGTTAGACCAGATTTTTTCCGGTCGGTTATTATTTTAAGTTGTCCTTTCGGCGGTGTACCACCTTTACCTTTTGGCGTTGAAGGACAAGCTTCACCGAATCTACAACCAGTGGCACCTGCTAAAGATCCCCTTGCATCACTATCAAGACCACGTAAGGACAGTACTACCTATTTCTCAACACGCAACGCGAATAACGAAATGCTGAATAGCCAACAAGGCCTGCATGATTTTCAGCGGGCTTACTTTCACGTGAAAAGTGCCGACTGGAGCGAGAATAAACCATTTGCTCTTACCTCCGGTACGGCGGAAGAATTCGCCAAGCAGCCTACTTATTATGTTCTGGATCTAGATAAAACAATGCCGGAGTCAGTTGCTCCATACATGCCGTCACAGAATGAAATAGACGCTTGTAAATGGCTACCGGATAACGAAATTGATTTCTATACGCAGGAGTTTAAACGTACCGGTTTCCAGGGCGGATTAAACTGGTACCGTTGTACAATCAACGGGCTAAACAGGTCTGACCTCGAACTTTTTTCGGGTCACACAATAGATGTACCCTCCTGCTTTATTTCAGGGGTCGCTGACTGGGCAACATTTCGCCCGCCGGGCGCATTGGAGCAAATGCAGCTCAAGGCCTGTACAAAAATGCAAAGCTTTCATATCATTGAAGGTGCGGGTCACTGGTTGCAACAGGAACAACCTGAACAACTCACCGGATTGATTGTCGATTTTTTACAGCACGCAAAATAGAGGACCTCTCTTAACAAGGTGATCGGCCTTAGGTAGGTATTATTGCTTGACGGTGGTTTCATCAAAACTATAATCTACAAAACAAATTGTACATTTTTAATTTTATAATGTGCTTTATATCTATTGATTAAAAAATTTACAATAAAACAAAAAGTACTAGAATATTATTACATAATTAAAATATTTAAATTAATTAGTTGATAATCAAAAATATAATGAATGTACAATTTGTTTTGATAATTATGTACAATTTGATTTGTAGATTATAAATCAGGGGTAAATGAGTAGTTTATTAATGAACAATTTTTAAGAGGTTCCGTTGCACTGAATGTTCCATTTGCGGGAGCGTTCGCTGTCGTGAAACGACAAAGTGAATTGAAAATCAGCAAAGCTAATGCGTGAGCAAAAACTGCGAAATGCACGTCAGCCAGCCAATGAACAACAGCGTGTTAGGTTCTCGTTCATTTATTTGAATTTCTCATTGTCTTTTATTTGGTATTTCAGTGAGTAATTGTAATAAGAATCTTTGAAAAATGGAATTTTACCTTCATTAATTTGTTCAAATCCTGATTTTGAATAAAAGATTACATTCTCTGGCAATTGGGTTGTCAAACCAATAATTGTAACATCGGGGCAAGAATCCTTGAAGTTTTGTAAACAGTGTCTAATCGCGTAACTTCCAATTCCAGTTCCTCTAAACTCCTTTTTAATAACGACCATCGATACATACCAATAGGTTGAACACTGCATTGCCTTGTTTAATGTTCTTTTATTCAGGTTATCCAGTCGAAGTATTCTATACAAGCTATTAAAACCAAATTGCCGAATGAATTTAGTGATTCCGATTGCTGAATAATCAGCAAATCGTGTTTTAACTCCATTCGGAGGTACAAAAGAGTATGTACCGATAATATCTCCTGTGCTTTTTAATCGTACTATATAAGTTGACGATTGTCGGTTATTCAACAGAAAAAGATTTGTCTTAATAACCAGAAAAGACCATCTCTTCTTTTTTCCTTTGAACGAAATATAAGAGAATAACAAGGATTAGTCTCAAACGAATCAACTAAAATCTGTGCAACAATTGGTATGTCAATTGTCTGCAATGTCTCTATATCATATAAAACATCATTATTCATATCTTTTTCTTTTTTTTGAATAGAACCTAACGAGAGTCTGCGCAAAAACTCCCTTCATCATTTATATATTCGGATACCTGACTGAGAAAAAATTCATTTACGCTATTCTCAGCAATTCAATTTTTGTTTTTGCGCAGTCTGACGACCGGAGGCATCGAGTAGGCAAAGGGAGTTTCACCCTAAGCCTCTCACATAACCGTGCTTGATAGTCTCCCATTACTTATGCTTCCTTGCTGGGTCTTTCAGACCGTAGGAAGCCCTATGTATTAGCGGTTCGTTGTTTTTACGTCAATTGTCTGATCTGTTTTATTAGTTTTTAAAAATCAACTCTTTATTTGCCTCATACCTTGGCAAATTAATTTTCATTTTTTCTGCTGTGATCATAACATCCCTGGCATACGAATTTGTTTCTTTCTGGTTTGAAAGGCTGGTAAGTATTTGTTTTAAAGGAGGTAAATATTTCACGGCCAGTCTCATTGCAAAACTCATTAGCTGGGGCGGTACACTAAACATTTTAAGGTCAGGACTATTTTTAATAACAACATTCCGGGCTTTTAGCATGGGTAACAATTCTTTTGCATTTGCGATTGCATTCCTCCAATGTTTTGTTGATTGGAATGCCTCAAGCATACTAGTATTCGCTTTCATGATTTCTATAAGTGTGGAGGCATTCATTGCAAAGTGGCCGAAAAGCCATGATCTGAAATCCTTATTGACACTGCTCTTGAAACCTGCCGATTTGAACAAATCCATTACAGCAATATCTCTCTCTGAGAGCTCTGTGCCAAAAGTGCCAATGGTGATACCTCCCAAAATACTACCGTTTAAAACACCTTTGTTGTCAAAACCTCCTCCGGCTTGTGGAAACCCCCATACCAATTGTTCTGCAGGGAGATTTGATACTTGCTCTAAGGGCTCGTCCCAAAAATTATTGAAAATAAAGACAGTTGCTTTCCCAATTTTATCGGCAAGGAACTCAGCGACCTTTGTAAAATGATAATGTTGTACACTTACAAATATCAGATCGTAATCGTGCTTCGTACTAAAATCTTCTATCATCTTAATGGACCAAACTTCCTGAATCAATTTCCCTCTGATGCTTTTTCTGGCATCATAAATGTTTAAAGATACTGTGGAACCATATTCAGCTTTTCTACCGGGTCTGACATAAAACTCTACGGTATGTCCCGCCTTTTCTAAAGCCCAGCCATATTGCGTTGAAATAACACCTCTTCCAAACATTAAAATCTTCATATTGCAACCGTTTTTAAATTATTTGACAAAAGTACACTACATTTGCTATACAAAATATAGTGCTATACTTTTGTATAGTGGAAAAATATTAAAATATAATGTACAAGGACATAAAAACAATAATCGATGCCAATGGTTGCAAGCCAGAACAGGGCATGGCTTTTCTTGAAATAGTTAGTTTATTTGCCGGCAAATGGCGAATGATTATAATGGCTTCCATGCAATTTGAGGCTCTTAGGTTTACGGAAATTCAAAAATTAATCCCGAATATAAGTCCTCGAATGCTCTCCAAAGAGCTTAAAGATTTAGAAATGGCAGGAATTGTAAAGCGTACCGTCGTAGATTCTACACCTGTTTTGATACAGTACGAATTAACGGATTCTGCCAAGGCATTTGAACCTATTTTTATTCAAATGATTGAGTGGGGCATAAAGCATAGGCAAATTTCTATTAGAAAATAGTTGTTTCTTTAATGATTTGAACACTCAATTAAAGCTTGCCCGAAACTCCAAAGGACTCACACCGCTTTTACATTTAAACAATTTACTAAACGATTGCGGATGTTCAACCCCTAATTCGTAAGCAATTTCACATACCAACAAAGCGGGTAGGATTTCATATATTCATATTCAATGTGGTTGAATACGCTCGTTTCATATTATTTTTTCAACAATAGCTCGTAAGGATAACCCAAGTCAACAGCAGAAATTTTATTCAAGTGGTCAATCTGAGTTTGGCTTAATGTAAGTGTTGTGGCTTGTATGTAGTCGTTCAATTGATTCAATGTACGTGGACCTATAATTGTAAACCCATCTTTAGTCGCATTCCAAGCCATTGCTACTGCAGCCGATGTGCTATCCATTTCTCCAGCAACAAAAGTCAAATAATCATTCACAACATTGGTTAACGTATTTTCTTCAGGGCTTGTATTTGTTTTTAAGGAAAGGCGACCTTTTTCATCTTCCCGGTATTTGCCTGTAAGCAGCCCGCCAGCCAAAGGCGAATACATCATCACACCTAAACCAAAATTTTCAGCCATAAACCAAAGGTCTCGGTCAGCTGTTCGTTGCAAAAAGTTGTATTCAATTTGAGTGGCAGCTAATGGTGTTAAGTGCAATGCATTATTCCAGGCCGCAATGGCTGCTGCTTTCCATGCCGGGAAATTTACTAAACCCGGATAAATAATTTTTCCTGATTTAACTAGATCTTCCATACCACGAATTACCTCTTCAAAGGGTTTTTTAAATCATCGTAATGTGGCATATAAAAATCAATATAATCTGTTTTTAAACGCATGAGGCTATTTTCAACAGATTCTATCATAGCCTTACGATGAGTACATCAGATTGTTTGTGTATTGTAACTTATCCATCGGGCAATGGTAATTGTCATTCTGTTTTAACTGGATATGATGCAACGAATAGTTTATTTGCTAAAGATTCAGAACAGAATGATTTTGATTCAAGAGACTTTTTATCAACTCCATTTATTACAGAATACATATTGTTTGAAAAATGATAGAGATTATCATCATATTTGCAAGCATATTGCCAAAACCTCAAGAACCAACGCTGATACCAATGCTTCCACAAACACCCCAAAACACATATTACTTAATCATTTGATCCGACAAAAGTATAATATAGACAATGCAAGAAGAAGCATTTTTAAGCACCGTAAATGATGTTATATCATTACCCTCACTTTCAAGTATCTTTTTCAGGGTGGAAATGCATTCTTTCGATTTATATTTTACCGTTCTCTCGTTCACTTGCAGCATATCTGCCGTTTCCTTCATTGTATAACCATCCCTGTAGTGAAGCATGAATATCTCTGCCGATTTTTCCGAAAGCTCATTTAATATCCCATTGATAACTGTTTCCAGTTCTTTTATCTCATACTCTTCCGAAACATGGGAATAGGACAATTCATTCTCAATATTCTCTAAGCTCACGTTACTCTCCGAAGCCATAACATTGGCACTCTCTTTACGTACCGAATCCAAAATCCGGAACAACAAATAACTGGACATAAAGCCCTTTGTATCGCCATCCTGGTTCCATTTTATCTTGGTAGGATGCTCCCAAATATCTATCCAGAACTCCTGCATAATCTCCTCTGCGTGTATCGTGTTTTGTACCCGCATATAAGCCTTTTTGAATAGAACCTTATTGTATTTATTATATAGCTCATTAAAAGCACTCACATTCTCATGAGATATTGCTTCGAGCAATTCCTGATCAGACATATTTTTCCGCTTGAGTATAGTCGCTGCAAAAGTACAACTCATATGTTACAATATGATTAAATTTAAATGCTATCCTAGTGAAACTACAAATAAACTTTCCTCACGTTTTTATATGCTATTTTTTAAATTCACATAAGAATTTATGGTACAAAGACATACCTGTTTTGTAATAGTTATGACATAATATCGTAACGTTTTTGTTGCCCCCTTTTTTCAAAAAAAATACGATTAGTATGTAGAAGCATTAAAATACCTTTCGGTTGAAAGATAAAAGCAGGTAAAAACAGTAACAATTTATTATGAAGAAAAAGAAACAGACAAAAATGACGGAGGATAAAAAGTTTCTGCGGTCACTGTATTGGGTAACAAATGTACTTAAACGCTACTTTGAAGGTAACCTGACAAAAGATGAAGAACAATCCGTAGAAAAACAGTTGCAATCAATTGATCGCTTATCAGATGCCACCGAGGTCAGATTGACGAAGAATCAGCTAAGTAAAAGTGATCACAAAATCAAAAAGCAAGTCTTTCATACCTTGAATCTGATCGAACCGGAAAACGAAGCAGAAAAAGCTACGCCTAAGACTCCAAAACGAAAAATGCCGTTTACGGTTCCTTTCAGAAAGTATGCGGCAGTTGCCGCCGTATTTGCCTTAGTTTTCGGTTTATCTTATTTCTTGCTGATCGACGAGCATTCGTTTTTAAAGAACAACTTTACGCAGTCGGTGCAAAATAGAACAATCGTTCTTCAAACCGGTGCAAGTGAGATAAAGGAACTTGTTTTGCCCGACGGGACTAAATTATATGCCAATGGCGGTACTCGTATAGATTACGATAAAAAACAATACAATAAAAAACAACGCGAAGTATGGCTCGAAGGTGAAGCATTCTTCGAAGTAGCAAAGAACAAGGAGAAACCCTTCATTATACATACCGGAACCATGCAGACCACCGTGCGCGGTACTTCATTCAACATAAAAGCTTATCCGCAGCTAGCCGAGAATGTGGTATCGGTGCGCAGTGGAAAAGTAGAAGTTGCCAATACTAACCGGAAAATTATCGCCACATTAACCAAAAACAAGCAACTAATATACCATGGTGCCACCAACCATTTCCAAACCAATGATATGGACTGGAAAAATGCTGCCGGATGGATGGACGGAAAACTGGTACTATGTAATGCAAACGTAAAAGAATTGCAATTCAGAATAAAGCAAAATTTCAATGCAGACTTGACGATAGAAGGATCATTACTTGAGGGAGTAATGTTTAACTCATCTTTTAACAAGGGAACCGAATTGAAAGATATACTGGAACGTATATGTGCCCTGTATAATGTGCATTACGAATTATCAGGCAACAAAATACGAATTCATTCTTAATGAATCTCTATAATTTCATTCTTCGTGACAGGTGATGTAAATGAGAATATTATCAGTAAGCGGTTTTTAAACAAGAAGTTACGAATTCCACATTGAGATACAAATCAAAATAAATGTTCAGAAAATAAGTAATTAATTATAAACACAAAAAAAATGATTCAGAGAGGAAAATTCAGTATTGTTCTACTGCTTGCTGTTCTATTATTGTCCCCGGTTTGTCAGGTCAACGGGCAGACGATTATCGCATCTTATCCACGTGAAAAGTTGACGGATAGGCTTAGTAAAATTACAAAAGCTAGTCATAAAGACTTAACGTTCGATGCCAAATTGCTCGAAAATGTGTGGGTGCCGATCCTGGTTGTCAAAAAACATACGGTGGAGCAGGTATTGACCGCCAGTTTGAGTACAACGACTTTTACGTATAAGACCATAGCGGATAATTCGCTTGTGATTGTACAAAGAGAAAAAAAAGAAGTCGCTAAGGCAACTTCATTGCAGACCGGATTTATTTCTGGTACCGTCATGGATGAAAGTGGGCAACCCTTACCTGGTGCCAGTGTTGTTATCAAAGGAACTACCAACGGAATGCTTACCGACAATCAAGGGCACTTCAAGATTGCTACTAGTCAGAATTTTCCGGTCACCCTACAAACCAGTTTTATAGGGCTAAAGACAGATGAATCGGAAATTCAGGACAAGAAAGCTGTTCAGATTACCATCCGGGAAAATCTGAATAAATTGAATGAAGTTGTGATTACTGCTTCACGTAAATCGGAAACATTATCAAAAGTTCCTGTTACCGTAGAGACGCTTAGTGCCGGAGACTTACGTCGCTCCCCCTCTGCCAGTTTCTATGATGCTATATCGATACTTAAAGGAGTGAATACCATCAATTCAAGCATTGCTTTTACCGTATATAATACCCGTGGTTTTCAACACCCGAATAATTTCAGATTTATGCAATTAGTCGATGGGGCTGACAATTCATCACCCGAATTGGGACTGCCTGTGGCTAATACAATAGGCCCGGGTGAATTGGACGTGCAAAGTGTGGAGTTGATACCGGGAGCCTCTTCTTCATTGTACGGACTGAATGCTTCCAACGGATTGCTCAATATGATCACCAAAGATCCGTTTACCTATCAAGGGCTAAGTATCAGTTTAAAATCAGGTGTCAACAATATTAATTCCCCGTTTAAGCAGGTGTATAATGTTCATGCATCGCCTTACAACAACATAGCACTCCGTTATGCCAAAGCACTGAACGATAAGCTGGCTTTTAAAATTAATCTGGGTTATCTGAAAGGACAGGATTGGGCTTCAGGTGACTTTAATAGCTACAACGATTATAATAGCATGGGGGTTAACAAGAGTAATGACCCGGCATTCAACGGTGCAAATATCTATGGGGACGAGGGTGGTATTTCTAACACAATCATTCTGGGAGGGAAGCCCGTACAAGTGAGCAGAACCGGATACAAAGAAGGCGATCTGACCGACTATGAAGCAAAATTGTTGCATGCCGATGCTACGGTTGATTATAAATTAGGGGAGCATTCCGATGTTTCCTATACCTATCGCATTGGAGAGACGGATAATATTCTTACACGTGGCAGCAAAATAAAACTGAAAAACTTTATTGTTCAACAACACGTGTTACAGCTAAAAACTCCGGAACTTTCTTTCCGTTTCTACATTAATACCGAAAACTCGGGAGATTCCTATGGAATTCGTTATTTGGCTGAGGCTCTGAACACTTCGGTAAAATCGAATGCACAGTGGAACACCGATTTTCAGACAGCATATAATGCGGCTATTAAGACTGGACAAACAAGTACACAAGCCTTGCAAACGGCACGTACCACAGCAGATGTTGGTCGGTTGGTACCGGGTACAGATGCTTATAACACAAAACTGGCTGAGATAAAAACCAGTAAAACAGATAAGTTTATTGCCAGTGGTTACTTTTGGCACAATGAAGCTATATATGATTTATCAAAGTATACGAAAGATATAGCCGATATTCAGGTTGGAGCCGATTATCGGTATAGCCAGGTGCACTCCGAAGGAACTGCATATGCTGACACAGTAGGAGGTTCGCCGGTTTTTAGCTACAAGTTCGGGGGCTTTGTGCAGGCAGCACGCGACCTGAGTGACAAATTCAGGATAGTTGGTTCTGTGAGAGTAGATAAGGCACGTGATATCAATCAGGTGTTTACCGAAAGGATCGGGTTTATTTACGCTCCCAACAACCGCAATAACTTCAGAATGTCCTATCAGAATGGGTATCGCTTACCCACCTTTGTGGAAGCATACATGTATATAAAAACAGATAATGGTATCGGAGTAGGAGGATTAAAACAAAGTCTGGAATCGTTCAACATTGTTCATAATTCCTATTCGTACGAGTCGGTATTGGCATTTAAGGCGGGCTATTTACACGATGTTACCAGTGGCTCCACTTCGGCTCAGGCCCTAACCAACAATGCAAGCTTATTGAAAGTATCTACCTTCGATTATTTGAAACCGGAGCAAAATCAAACCATCGATTTTAGTTATAAAGGGTCTTTCTTAAACGATAAACTGTACGTAGATGCAAATGTGTACGGCACTCAGTACAATAATTTTATTCAAACCTTTACGGTGATTAAACCGACAGGTGGCATTTCAACAGCAATAACTACCGATGCAACTAAAATTCTGAGTTCAAAATACAGTGTTTAT
>Ga0302206_1000646_pt1 | contig 13477 bp, 8 predicted proteins | sample II_Fen_E2_1_FD_194581 | JGI IMG/M metagenome (GOLD analysis project Ga0302206, IMG submission 194581) | Peat permafrost microbial communities from Stordalen Mire near Abisko, Sweden - II_Fen_E2_1 | ecosystem: Environmental > Terrestrial > Soil > Wetlands > Permafrost | place: Sweden: Abisko...
TGCCATATCCTCTGTATCGCATGTCCAGCGATGATTCGGTTGAGCAATAAATCTAGCAGATATGCGCAGGTTATGAATGAAATTGATATTGGCTTTATTGGGTAGTTCTGCATCAATTTCTGTTAACGAATAGGTTAATGAATCAATCCGGAATTTTCCGTTGAAAGCCAAATTCTTAGGGTTTCTGCTTCGGAAATGAATTTCATACTGTTTGCCGGTCGGAGTATTCAGGCTATCAACAAGGTAATAATTATAGTACGAATTGCCTATTCCAGCCAAAGGGCTTATGATGCTTTTTCCGAAAATAGTTACCGTGTTTTCGTAGAAATTGAGTTCGGTTGACATTTGTCCCACCAGTTTTTCCAGTAGCATCTTACCACTTTCGGGCGAAGAAAAGATATTTTCTGAAAGCTGTTTCTTATCCGTTGCAGTTAGTTCGTACTTGTTTTCAGCCATGTACAAAGGTATTACCAGCGACGAATCGTTTTTGGAGAGGTTACCCGTTTTTAGTTGGTCAAAAATACGCTTGCTTATGGCTGTGTGATTAATTTTGCTCAATAACACGAGGTTTTGTTCGGTACTCTGGGCACTGTATCCTTCCTGCTGACTTATGTCGTTTATTCTTCGCATTAGCCGGACCCGCCTCATTAAGTCAATGGCGGGATTAACACCCGGAATAATTAAAGCTTCCTGAAGCAGGGTGTTTTCCTCCATCATCTCTATTTGTACGCCAACACTTTGTCCGGGACGTATTTTAATTTCCTGATTTTTATAACCAACGCAGGAAAAAATAAGTTTGGATTCACGACCCGTATAGCGAATCAGGAAATATCCCTCATCGTTGGTTTGCACATATTTGGTTGAGTTTCTGAAGCGGATATTTACATTACTTATCGGGTTCTTATCGGTAATATTTAGTACCTGACCAGCAACTACCGTTTCTTGTGCATGGGTAAATGTTGTTACTAATAATCCTATTATCAGCAACAACCGGAACATATTTATTTTCAGAGGCAGTTTTTTATTTTTCAAATTCCTTTATTTTTTTCAAATCAAATTTATTTTCTGCTCTTGTTTGCATCACGGTAAAAGGGGTGACATTCCAATACGGTTTGTCGCAGAAAATGTACATCAATGTGCGTATAAATCTCTGTAGTAGTGATAGATTCATGACCCAACAGCTGTTGAATGGCACGGAGGTTAGCTCCATTTTCCAACAGGTGAGTAGCAAATGAATGTCTGAAAGTATGCGGACTCACATTTTTTCTAATTCCGGCCAGTAAGGCTAATTCCTTCACTATTTTAAAAATCATATCACGCGTCAGTTTCACACCTCGCCGGTTCAAAAACAAACAATCTTCGTTTCCCTTTTTTATATCCAATAAGTTTCTGTCTGTTTTCCAAAACTCAATCTGCTTCATGGCCTGCGCCGACATAGGAACGAGACGTTGCTTACTTCCTTTACCTTCTACCAGCATATAGCCCTCGTCCATATACAACTTTGACAGTTGAAGTCCGATTAATTCCGAAACCCGCAAACCCGATCCGTACAAAACTTCAATAATCGCCTTATTGCGTTGCCCTTCGGGTTTCGACAGGTCTATAGCCAATACAATGTCATCAATCTCTTTCAGGGACAACACTTCGGGCAGACGTAATCCGGTTTTAGGGCTTTCCAGCAGTTCTGTAGGGTCATTATCAATCACATCTTTATAAATCAGAAAATGATAAAATGACTTTATGCTCGATAAAATTCGTGCTTGCGACCGGGGGTGAATGCCTAAACTACTTATTTCAATGATAAAATCGCGCAGAATTTCTGTTGTTGCCTCTTCCGGCTTAACATGAGCCTCCGACAGGTATACCGTAAGTTTTTGCAAGTCCCTTTCGTAAGCATCTATCGTGTTTGCTGATAGCGCCTTCTCGAGTTTCAAATATAAATGATATTCGTCCGGGATAGGAAGCATTGCTCTGGTAGTTGTCGGTGGTTAACAATTCGTTCAAAACGACTTGCAAAGATATAAAAGAAAGTTGAACAAGTAAATTGTTGACTTCATATTGTTTACAAATGAAGCAACAAATTTTCGTTCCGGATCTGAATAAATATTCTATCTTTGTCGTCTGAGAATAAACTCTCAACGTATTTAAAATAATATTGATTATAAAAGAATTTGTATGAAAATAAACAAACACATCCTCACCCTTTGTCTTTTAGGGTTAGTATTTTCTGCTTCGGCCTACGATGCTGTAGGACATAGAATTATAGCTGAAATTGCGTATCAAAACCTCACAGCCGAGGCCCGTACAAAGGTAGATAAGGTGCTTGGCAAACGCGGCATTGTTTACGAAGCAACCTGGGCTGACGAAGTGCGCAGCGACGATAAATATGCTTATAGTTACCAGTGGCATTTTCAGGATTTGGACGATAATATGACATCGGCAGATATCAACAACCTGCTTAAAAACCCCAAGGCTGAAGGTGAACATTTGTTCTTTGCGCTGGATACACTTACTTCTCGTCTGAAAAAAGACAAGAACGATGCCGAAGCGCTGAAATTTTTAATACACCTTGTTGGTGACCTGCATCAACCCATGCATTTGGGCAGAAAAGATGATAAAGGTGGAAATAAAGTAGATTTCAATTGGTTTGGAAAGAAGACAAACCTTCATTCGGTGTGGGATGGGTCGCTGATTGAAAGTCAGAAAATGTCATATACCGAATTCAGCCGATACCTGATAGATAAATTCGGACCCAGAAAAGAGGAATTCAAAAAGCACAATCTGCTCGAGTCCATTATCGCATCGTATACTGTCCGGAATAAAATTTATGCCTACAACACTTCGGATACCAGCAATTATCATTATATCTATTATTTTTCGGATAGTGTAGATGAAATGCTCTACCGTGGAGGCATACAGCTGGCCAATATCCTCAATAAACTTTACAAGTAAGTCCGTTTATTGTATATCGAAATTGTAAAAAGCGCATGTCCTGTTATTGTGACATGCGCTTTTTGTATTATTCAATAAAGAATGATAGAATATTTATTGATTATCGCCACATCTGATGCATGAAGTCTCATTTTCGGTCTTTTGATTGCTTTTCTTGTATTTTAAGCCCTAAAATAATAGAAGCAGATGAAAACAGCCGCTTCTATTATTTATAATTAATCTTATTCTATTGATAATCAATTTATTATTTGCTTATCAACACATCTGATACATTACCCAAATGATTCAGCAATTGTACAAATCAAACAAAGCTCTTTTTAGAAAATAGAGATACTTATTACCTAAATGAGGTTTGAGAGCTTAAATTCTAGCTTTTAGAAATTCGTGCGGATAATCATTGTGCTTATTACTTCATTTTAAGTACCAATTTCAATACCACGTCACCTCCAGAATAATCTGTGCTGACGTAATTCGTAGTGTCTTCTGTTCCTGGTAATTGAGTTGTAGAATCATACCTTACTTCATTATGTGTACTTGACATTTTGGTTACTACCGCTTGCGTTTCCACACTATTATTTGTTCTTAAAAGAACGTTTTCTCCACCAGAAGTAATGGTCATTTTATTTATATCTTTCAAATTTAATTGCGTTTCATCATTCCAAATACTGCCCAATAAGATTCGTGGTTTTTCTTCATAATTTGTTTCATATTTATTAGTGAACTTTGCTTTACTCCATAACTTCATGGTAGAAGCAACATAATTATACTCAATTTTAATTTGTTTATCTGAAATTTGTATGCTGGGCATAGCACCAATATCGCCATATTCGAATCTGGTTACGTCTCCAAAAGATATGTCCACCACATAGGATGAGTCGTTTATTATAGTTCTGTTGCTTGAATAATTGTTTACAACATGCGAAACCACATCGGGATTCGTCATAGTTATATCTACTCCTGATACTATAAACGCACTTTTGTTACCTTTACTGTTGGTATGAACATATAAGCTATTACCGTCGGCTCCTGCAATCCATGCTGTGTAGAGGTATTCAATATCAAATACAGGAGTAGCGGTCAGTTCAAAGGATGCATTAAAGTCAGACCCAAAACCCAACATAGATGGACATTTTTTATTCACTAGAAGTATGAATCCAATGTTTTGAGTTTCCTTTACAGACTTTTCAGAACGGGCTTCAATAAAGATATTATACGCTGTTGAGTCTGTAAGATCAATAAAGGTTGTTTTCTTGGTTTTAAAATCATATTTCCCGTAATAGACTTTATCTTCTTTGTCAATGGGATGTAATCGCTTATAATTTACCACTACAGCTCTATCAGGTGTTTGATTATATAAGAGCAATACCTTTGAAGCCAAATAAGGCACTTTCAAACTAACATTGTCTATTTGTGGTTCGTTTTCCGTTTTAGTAAAATTATAGACTAATCGTTTGGCAAAAGTCCCTTCGTTCTCCGGTGTTAAATTTTTGATTATATTTGAGTATGGATTTCCATCGCCTTTATTCAATACCGTAAATTTATCATTCTCTCCTATTAATAAATAGCGTATGAAATCATCATATTCATCACCAATGGTTGTTCCAATTTGCGCTGAAATTTGACTGTTAATGTAAGAACGCCATGTCCAATTTGTTGCACTGCTACTCCATGTGTGATTTTTTATTAAAGCAGCCATATCCATCAGTGTTCCTTTTCGTAAACATTGCAAATAGTGTAAAAATCCGCTTGAAACATTTGCTTCACTGGTTGTCACTGTTAATTTTTCAATAATTGGAAGACTTCCAGCATTGTCCCAAGGTTCACTCAATAAGTCAAAAATGCTTCTTAATTTCTCACCATTTTCTTCTTTAACTGTAAGTACTTGCTTTAAGTTATCTTCAGGTTCAGCAGTATCTAATTCTGATTCAAGCGGCCATACAATTCTTGGAGCTGTTGGTGCATGTGCTTCAGTAAAGAAATAATTATCAGTAAGCACAACCATATAATAATCCTGAGTATAATGCATATACTCGTGAGCTAGGGTCTTTCGTAAGTCATCTCGATCAACTGCAAGGAAAGAATTAATGTCAAAATATCCCCTTCCTGATAAATATCCACAAACACCAATTTTGCCAAAATATTTATCACCCATATTTGAAACATATACATTAAATCTTAAATCAGGAGTTTGCAATCCACTTTCTTTAAATTTCTTGATAATAATATCCATATATCCTGCAACATCTTGAATCAATATAGGTGTTCCACCATTATCAGGATCAGTATTTGAATTATACCAGGCTTCGTGTGGTTTTTTGCTATTAGAATACTGATATCCAAGATAACTATTTTCTTCACCAGTACCAGTTCCCCATTTATAAACTACGTTTACATGGTCGCCAACGAAAATATGAGTGTATGAACCTTGAGCAATTTCAAACCAAGCCAGTTTTGTTAAGTGATTGGTAAGGAAAAATACAGAGCTGTCTTTTAGTGTAATACCTCCATTATCATATATCACCCATTTTCTTTCATTTTCGTCATAAAATCCGGGTTTGTATTTTGGCAATCCTTTATCAGTAATAGTTTTATTTTTAATATTTTTGAGTTTTACTTGAATAGGTAGCTCAAAAACAGAACCAAAACTCACAGTAACATCATAGGCAGAGCTCATTTTCATTCCTGCTGGAGATGTTGGTGGATTGTCTAATTTTACTATCGTTATGCGAAAATCTTTATCATAAATTTTTGCCGGTAATGTTACTTCAATACTGTCAATTTTGACTGTTTTTGAAGCAGTTGATACATTTAAAGTTCCATCGTAAAGTACATTCCCAAATGGATTCACTTTAATAGTATCACTTAGAAGCGGCTCGCAATTTACGTCCTGCACACTGCAACGGTAAAATGCAGAAGTTTTAGGCGAAAGCACCAGCTCTTGTTGCTTTACGCTTACAAAGTTTGATTTCAAATCGTTTTGCGACATAGTTTCTGATAAATCATACCATGCTTTTCCATCGGCAGAAGCTTGCCATTTGATTGTTCCATTCACTTTTCGCGGAGGCACTAATGTTACTATTTTATCTTGTACTACTTTTGTTGGGATACTTTTTGTAGAAACCACATAACTTCCAGCATATTTTTCTGAAATCAATTCTTCTTCAGTTGCTAACTGAAATGAAAGTGTATCCGTATTTACAGCTGACATACAAGGCAATGTGTACGTGGTTCCATACGTAACATACTTGTATGTAGGACTGCTTGGATTTGATACCGAACAATAATATTTGTTGTTGATGGTTTTATCGTCAATAATCACAGTTAAAATTGGATTTTCCGTTGAACTTACTACTCTATTTTTAGCCACAGAAACCCAATTATATTGATTGGAAGTAAGTGTGAATGGGGCAATTTTCCGAACGTCAATGCTCACCGTATCGCCGATAGCAACTTTAAATATTTTTTTTGTAAGATTAACCGGTTGTTGATTTCCAACACTATTCATAAAATTTGATGATACAGGTATATCTTCAAAAGTAAAATGATTATCTGAAAGCAATAAAGGACTTAAATTCCCATTTTCCAATAATTCTTTCGGAATATGACCTTTTATCTCATTGCTATCCAGTACCATAATGGTTAAGGTTGGAGGTAGTAAGTTTATCGAAGGAGGAAATTTCTCTATTTTGTTTTTCCTAAATGAAACTGATTGCAATTTAGTTAGCTGACAAAGCGCATCCGGAAATTCGGTAATTTTATTGAATGACAAATCAATATTTTGTAACGAAGGTAAGAACCCGAAATTATCGGGCAATTTGGAAAGTAGATTATTGTTTGCGTAGAGTGTTTTTAAATTAATCAAATTATTTATTCCATCTGGAAATTTTAGCAATTGATTGCCGTTGATATTTAATTCTTCCAAACTGCTCCATTTACCCATTTCGTTTGGTAAAGATGAAATTTTATTATTACTGAGATTTAAACTTTTTATCAAGATTAAATTGCCAAAAGAAGCCGGAATTTCTCCCGAAAACTGATTATTGTATAAGGATAATGTAATAAGTTTAGTACAATTTCCCAAACTTTCAGGTAAAGTTTCGGACAATTGATTATCATTTAATGTTAGTGTAGTCAATTCGGTTAAATTGCCTATATTGCTTGTTATAGAACCACTTAACTGATTTTCAGAAAGACTTATTGATGTAAGTTTAGTCAAGTTGACAATTCCTGCAGGAATTGAACCACTAAGTTTATTTTTCCATAAACTCAGAGTTGTCAAATTAGCCAAACTTCCAATTTCTACCGGAATATTCCCTGTGAGATTTCCTGAATTTAAATCAAGTATTTTTAGTTTAGTACAATTTCCAATGGAGGCTGGAATTGTTCCTTCGCATTTCAAGGGAATAGAAAGTATTTCTAAATTCACTAAATCCCCTATATTAGCGGGTAAAATTGCTTTAAGTGTTCCACTACCTGCATAAATACTAAGATTTTTCAATTCAGTTAAATTGGTAATTGTTGCAGGTAATACACCATCAATCTGACCTAAAAGAATCAATGTTTGCAAAGAAGTTAAACTCCCGATTTCTGTAGGAATAGTACCTTTGTAAGTAGTGTAACTTCCGTTATTTAGATTTAAGCTGATCACTCTTCCATTCTTTACCAATACACCTGACCAAGTTGTTACGGGTTGTGTCAAATCCCATCCTGTGGTGTTACTAAAAGCATTGTTTATAGCCACCAAAGCTAAAGAGTCTTGTGTGTTGGTTTTAAGTGGTTGTGGTGTAATAAAATATGCGGCAGAAATATTAGTGCCAAATTTATAACCTACAAAGAAAGTAGAATTACTATTCAGCACATAATACCCGTTATACTGCCCACCCCAGCCAAAATTGAGATGAAATAGACCGTCAGTATCATAACCATCCAACACCAAGGCGTGACTGGGAGTCCCAGGCAGTTCTATATACACCGGGCGACGATTATCTATTTCATTTCTAAGATAACTTGATTCGGTGGACCCATTATTTAAGTAATACTTGAAATAAGAATGCATTGCTTTTTCATAGCCCCAATTGGTTGGTGCACTTCCATTACTACTTCCGCAATAATTCATATCCATTGCTATTCCTACGTGATACGATAGTAATTTATAATCATCATACGTGGGATTTATCCAGTTATACGTTGTATTTCCAAAATCAGCACAAAGTTGCCCGTAAGTTTGGTGAGTGTAGCAGTGTGATCCAACTCCCTGCGAAGGATATTTGTAATAACACATTATTTGCGTAAAAGCCGTAGCCACACAACCCGTAGGACAAGATCCAACGTTTTCGTGGTTAAATTGATTCAGCCAAACACCTGCTTCATCTAAAAGCGGAGTTGCAACCGGAGTTCCGGCAATAACTTTTTGTGGAACAGAGGAGTTTATTGTTAGTGAATCCTCGTATAGTTTTAATAGTACTTTTAATTGTTCAGGAATACTGTCTGAGTTAAATTTACCTTCTGGAGCGTAACCTATAATTGCAAAATTGCTGTTTCTTTGTGCTAAAACGGCAAATCCTTTCGTTGAATTTTGAAAGACGAAAACAGGATTTTCTTTATAATTTGCCGATTGATAACATTGTTTCAATGCAACATTCCGATTTACTTTTCCCTTTACATATTGTGGTGCATTGGTTCTGAAAAAAGATTCTGCAAATTGTTTTGCCCCTGAAGGATTAGGAGTTTCTGCAAAAACGAATGTATTTATGACTCCTAAAAATAATAGAACTAGCCAGCTTAACCTGCATATAGTTGAATTGATAATCTTCATTGTTAGAATTTTTTAGTGTTGAACAATGATTTTTACTACTTTATGAAACTCATCGGTTTTTACAGACACAAAGTAAGTCCCATCAAGTAACTGTTGATTGATGGTATAACTTTCGGTTGCAAAAGTTTGAAACATCAGAGTGCCCTTTACATCAAAAATCCGGATGTTCGCATTTATCTGTTTGTCGGATGTTGGCAAATCAATGTGGATTACATCATCCTTGATTAATGTGGGATAAATCTTAAATCCTTTTTCTTCCTCTTTTTGTCCGATTACTTTGCTTATCACCTTCATACTGAAAGAAGTAGTATTGTAACATTTATTTTTGTCAGTAGCTTTCAGCGAAAACTGATCTCCTTTTTTGGGAGTGATTATCACTACATCACCAGTGCCGATTACGTTGCCGTTTTGTACCCATTGATAGGTATATGGCTCAATTCCGCCGGTAACATTGTAGCCCATCAACCCGAGTACCACCGGCATTCCTTCAGGGACTTGCTCATCAAAGAGAATCACTACGTTCACAGGTTCAGTTGCTTGCGTTGGCACCGTCATTTTCACAATGGTTTGTGCATTCACAAAACTATGTGAAAGCAGAAGGAATATTATTGGAATATATTTTTTCATAACTTTAATTTTATAATGGAAGAACGAGTCTGAAGCCGGTGTTTTTACTCATAAAAAACACAATTGGATTATCAGGATATGTATCATATCCTGAAGGATTTATGCTTGAACGATATTTTGCATTGCAATATGAAAATCCCCAAAATTCATCGTTTTCAAAATTTCCACCACGAATTATTTTTTTAGTTCCTGTATCTGGTCCTTTTGGGTTGGTTTGTAAGGCTGGAGTTGTAACCGTTTGATTTACAATAGGCCAACCATAATAGGTATCGTACCAATCGCTACACCATTCATTTACATTTCCACTCATATCGTACAGTCCAAGTTCATTCGGTAGTTTTTCTTTTACATTGTGCTTGGTAGCGTTTGCATTTTGGTAAAACCAAGCTACATCGTCCAATGTGGCACTTCCGGCATATTTATAATTGTGTGTTTTTTTACCTCCCAAAGCAGCATATTCCCATTCAGCTTCGGTTGGCAAACGAAATGTTTTTCCTGTTGTCTGATTCAATGGTGTAATAAAATCGGTGGCAATTTGATTCCATATTGTTTCACTTACTGGCATACTAAGCTTATCTGCTTCACTGTGATCGGTGTATGGTAAACTCCCCTTTATCGCTTTCCAAAGCTCGTTGGTTACTTCGGTTTCAGAAATATAGAAGTTACTTAATTGAACCAAGTGGGGATATCCGAAACTGGAAGGATCGTCACTGCTTCCCATAGTATATTGCCCTCCTTCAACGAATATCATATTGAATGTAACATTGTTAACCTTAAATGCAATTTTAGAAGCTCCGGTTTGAGTTACTTTTATTTCAGCTGTTTTATTTCCGGCATTAATTGTAATGGTGGTTTCACGCGCTAAACCTTCGTTTTTGGATGCTCCAAGTAGAATTCCCGTATTTTTATTCCCCGAAGTAGCCGAAAGAGATAGCCAATCTGCTGTTGACTATTAAGCTTGCATCTTTTTCATTTGTAAAGTTTACAGAATTTATAGAAATACCGAGAGAATCGACAACCACAACAGGAGGTTTACTGGGATCATCGGGATTAGTTGGATCGACTGGAGGATTTGATGTATTACATCCTGTAGATGAGACAAATATTATTGAAAATAAAAGAAATTCTATTTTCAAAGTTAGTTTTGTAAATGTCCTCTTCATATAAAAAATTATTTATAGTTGGTCAGTGAATAAAGCTGAATGTAATCGTACAAATATACTCCAATCGGATGTGCCCATTGATCCTAAATCGTAAAATAAAATTCTCAAATCGTAAAAAGCATTTCAAATTTTTACAATTAAATGTATATATTTGTATGCAAATCGCTATTTCAGATATGTTCAAAACCATAATCTCATTAATTCCGATGTTTGTATGCGCTTTCTGGTGCATAATTTTACTTCTTGAATACAAAAGACACAACAAATCAAAGATATTCTTGAGCTTTTTTATGTTTGTAGCTTTTTTGTTATATCTAGGGCACGCCGCTTATTTTAACAAAGAGTATCGGTTTTATTGTTTTTGGGAAAGTATCTATATTTTCTGCTCTCTTTCGGTTTACCCTATTTATTTCATTTATATTAAATTAATTTCCCGAAAAACATATCTTGAGGTCAAAGATATGTGGATATTGCTTCCAGCTTTTTTAATGTCTGTATTTTCATTCATATTGTATTTTAAGATGTCTCCTCTCGAAGCAAGAGTCTATTCAGAACACATTTTATACAGACCTTTGCGTTTTGATTCTTCAGAATTAACTCCCGTTTTGTCCATGCAATTAGTGAAGCAGCGTTTGTTTGTTATTCTGTTTTTTGCTCAGGTTATTCCAATAATATACTTCGGACGAAAATATATTGTGGAATATAACAATAAAATATACGACTACTATTCTAATACAGAAGGGAAAACGCTTCAACATTTTAAGCGATTGATCTATATATTTGTAACAACATCCATAGCATCAATTATTGCTAATTTTTTAGGAAAGTCTTTTTTTTTAGATTCTATATGGATATTATTGATACCTGCTTTGTTATTTGGGTGCATGCTTTTTATTATCGGCTATTTAGGATACAAGCAGGAATTTACCCTCGACACCTTCTTAACGGAACAAAGCGCATATGAAGACAAATTATCTCAACGTGCCGGAAAAGAATTGAATAATGATTATTACAATGAAAAGATAAAGCACAGATTACTCAATCAATTACATAAACTGTTAGAGAAGGAGAGTATTTATAAAAAGGATGATTTAAGAATTACGGATGTATCTAAGAAGCTAAATACAAATCGCACTTATATTTCAAAAGTAGTAAATGAAGAGTTGAAGACTAATTTCAGCGATTTAATTAATAAATACAGGATAGAACATGCAAAGAAACTATTAACTGATGTAGATAGTCAATCAATTGGATTGAGTCAAATAGGTGAATTATCAGGATTTAAAAGCGACAGTTCCTTTTACCGGATTTTTAAAGAAAAAGAGGGAATCTCACCGGGCGATTTCAGAAAAAATTTCAAGCGTAAATTTCAGTAAAGAAATTTCATGACAATGCATTTGTTGAATAAACCTGTTACGGTTATTTAGGAATAATCAATTAGAACACCAACCCGCATTGAACAGGAATATATTATTATCTTATTTCCCTCTCAGATATTGAATTGGCCACTCAATTTCTCTGTCGGTTCCAAGCGTTGAGACTATGGGAAAATAAGGATTTCGTAATAATTCCCGTCCAAGAAATATCATGTCGGCTTTTCCCTCGGCCAGTATGGAGTTCATTTGTTCGACGGTGGTTATCAGCCCTACGGCTGCGGTAAGTACCCCCGTTTTTTTGATTTCTTCTGAGAAATGAACCTGATAGCCGGGAGATAATGGTATTTTTGCGGTGGATATATTTCCTCCCGACGAACAATCTATCATATCTACCCCTTGTTGATATAAAATGTCGCTCAGTTTCACCGTTTCTTCGAGGTTCCAGCCTCCTTCGGTCCAATCGGTGGCCGATAATCGTACAAAAAGTGGAAGCTCCTGAGGCCAGACAGTCTTTACTGCTGTTACTATTTTCAGCAACAATCTTTTGCGGTTTTCGAAGCTGCCGCCATATTCGTCGGTGCGTTTATTGCTTAAGGGAGATAAAAACTGATGTATCAGGTAACCGTGGGCAGCATGAATTTCCAACACATCGAACCCGGCTTGCTTTGCCCGTAGTGCTGTGGCTGTAAACTGATCGACAATGTGCTCAATTTCCACTTCATTCAGTTCGTGGGGTGGTATTTCGGTTGAATCAAAAGGAATGGCAGATGGCGCCACAGTTTGCCAACCTCCTTCGGCAATGGATAATTGCTTCCCTCCGTTTGCCGGCGAGTCATGCGAGGCTTTTCGGCCGGCATGAGCTATCTGAATGGCGGTAGTTGCCCCCTGCTCATGCGCAAATCGGGTAATTTTTTCCAATCCGGCAATTTGATTGTCATCCCACAGACCCAAATCGAAGCGTGTTATTCTGCCTTCGGGTGCTACTGCCGTTGCTTCGAGCATTAGTAAGCCCACACCACCCACTGCACGAGTTCCATAGTGAACAATGTGCCAGTCGTTTACCAACCCATTGGTTGCGGAGTATTGACACATCGGCGACAGGCCTATTCTATTTTTAATTGTTATTGACTTGATGCTGAGGGATTCGTTTATTCTTGACATAGGGTTGGGTGACAGATGGTTTTAGTGAGTGAAACAGAAATCGAAACGGAAATGTTTAATCGTGTGTTTGAGGCTAAGTCTGGCTATACCCGCCTTATAAGCAAAAACCGATTGGAATATCATCCCAACCGGTTTTTTCAGCTTATTTTTTAGCAGCTTCTTTATTTTCTTTGTAGCGCATATCCGGTGTTCCATCTTTTTTCAAATGTTTAGCGGCAGCATCTTTATTTTCTTTAAAACGTTTATCAGGCGTTCCATCTTTTTTCAATTTATCACCTGCAACAACAGCTTTTTTGGTAGCTTCATCTTTTTTTGCCTCTACTTTTGTAGCTTCCTTTTTTACCTTTGTGTCTGCGGCTTTAACTTTGGCATCAGCGGCTTCT